>Ga0209201_1001078_pt1 | contig 33761 bp, 33 predicted proteins | sample AD_UKC055_MetaG_FD_184411 | JGI IMG/M metagenome (GOLD analysis project Ga0209201, IMG submission 184411) | Active sludge microbial communities of municipal wastewater-treating anaerobic digesters from USA - AD_UKC055_MetaG (SPAdes) (version 2) | ecosystem: Engineered > Bioreactor > Anaerobic >... | reverse complement strand
GGTTCTGCCTCCCGGGCAAAAGAAGCAGCTGAAACCATACATCAAGTGTTGCAAGCTGACCTCAATTACAGCCGGGTTTTTTCACTTGTGCCCAAAGAGCACTTGAGCTACATCCGCCCTCTCAATCCAAAAGAAATATTTTTTAAGGATTGGGAATCCATTCAGACCAGGATACTGGTAGTGGGCGAAATAACTCAGGCTCAGGAGAAAATCGTTTTTGAGGCCAAAATTTATGATGTTAAAAGCGAACGAATGATCCTCGGCAAAAGATACCAGGCCGAGCCGGAAGCTTTCAGGCTGGTCGCCCACCGTCTGGCTGATGAGTTGATGAAGATTTATGGTGAGAAACCATATTTCACGACTAAAATCGTTTTTGTTTCCAACCGCGATGGAAATGACGAGCTTTATATGATGGACTACGATGGGGCTAACCAGACCAGGCTGACTTTTAATAAATGGAGAGATTACATGCCAGCCTGGTCACCCGACCAGCGGGCCATTGTCTATACGTCTTACCGGGCAGGAAATCCAGATCTTGTCATTCTATATCCATATGAGGGGAAAATGGTCCCGGTTTCCACCAAAGGAACTAACTTCTCAGGAGCCTTTTCTCCAGACGGGAAAAAGTTAGCTTTTTGCTCAACCCGCGATGGCAATGCTGAAATTTATGTGGCCCGGGCAGACGGAACAAATATTCAGCGCATCACCTATAACTCAGCTATTGACACTGCTCCCTCCTGGTCACCCACCAGCCGGGAGATTGCCTTTACTTCTGACCGGACGGGATATCCACAAATTTATCTCATGGACGCCGAAGGTGGCAATGTGCGCAAGGTCAGCTTTGGTGGCGATTATCTTGACTCTCCAGCCTGGTCGCCAGATGGAGAGCGGGTCGTCTTTGTCTCCAGAGTTAATAACTTTTTCGACCTCTATCTGCTGAACCTGAAAACCAATCAGATCACCAAGCTGACCGAAACAAGGTCCAGAAATGAATCCCCCTCCTGGTCTCCCGATGGGCGGCATCTGGTGTTTTCTTCCAATCTGTCGGGCTCAATTCAGATCTATTCTATTGATTACGACGGTTCTAATTTGCGGGTTTTGACCTCTCAGGGGGAAAATAAGTTGCCGAACTGGACCAATTAGGTTAGCTCTCACCTATTTCTGTTGACAGTTCCGAACCTTCATTGTATAAAATGAATTAAGATTAAAAAGATTAAAAATCTGATTATATAAGGTTTTAGGAGGAGTAATGAAAAAGTTCTTGATTATTTCATTGTCTATCATCCTGATTTTATCAGTTTCTACCTCCTGCAAGAAAAAAGTCAAGGAAGTTCCGCCTCCACCGCCCACGCCTCAAGCCCAGGAGCAGCCCAGAGTTGAGAAAGTCGAGGAACCGGCGATCAAGGAGCCAGTCCTGACCGAAGAAGAAATATTCCAGAAAAAAACACTGGAAGAAATTAATCAGGAAAAGCCCCTGGGTATGATTTTCTTTGATTATGATCGCTATGAAATAAGAAGTGATGCTGTGCCGGTGCTGGAAGCCAATGCTCAATGGCTCAAAAACCACCCAACTGTGAAAATCCTAATTGAAGGCCATTGCGATGAGCGTGGCACCGAGGAGTATAACCTGGCTCTAGGAGAAAAGCGAGCCAAAAGCACTATGGATTATCTGGTCAGCCTGGGTATTTCACCTGACAGAATTAAGATTATTTCCTACGGTAAAAGCCAGCCACTTGATCCCGGTCATGATGAAACTGCCTGGGCCAAAAACAGGAGGGCTCAATTCTTGATAATTGAGAAATAAGCAGGTGAAAAACCGTCATCCAGTTATTGCCTTTTTTTCTTTGTTGTTGTTCGGCCTGGCTTTTTTATCCGCCGGAACAGGGACTGACGATCAGAGCAAGAAGACCTATGAATTGATGTATCAGGATATTCAGGCCTTAAAACTGCAGGTGGCCGAGCTGGCCTCTATGGTCAAACAAAGCACGGCTGAACTCCAAGAAGTCAAGGATCAGGTTAAGATTCTCAATGACCTGTTACGGAAAAATCAGGCTGCCGATGAATCTCTTCGAACTGAAATAAATAATCTACCCCTTCAATATCAGAAAGTTAACTCCAGTCTGGAGGAGCTGCAATTCCAGCTATCCACCCTGCAGGATATTCTCCAGGCTGTCCAGTCTCTAAGTGAAGAGCTTAAAGCAGGACAGAAAAGCAGTTCAAAGAGTAGCAAGCAGCCGGCAGCAAAAAAGCCAGAGCCAGCGGCCAGCCAGCCTCCCCAGACGGTGGTGGTGACTATTCCGGCTCAAGAAATGTATAACAACGCTTACAGTGATTATCTCAAGGGAAATTATGATCTGGCTATAGAGAGCTTCAAGCTTTTCCTGCAGCAGTACCCGACGACTCCTCTGGCCGATAATGCTCTTTACTGGATAGGAGAATGCTATTACAGCCAGGGAAAATATACAGAAGCTATTGAAAGTTTCAATGATCTGCTGCTCAATTACCCCAACGGCGATAAGGTTCCGGCCGCCTATCTAAAGAAAGGGATGAGCTTTATCCAGCAGGGGAAAAAAGACGAAGCCCTGGCCACCTTCAAGCTTCTGGTCAGCAAATATCCACAGCAGGAAGAAGCCAGACTGGCTCAGCAAAAAATTAACGAACTGGTGGGAAAATGAGAGATTTAAACAGTTTAAATCGGGTGATTCTGGTCGGCAATTTGGTAAAAAAGCCAGAGCTGAGATATCTACCTAAAAACAACCGGGCAGTGGCCTCTTTTCAGGTAGCGACCAACGAAAGTGTCTATTATCCAGATACCAAACAAACTTCCCAGAGAACAGAGTTTCACCGCATCGTAGCCTGGGGTAAACTGGCTGAATTCTGCCAGAGATATCTGGACCAGGGTCGTCAGGTGCTCATCGAGGGCAAGTTGCGCAACCGGAGCTGGGCAGGACGTGACGGTAACAAAAGATATACGACTGAGGTTGAAGCTCAAAATGTTGTTCTGCTTGGCCGCCGGCCAGCAGCTGCTGAAGAAATGCCGGCTGGTATGGAGACAGGTGATTATTCACCGACTGATTTCCCGGATATTTCGGAACCAACAGGCGATGAATTCCCGGGAGAAGGTGGCCCTGAAGGTGGAGGGGAAGACGATATTCCTTTCTAGTTAACTCTAGTTAACCTCCGGCTAAAACAGACCCGACAACCAAAATTTATGAGGCAAGAAGGCGAGAGCAATGAGTGAACCTATTAGCCTGGAAACTATCAGAAAACTGATTTATGAAGAGGTCAGACCCTGGGGTAAATTTCGCAGTTATCCCCATCAGCTGGCTTCCAGCCTTAAAATTATTACAGTTAATCCAGGCGGTTTACTCTCTCTCCAGTATCATCGCCAGCGGAGCGAATACTGGGTAGTACTGGACGTGGGTCTGGAAGTTACCCTGGGCGCTCGCTGCTGGCAGCCACAGCCGGGCGAAGAAATTTTCATTCCGGCCGAAACACCTCATCGCCTGAAAGGCGCCGGCTCACAGCCTGCCCGGGTCCTGGAACTCTGGCTTGGCTCCTCTGATGAGAATGATATTGTCCGACTCGAGGATATTTACGGACGGGATTGATTTTCTGGCCTGTGCTGGTTGTCAGGAGCCAAAACGACTCAAGAAAAAGGCCTGTGGATATTTTCCGATGATAGCCTCTATCATAAATTCTTCAACCGCAGTCGCTGTTTTTAATTTGAGGGCCTGTTTGACCGCCTCCTGAACTGTCCTGGTTTCTACTTCTTTCAAGGCCTTTTTAACCCGTGGAATAAAAATCGGGTTCATGCTGAAATGTCTTAAGCCCATTCCCAGCAGGATAATGGCCGAGAGCGGGTCGGCGGCCATTTCGCCGCAGACTGTAACCTCCTTCCCGGCTTTATTGACTGTTTTGATCACGTGGGACAGCAGCTGGAGAACAGCCGGATGGTGAGGCTTAAAAAGATAGGAGACAGCCTCATTGCCTCGATCAACTGCCAGATAATATTGAATCAAATCGTTGGTGCCAATGCTGACATAATCAACTTCCTGAATGATACTGTCGATCAATACGGCTGCTCCTGGCACTTCAATCATCACTCCAATTGGAATCTCTTCATCAAAAGGAATCTTGTTCTGCCTCAGTTCATCTTTAACCTCTTCCACCATCGTCTTAAGTTCAACCACTTCTTCTAATTCAGTAATCATTGGTACCATCAGCCGAACGTTGTGGCGATCACTGGCTTTGAGGATGGCTCTGATTTGTGTCCGGAAAAGCTCTCGGTTTCTCAAAGAAAAACGGATAGCTCTTAAGCCCAGAGCAGGATTTGGTTCCTTTTCGATATTGAGCCAGGGCAAACTTTTTTCACCACCGATATCAATTGTTCTGATATAAACCGGTCGGGGATAGGTCTTTCTGGCCATCTGACGGTAGATAGACAGATGATCTTCTTCTGAAGGCAGCGTCGGCCGTCGGAGATAAATAAATTCCGAACGAAACAATCCAACTCCTTCGGCTCCAAAAGAAAAGGCTGTATCCACCTCTTCCGGCAGCTCAATATTGGCCAGTGGAATAAAGTCAACCCCATCCAGAGTTAGAGACTTCAGCCTGGCAATTTTTTTCAGTTCCTTCTTGTAATTTTGATATCTCTCTTTTTTGCTGTTGAACTCTCTTTTAATTGCTGGAGAAGGGTTAATAATTACTTCTCCATCGGTGCCATCAACAATAATGAAATCACCAGCCTTGACCTTTAAACTGGCATCATGCAGCCCGACCACAGCTGGAATACCCAGAGATCTAGCCAGGATAGCCGTGTGTGAGGTCATACCGCCCATATCAAGAACTACGCCCATGACATTTTTCTGGCTGAGATAAACGGCCGCTTCCGAAGGAAGAAGCTCGCGGGCAACGAGAATGACCGGTTTATCCAGGTCTTCTTTTTTTTCCCTTTTCCCTTCTAAATGGCGATAAATCCTGGCCAGAACGTCAGAAATGTCTGTCTTTCTCTGCTGAAAATATTCATCAGAAAGTGATTCAAACAGACTGGCAAAATGGTTATTAACCGTGGTAATGGCCCATTCAGCTTTGACCTTTTCTTCAGTTATAACTTTTTCCAGATTCGATCTGAGCATCGGGTCATCAAGAATCATCAGATGGGCATCAAAAATAAAAGCCTGATCTTTCCCCATCTGCTCTTCTATATAGTCCTTAAGCTTCTGCAGTTCTTCTTTGGCTCGCTCAAAAGCCCGATGTAACCGTTTTAACTCAGCTGACACCTGGTTATCGGAAATAGTTTCCCGTCGGGAAGTGAAAACGACCCTTTCCGATAGTCTGGCTTCTCCCAGACCAATTCCGGGAGAGACGGCCAGACCGCGTAGCCGGACAACTTCCATGCTTACTCGTCCTCGCCAAAGCGGTTGTTGATCAATTCAGTCAAGGCCTTCATTGCCTGCTCCTCATCGCGGCCAGAAACAACCAGTTTGAGCTGAGTGCCCTGGCCGGCAGCCAGAGTTAAAATACCCAGAATGCTTTTACCATCAACTTCACTGCTATCTTTAACCAGACGCACGGAAGAGGCGAAACGATTGGCCAGGTTAACAAATTTAACTGCCGCCCTGGCGTGTAAACCTAGTTTGTTTTTGATGGTTACTTTTTTTTCGAGCATAAGATTAATTATATTATTTCGATCTGGTATTAAGCAGGCTGCTGACCAGATGAATGTTCTTTTTACCCTGATCAACTACCTTTTTGGCCACCTCTTTCAGGTTGTTATTCCTCTGTAAAGAGACAAACTTGATCAGCATCGGCATATTAACGCCGGTAATAATTTCCACCTTATTTTCAGCCAGAAAACTGAAGCTTAGATTAGAAGGAGTACCGCCAAACATATCGGTAAAAATGATCACCCCGTTTTTCTGGTCAACTTTTTTTATACTCTGGCTGATTTTTTTCTTTGACTCTTCCACGTCATCATACCAGCCAATAGAGATAGCCTCAATATTTGGAGCTTCGCCCAGGATAATCATGACGGCATTAAGCAGTTCTTCAGCCAGCTTGCCGTGTGAAACTATCACTCCACCTATCATGAAAAAAACCACCAGTAGCTAAATCTATGTTATTTTAACCAATTCTTTCTTATTTATAAATATCCCGGTGAATAATTTTCACTTCCAGCTTTTTCTGTCGAAGATGGTTCCTCAAAGCGTCAGCAATAACCACCGACCGATGTTTGCCGCCGGTACAGCCAATAGAAATGGTCAGAGTACTCTTCCCCTCTTTTAAGAAACCAGGTAGCTGGCTGTCGATAAAATCCTGGAGATGGCTAAGATATTCAGCCGTCTCCGGCGATTTCAGCACAAACTCGCGAACTTTTTTTGATTTGCCATTGAGATTTCTCAGCTTATCAATGTAAAAAGGGTTGGGCAGAAATCTGGTATCAAAAACCAGATCAGAATCAAGAGGCAGACCATATTTATAGCCGAAGCTAATTATGTTTATCTGCAGACGTTGCTTCTTTTCTTCCAGGACCCGGCCAGCTACCACGTCCTTCAGCTGGGAAATGCTGAGTCCGGTAGTATCTATGACTTCGTCAGCCATAGCTTTAATCGGGGCTAGCTTTTTTCTTTCCAGCCTGACCCCGTCCAGAATGGAACCCTTTTTCATTAAGGGATGGGGTCGGCGGCTTTCGCTAAACCTTTTAACCAGAGCTTCATCCGAAGCTTCCAGAAAGATCAGCCTGGGTTTCACCTTGAGCTGTTTGAGGATCTGAGGAAAATCATTTAAAAAATTCGGCTCGCGAATATCGATGACGAGTGCCATGCGGTCAATTTCAACTTTGCCTTTCTGCCAGAGATCAACCAGCCCTGGAATCAGTTTGGCCGGCAGGTTATCAACGCAATAATAGCCCAGATCTTCCAGGAAACGACTGACCACTGTCTTGCCGGAGCCAGATAAACCGGTGATGATAATGAAATCACCGTTCCTTCTGTTCCTGGCCATTAATCCCTCTTGGCGGAAAGCCTCTTTTCCAGCTGCCTGATAACGTCCTGAGCAGCCTCATAGCCTCTCTGCCTCAGCAGAAAGACGCGGCAGGCAACTTCAATCAGAGTGGCAATATTGCGACCAGGAGCCACTGGAATATGGAGCTGAGAAATCCTTCTCCCGGCCAGCAGGTAATCTTCCGGAAATTTAAGGCCGAGGCGATCCACTTCCATTTTTTTGCTCCATTTTTTCAACCTGATGACCAGATTGATCGGCGCTTTTTCCTCCAGGGCTCGCCGCCCGAAAATTTCTTTAATATTGATAATCCCCAGCCCTCTGATCTCCATAAAATTCCTGGTCAGTTGAGGCGAGCGCCCCTGAAGCTGGCCATGCTCGTCTTCAAAAATTTCAACCACATCATCAGAAACAAATTTATGCCCGCGAGCAATTAGTTCCAGAGAACTTTCACTTTTGCCGATACCGCTGTCACCAATGATCAGCGTTCCCACTCCAAATATTTTCAGCAGCCCGGCTGAGATGACCACCTGACAGGGTGGCTCAGCACAGGACACCAATTTTTTCTGACCGCTCGCCCCTGGCTCAGTCTGCCTCTTTTTAGTTTTATTCACTTTGTTTTTCTTCCTGTCTTTTTATAATTTCTTTGACTTCGGCCGGGCTTTTGGCCTGCAGCAGCTTTTCTTTTAACTCGGGGGACTTCTTAATCAATTGAGCAATCATAGCCAGAATCTGAAGATTGAGGGTCGGATCCTCCAGCGAGGTGATGAGCAGGAAGAAGATATTAACCGGGCGCCCATCAGGTGCCTCAAAAGGGACTCCCTGCTTGGTAATTCCTACTAAGACGATAGGATTTGTCACCCATTTGACTTTGCAGTGAGGGATAGCTACCCCTTCACCCAGAGCAGTTGTTCCCAGGGATTCGCGTTGTTCCAGCTTTTCTATTACCTCGTCAGCTCGATTGATCAGCTTATTTTTTTCCAGAAAATTGACCATCTCCTTCAAAGCATCTGCTTTGTTCCTGGCCTTAATACCGAGAAGAATAGTTTTATCGCTAATGATATTGGATAACCTCAAGTTTAACTACTCCTTACCGCTAACACCGACTTCCAATCAATCGCCAGCTAGGTTACCCTTTTCAGCCTTCCGGGTCAACCAGTCCGATGCTACCATCCTGGCGGCGGAAGACTACGGCCCAGCCGTCGCTGCCTTTTTTTCTGAACAGAAAAGCCTCTTTCTGACCATCCTCCAACCGGATGAGAGCCTCCTCCAGAGTGATGGGCTGGTCAGAGTAATAGGGAAAACGAGCTAAACCGGGCTCAGCTTCTGCTTCAGCTAGGGAGACAATGGCCGGCTGACGGGTAGCTGCCCGCCGACGTTTCTGAATCAGCTTTCTTCTTTCCTTAACTATCTTTCTTTCGAGACTGTCAAAAACTTTGTTCAGCGAATTGAACATATCTGTCGTTTCTTCCGACAGAGCAAAATCTTCACCCGCCCTTTTAACCAGCAGTTCTGCCCTCTTCCGGCTTTTCTCTTCGGTCAGGATGACTTCAATCTGCTGTACTTCGTCAAGAATTTTACCCATTCTTTTGAGTCTTTTTTCGCAATAATCTCTGATATCCTCAGTCAACTCCGTATGTCTGGCCGTAAAATTAACGATCATTCGACCTCCTCCAGTAAAAATTTCTTTTTTCTAATGTTAGCTGGTGGGATGCCCAGCTGACCACGGTATTTAGCCACCGTCCGGCGAGCAATCTGAACGTTTTCCCGCCTTAATATATCAACTATTTCTTCATCACTCAAGGGATTAGCTTTATCCTCGTTCTGGACGAGCTTTCTTATCCTATCTTTTATTTTCAAGGATGAAACTTCTTCTCCATAAACTCCATTGAGGGACTTATGGAAGAAAAATTTTAATGGAAATAGGCCCAGCGGAGTCATCATATATTTATTGGCGACTACTCGACCAACGGTTGATTCGTGCAGCCCCAGCTCCTGACCGATCTCCATCAAAGTCATTGGCTTTAAAGCTTCCAGCCCGCCTTCCAGAAAACCTCTCTGTTTTTTGACAATATATTCTGCTACCCTGTAAATCGTTCTGTTCCTTTGATTGATACTTTTAATAAACCAGAGGGCTCTTTTCATTCTGTCTTTTATAAACCTGGCTGTCTCCTCATCGGTTGCCATCCCGGCCTGAGCTAGCTGGCGGTAATAATGATTAAGCCTTAATCTGGGCAGCCCCTCTTCATTGAGATAAACCCTCCACTGGCCATGTTCCTTCACCACGTAAATGTCGGGAACAACATAAATTGTCTTATCTCCGCTGTATTTCCGTCCCGGAGCCGGATCAAGATTCTTAATTACATCAAGATGAAGGCGCAATTCAGGGAGCGAGATGTTCAGCACGCCGGCCAGCTCTTGATGAGCTGCCTTTTCCAGCCAGGGCAGGTAGTCATTGATTATCTTCCTGGCCACTTCATCCTGAAGATTAAGCGAATCCATCTGGGCCAGAAGCGATTCCTTTAAAGTCAAACTCCCGCAGCCAGGAGGATCAAACATTTTAATCTTCGACCGAACTTCTTCTACCTTCGCCAGGTCTTCTTCCAATCCAGCTGCTATTTCTTCTGGACTGACCGTTAGATAGCCATCTTCGTTAATGTTGCCGATAATATATTCTGCTATCTCCAATTCTTGCGGCTCAGAAAAACTCAGACCGGCCTGCCAGTTCAGATGATCCCAGAGAGAAGGACTTTCTGAAACCTGATTTTCGAAGCGCGTCTCATCCTGATCGGGTTCGGCCAGAGTCGGAATAGATTCATCCAGATAGTCCTCAAACCCGCTGGAAAAGATGACCTCGTCGTAATCCTGCCCGCTGTTGTCTGGTTGATCACTTTCCGGCTCTGCTCTGACCTCCCCAGCAGCAGATAGTTCAGCCGGAGTTTCTCCCGATTCACCCTCCATCTCCAGCAGTGGATTTTCAGCCAGCTCATCGTAAACCACCTGCTGCAATTCAAGGTTGGTCAACTGGAGAAGTTTAATCGCCTGCTGGAGGGCCGGGGCCAGAATCAATTTCTGCGTTTGTTTCTGGTTTAACTTTTGCTTTAACATGGGCCTGAATTCATGAGTTAGTTTATATTAAAGACGGAAGTCAAGGCCAAAATATATCTTTTTAATCTCACTTTCTTTTAAAACTTCCTCCGGACTTCCTTCAAATAAAATCCTTCCTTCATTCATTATATAGGTTTTATCAAGAATTTTCAGCGCTTCTCTAGCCCGGTGATCGGTGAGGAGCAGTCCGACTCCTTTCTCTTTTAACCTGAGAATAACCTGTTGGAGTTCAGCGACTGATCTGGGATCAAGCTCGGAAAATGGTTCATCCAGCAGGAGAAACTCAGGTTCAAGAATCATCGCCCTGACTATTTCCAGTTTACGACGCTCACCTCCCGACAGCTGCCCGGCTGGCCGGCCAGCCAGCGGCAGCAGTCCGAATTCCTGGAGCTGCTGCTGGATCATTTCACGACTGTCTCCGGCCTTTTCTCTTCCATTTTTGGCTTCCGCTGCCAGCCAGAGATTTTCTTCCACCGTCAGACGGCGGAAGATTGAATTTTCCTGAGGCAAAAAGCCCAGCCCTTTCCTCACCCTGATATAAACCGGATAAGGTGTCAATTCTTCGCCGTCCAGCCAGATCTCACCCCTATCCTGGCGGATAAGGCCAATAATGGTCGAAAAGGCTGTTGTCTTACCGGCCCCGTTCGGACCAAGCAGCCCGACGATTTCGGTTGAGGTGAGGCGAAAAGAAACGCCGTCTAAAACGGCTCGCTGACCATACCTTTTGACCAGGTTTTTGACCTCTAACAGGTTCATTTTCCCCTGCGAAGGACGGTCATTGCTCGCTTTTTTCCCTTATTTTCTATCGTGATTCTATCATCGAGGGTAAACAAAGTCAATTTATCAGCCTCGACCAGGTTTCCTTCTGTATCTTTCAAACTAGCCTGACCATTAAAAACAAAAACCTCTTCTGCCGGAAGATAAAGACCTTCTGCAGCCTGAAATTCATAATCCTTCCAGACAAGTCTAACCGCGCCTCCCATTTTCAGGCTGGTTAGCACGTCCGGCTGTTCTCCTTCAAAATAAAATGTCAACTGCTGGGCCTGAACTTTAACCCCCTCTCCAGAAAAAGTAGCTTGCTCCCCGGCCCAAAAAGTACGGTCAGCTGCTAGCAGTCTTAACTCACCAGCTTTTATTTCAGCTCTTTTTACCCCGGAACCGGCCGAGCTGCTATAGGCCAGATTGGCTTTAATCCCACCTGTCAGATTTATTTCCTCCGTTTCTTTATCAAAAAAAGCCGTGTCGCACCTAAAAACATTCTCTTCCTGCCAGATAACCACCTGGCCGTTGAGCTTAATTCTCTGGCTGCTGCCCCGGACTTCCTGTCCGCTAGCCAGGAGCGGTCGGTCATTTTTAAAAAAAGGCCCGGCTAACTTAAAAAATAATGGACTTATTTCAAGTTGGGCCTGCTCAGCCCTGAAGCCAGAGCTGGCCGGGTCAAATTGCAGCCAGCTGGCCTCGAGCCTGAATTCATTAGAAATTAATCGGGCTGAAGCATTAAGACTGATCAACCCACTGATCAGATCTTCTTTTAACCGGTCAGCCCGAAGTTCTACTTCCTTTTTTCCATCTTTAAAGACAGTCAGGCTATCTGCTTGAGCCAGAAAGGAAGTAGCCTGTCCTTCAGGCTTGAAAGTTAACTCCATCTTTTCTCCTTCGCCTTCCAGCTTCTTCTCATTATCCTGGGTCTTCATCTCCCAGCCACCAGGCGCCAGAAGGGTCCAGTCAGCCTGCTGCCGGGTTAAAATTATCCGGCCTGACCTCAGGTCAAGATAACTAAAAGTCGACCTATCCTCTTTCTGCCTTAGTCTGAAGAAAGCTTTTCCCGCCAGTTCAATTTTCACCGGCTCAAAATTGGACCGCGCTAGAAGCAAGGTCCCGACCGAAGCCAGGGCCGACCAGGAGCCATTTTCGAACATAAACCCGTCGGCCTCAACCTGCCCCAAGTCGAGATCAAACTTCAGCCTTTCACCTTTGACCACAAGAGGGAGCTTCAACCCGGTCATGCTCAGAACCGCTCCCTGCTGGCAGTTACCTTTTCTGGCGACAGGGTCATAATCTGCTTGAGGAGCAGATATTTCCAGAGCACCACTAGCCAGTTTCAGATTCTCTGCTTGAAGGAGACCAGATTTAAATTTATAGGTCAGATAGGGAGTAGAAAGCCTGACCTCTCCACTTTCCACCTCAACCGTTCCTCTGGCCGATAACTCTTCTTTGCCCGACGCGATAGTCACCTCCCCGGCTTTCAGTCTTAAATTGAAATCCGGCCTGTCCTGGATTAACTCAACATTCCCGCTGAGGAGTTGATTGCCTTTCTGATCAATTGAGGCCAGATCGGCTCTGATTTTTATTTTTCCGCCTTCTGCCCTGAATTCGACAGCGGTCAAATTTTCCTCGAGGCTCTGGACATTGTCCGCTGCCGCTGGTCCGGTTCCCGCCAGGGGAATCTTCTTTTCCCTGGCACCAAAAAAAATAACCAGAGTCAGAACAATGAGAAAAGTGATCAAAGCCAGCAGACTGACTTTTCTCAGAAGAAACGGCCAGGCGTATGACTTTGATTTATTTGACATCACATCTGGTGAGTCCTGGCATCCTCCAGGTTAAGATGAACTTGCCTTTTCCCCCGGTAGTCTGAGATCTGAAGTGAATAGGCCAGGTCCAGTTTTTCCCCCCGCTTTAATTCAGTCCGGTGTTCCGCCCTGTCCCAGGCCAGGACTTCAAAAACCCGACCACCCTGCCTGGCCCAGAATTTAAGATGTCGGTTTTTCAGAATAACCGGCTCCCCCAGAACGTCCACTTCTTCCGCCACAAAAACCGGGCGTTTGTTGCCGACCCCAAAAGGTAAAAGGCGAGCATAAAATTCCAGAAAAGAGGGGGTAATAGCCGAGAAATTAAGCCGGCTATCAATCAGTAACTTTTTTTGCAAAATGTCGTCGGTTATTTTTTCAGCTGCCAGGCTGTTTATTTTTTCTTTAAAAGCCTGAAGCTCTGATTGGTTGAGTGTGCAACCAATCGCCTGTTCATGTCCGCCAAAATTTACCAGCAAAGAGCTGCATTGGTTTATAAGATCAATAAGAGACAGGTCCGGCAGACTGCGGCCGGAGCCAAAGGCCTGGCCATTTTCATAGGCAAAGAGAATGACTGGCCGGTAAAACAGCTCTTTGATTTTAGAAGCCACAATGCCGATCACCCCCCGGTGCCAGTTTTCGCTGCCCAGAACTAACAGGCGATATCTCTCCTCGAGCTTTCTATTTTTAATTTTCTGGACTGCTTCTTTTAAAATTTTTTCTTCAATCCTCTGCCTGGTATTGTTCAATTCATTCAGTTTCTTAACCAGTTCGGCACATTCTTCTTCAGAATCAGAAAAGAAAAGCTTCAGAGCCAATTCAGTCTCACCCAGCCGGCCAGCCGCATTGATTCTTGGCCCCACCCTGAAGCCCAGATCAACCTCATTAATCTCCCGACTGCCAATGCCTGATATGGCCAGCAAACTTTTTAGTCCGGGACTTTTAACCTCTTTTAATCTGCCCAGACCCTGCCTGACCAGGATTCGGTTTTCCCCCTGCAGACTGGCCACATCGGCCACTGTTCCAATGCTGGCCAGCTTTAGAAAAGAAGTCAGATCCTGACTGACCCCACGATCAAGGAAAAGGGCCTGAATGAGTTTAAAAACCACCCCCACCCCGGCCAGATTTTTATCCGGATAACCGGATGACTCTACCATAGGATTGAGGACAGCCACCGCTTGGGGCAATTCTTCCCCCGGATGATGATGATCGGTAATGATGACCTCCAGTCCGTTTTTCCTGGCCTCTTCTACAAAATCAACCGCTTTTATTCCGCAGTCAACACTGATGAGGAGATTAGCTTTCATCTCCAGGATATGGGGTAGATGCTGGGTCTTCAAACCGTAGCCATCTTTCATTCTATCTGGAACAAAATAATCAACATTCCCACCCAGCAACCGCAGGGCCTTAACCAGCATGACGACCGACAGCATGCCATCAACATCATAGTCTCCAAAGACTACAATCTTCTCCTTCCTGGCCAGGGCTTGCCCGAGGCGATTGACTGCCTCTTTCATGCCTCGCATTAAGAATGGATTATGAAGATCACTCAGCTGGCCATAAAGAAAGGAAGAAGCTTCCTCGCTACTTTTTATCCCCCGGTTGACCAGAATGGCCGCTATCTCATTAGGCAGGTTGAGTTCCTGAGCCAGAAGCCAGGCCTCTGGATTTTCGGGTCTGATCTGCCAGAGGTAATTAGCTTTCATCTTCTTATTCTTAAATTTAACACAACTGGCTGCCTTCGACAACCGACCAACCAGCTCGCCTGGTTGACATCAGGCGGAGGCAAAAATATAATTTTGAGGCTGTGCTTGAAAAACTTAAAGAAACATTATCAAAAACCAGAAAGCTCTTTACACCCATCGAACAACTCTTCTCCCGTGGCCAGTCACAGGAAGAAATTCTGGATGAACTTTTTGAGCTGCTCATTCTGGCCGATGTCGGGGTAGCTACCAGTCAGAAAATTATCAATGATCTGAAAGAAAAGACCAGAAAATCTCGTCAGTCAGATCTTAAAGCTTTATTAAAACAGGAACTAATTGAAATTCTAGCGGCCAGGCCATCTGCTGTCAACAAAACCTTCCCAGCAGTCTGGCTACTGGTCGGGGTTAATGGTGGAGGCAAAACCACCTCGGCTGCCAAGCTGGCTTACAAATATCAAAGCCAGGGACGAAAAGTTATGCTGGCCGCAGCCGATACTTTCCGGGCCGCTGCTCAGGAACAATTAGCTCTCTGGGGAAAGAAACTTAATCTGCCCGTCATCCAGGGGCAGCCAGGTGCCGACCCGGCTTCGGTTGTCTATGATGCTCTCCAGTCTTTTCAGGCCAAAAATTATGACCTGTTAATTATTGATACGGCTGGCCGCCTGCACACTTATGCTAACCTGATGGCTGAGCTGGAAAAAATAAAAAAGGTCATCAGCCGGGAAATCCCGGGAGCTCCACAGGAAATTCTGCTCGTCCTTGATTCGACTATTGGCCAGAACGCTATCGTTCAGGCCAGAGAGTTTAACCGCTTTTCTGGTCTGACCGGCGTTTTCCTGACCAAGCTGGACGGAACAGCTCGGGGTGGAAGTGTCCTGGCGGTGGTGGAGGAACTGCAGCTCCCTATAAAATTTGTTGGCCTGGGTGAGACAGAAAAAGATATAATGGAGTTTGAGCCAGAAGCTTTTGTTGAGGCTCTTCTCTCATGATGAAGTCAGCCCTGGATATCAGTCTGATGGAAATGGCTTATTCCTTAGCGGAAAAAGCCAGAGGCCAGACCAGTCCCAATCCCTGTGTCGGCGCCCTGATTGTTAAAGAGGGAAAGATTGTGGGCTGGGGCTACCATCAGGCAGCCGGAACACCTCATGCCGAGATTATCGCTCTGGAAAGAGCCGGGAAAGAAGCCCAGGGATCGACCCTTTATCTGACACTTGAGCCGTGTGTGCACTGGGGCCGAACTCCTCCCTGTGCGGATCGACTGGCTGCGGCCGGCTTAAAACGGGCAGTTATTTCGACCTATGATCCGAATCCGGTTGTTTACCGCAAAGGAGTGGCCAGGTTGAAAGCGGCCGGAGTGGAGGTGGTGACCGGGGTTCTGGCTGAAAGACAGACCAGATTGAATGAAGCTTACTATAAATATATTGTCAGCCGGGTTCCTTACATTACGCTTAAAGCAGCCGTCAGCCTTGACGGTAAAATGGCTACCTCAACCGGCCAGTCCCACTGGCTAACCTCAGAAGAATCCAGACAATTCGCCCAGAGACTGCGGGCCGAGCAGGATGGGATTATGGTCGGCATCAAGACTGCTCTGGCTGATGATCCCGAGCTGACCGTCAGGCTGGACAACTTTGTCAAGAAGAGATGGTTTCGAATTGTGCTTGATTCCAGCCTCTGCCTCCCTCCTGCTGCTCGCCTTCTAAAAAACCCGGACGAAGGGAAAGTTCTGATTTTTACTGGCTATAAGAGTTCTAATGAAAAGGCTAAAAGGCTGGAGGAAAGAGGAGCCGAAGTCATTCGCCTTCCAGAGAAGAAAGGTTACCTATCGCTGGCCGCGGTTCTTCAAGAACTCGGTAAAAGAGAAATAGCTTCAGTTCTGGTAGAAGGTGGACCCAGACTCTTGACCTCATTTCTGGAGCAAAAGCTGGTCGATAAAGTCTTCATTTTCATTTCGCCCCAATTTATCGGCGGAGAAAAAACCCCGACCATGTTTGAGGGGCAGGGAGTCAATCGTCTGTCCAGAGCAGCCAGATTAAAGAATATAAGAACTTTTAGGCTCAATAATGATCTTATCGTGGAGGGATATTTTTAGGTGTTTACCGGTCTTGTCTGTTATCAGGGAAAATTTATAGGTCTGAGAAAAAACCGGACTGAACTGGTGCTGGAAGTGCCGGAGGAGCTGGCCGCCTGGCTTGAGCCTGGTCAGAGCCTGGCTGTTGACGGCGTCTGTCTGACTGTGAGCCGGAAAGAAAAAAATCAATTGTTTTTTACCCTGTCCAGGGAAAGTCTGGACAGGACTAACCTGAAAGACTACAGGCCAGGGAAAAATGTCAACCTCGAGCTGCCACTCCGACTTAATGATTTCTTAGGAGGTCATCTGGTCACCGGCCACATCGATGGCACGGGTCAGGTACAGGAGGTTAAGAGCAGGCCGCCGGGCAAAAGGCTTAAAATAAAAGTGCCGGCTGAGAGCAGAAAATATCTTGTGGACAAGGGTTCGGTGGCAGTCAATGGAGTCAGCTTGACTGTCGCCGCCCTCGGGCCAGACTGGCTGGAAGTAGAGCTAATACCGGCTACCCTTCAGGCCACCAATCTAAATGAACTGAGGCCAGGAGATCGGGTTAACCTCGAAGGTGACATTATCGGTAAATACGTGTATAATTTTTTATCAAAGAAATTTTAATCGCATCTTTCAGACAAAATGGACAATCAATCAAAAGTTATTGGCGTTGACCAGGCTCTGGACTATATCCGAGCTGGCCGGATGGTCATCATCGTTGATGATGAAGACCGCGAAAACGAAGGTGACCTGATGGTAGCGGCTGAAAAGGTCACTCCGGAAATTATAAACTTCATGTCTAAATACGGACGGGGGCTTATCTGCCTTTCCCTGACCAAAGAAAGGGCAGAAGAGCTCAAATTACCCCCGATGGTGAGCGAAAACACCGCCAGATTTGGCACAGCTTTTACCGTTTCGATTGACGCCCGAGAAGGCGTCACCACAGGCATTTCCGCTTATGATCGGGCCAAAACCATCCTGACGGCCATTAATCCAGCCACCAGACCGGAAGATCTGGCTCGTCCCGGACACGTTTTTCCTCTAATCGCTCGAGAAGGTGGAGTTCTGGCCCGGGCTGGCCAGACTGAAGCGGCAGTTGATCTGACCAGAATGGCCGGTCTTTATCCGGCCGGGGTCATTTGCGAGGTCATGAAGGAAGACGGCACAATGGCCAGAATGTCGGATCTTGAAAGGTTTGCTGAAGAACACGATGTGCCTATTTTAACCATTGCTGATCTTATCCGCTACCGTATGCGTACCGAAACGCTGGTCAAAAAAATTGCTGAGGCTGATCTTCCGACCCGTTATGGTCATTTTCGCCTGGCCGTTTTTGAAGACATCATCCATGGCGACCACCATGTGGCCCTCATCAAAGGTAACATTGCTGGCGATGAACCGGTGCTGGTCAGGGCACACTCTCAGTGTCTGACCGGCGACGCTTTTGGTTCTCTGCGCTGCGACTGCGGCGACCAGCTTCATCTCTCGATGGAAATGATCGAAAAGGAAGGTCGTGGTCTGGTTCTCTATATGCTCAATCACGAAGGCCGGGGCATCGGACTGGCTAATAAGATCAAAGCCTATTCTCTTCAGGATGAAGGAGCCGATACAGTTGAGGCCAACTGCCGGCTTGGTTTTAAACCTGATCAGCGTGATTACGGTATCGGTGCCCAGATTATGGTAGCTCTGGGCATAAGGAAAATCAGGCTGCTAACCAATAATCCCCGCAAGTTCCGCGGGCTGAGCGGCTATGGTCTGGAGATCGTCGAACGAGTGCCAATTCAGATTCCACCTAACGAAGAAAACCTTGATTACTTAAAAACTAAAAAGGAAAAAATGGGCCATCTGCTGGATATCTCCTGATGGTTCAGAGGCAAAACCAGAGGTTTCTTCTGGCTATCCAATTCAAAGCTGCTTCATTTTTGAATCCAGAATAAAAGTGACCGGCCCGTCATTGATCAGATAAACATCCATCATAGCCTGAAAGACACCTGTTTCCACTTTGAGCCCGCTGGCCTTCAGCCTGTCAACAAAATAACTAAAAAGGCGGGCGGCCTGTTCTGGCGACTCAGCCTGGTCAAAACTCGGCCGGCGCCCCTTTTTGATGGAAGCAGCTAAAGTAAATTGAGACACAGCCAGAATACCACCTCCCGTTTCCATTAAAGACAGGTTCATCTTGCCCTGTTCATCCGGGAAAATCCGCAGCCCGATAACCTTATCAGCCAGGTAGTCAGCCTCGACTTCCCGATCGCCTTTTTCTATCCCGACCAGCAGACAAACTCCAGCCCCAATCTCTCCTGCTGTTTTCCCTTCGACCAGAACTTTAGCTTTTTTAACTCTCTGTAAAACTATCTTCACCCTCAGGCTCCTTCCGATCACACTTCGAAACTTCCAATCAAGCCTGCTTCAGTTGACTTTAAACTTTTAATATTCTATCATAATGCCCTCTAAAGGAGATACAGATGGCACTGAGACACAAATCAGCTATTAAGCAGCATCGCCAGAGCCTCAAGCGACGGGCTACGAACCAGAGAAATAAATCTATGATGAAAACCTATATAAAAAAGGTCAGGGAGGCACTGGCCAGCGGTGACCGGGAAGCTGCCCTGGAACTCCTGCCAAAAGCTATCAGGGCGATCGATAAAACAGTGGCCAAGGGAGCTATTCACCAGAATACTGGTTCCCGCTATAAATCACGTCTATCGAAACAGGTCCTGGCTCTCAAGTCGAAAGCCAGCTGATCTTAACCGAGCTTTTTATCCTTTAAAGCAAAATATTTAATAAGGAAAGTCTCTATCAGGATTTCAGGTTTAAGGTCGCTGCTTTTCAGGTCTAAATCGAGCCGGGCCAATTCATGAACTAAATTATCCAGCTCTTCCTGGCTAAACGCCTCCAGGCAGGCGGTAAAAGCCTGAAGCTTGCGGTCGAACAGACTCCAGCCTTCGACCAGTTGCGGATGTGATTTTTTAAATATTTCCTTGATCGGTTTTTTCCACCTTTCCACCTGAACCTTAGCCTGATTTAAGGAAATTATGTACCGACTGATGGTAGAAAAGTAATTGAGTATATCAGTGACAGCCGGCTCGCCGACGAAAAAACTTCGATTAATCGTTAAAGCCTGCGGCAGGGTGCCCGACTCCAGAGCCTCCTCCAGAGCAAAACGATCATAGCCCTGGCGAACTGTCCCTGTTTCCAGCACCTCGGCTTCAGTTATTTCACCTTTTTCCTGAGGATAAAGACTGAGCTTTTCCATCTCCTGACTCAAAAGGAGAAGATCCGGACCGCAGATCTCCACCAATTTTCGGGCTGCAGCAGCCTCTATCTTTTTACCCTTTGATTTCATTTCATCATTTATCCAGACCAGAAGTTCGTTGTCCCTGGGAGTCTTGATCTCAATAGTCTGAAATATGTTCTTGTGCTGGTTTTCGAGCCGCTCGAAAAAATTCAGAAGCTTCTGCCCGCGCTTGAGTTTGCCATCAAAGATAATGAGCATGAAGACCCGGTCTGGTGGCTGCTGAAAATAACGAGCCAGCCGATCCTCGGCCGGGGCCAGCAGCTGCCGGTAAGCTTTATCAGCAGCCTGCCAGTCATCGCGGTCATCTTCCGGAAAATAGATTATAAAGATTCTGTCACGCCCTGAGGAAAAAATATCAAGGCTAGAGGCCTCATCGAGAATCTCAGACCAGTCAGTGTCAAAGAGAAAATAAGTTCGGAACTGAGGTCCATTCTCCGTCCCCGAGCTGGCTTTTTTCCAGCGGTCAAGATAAAGCCTGGCAGCCAGAGCCTGTTCGCCATAAATAAAAGTGCCGGCTTTCAAATTTTGAGGACTGAAAACTCTCTCCAGTGTCTGGTAAAAGATCTCTTTTGAAGCCATTTAAAAACCTTCCAGCAAGCTGACCACCAGTTGCCTGGCGTATTTCTCCACCAGGCGGTCAATTGCCTGATTTTCCATCGTTTCATAATCGAGGCCGGCCGACACCTCGTATTCATCCACATAGGTAAAATTATCATCGGCAAAAAGTATCTGATCAGTCAGAAGATCAGTAAAAACAACACTGGTCACTACCGTTATTTTATATCGGCTGGCCGCCCCTTCCGAACTAAAGGCAATGGGCTGAACTTTAAAAGAGGTAATCTCCCCGACCAGCAGCCCCTGGGCTTTATTCTGATCTGGCTCGATGCTGACCCGAGCCCTGGTAATCAGTTCATTGATGACACTTCTGGTCAATTTGACATCCAGCTCAAACCTGCCCGAAGTGTTTTTAAAGACCGGGACACAGAGACGCTTCATGTCAGGCGGCCAGACACTGCCCCGGCCCCGCAGCTGATAACCGCAGCCGGCCAGAGATATTATAGCCAGCACTGTGCACAGGCAACTGGCCATATATTTTTTGAAAAACCGCATCTAACTTCTGAGGTCAGACCACCAGGCTGACCAGCTTATTTTTAACACAGATGATCTTTCTGGGCGGCCTGCCTCCCAGTAGTTCTTGAATTCGCGGCAGACTCAGGGCCTTCTCTTTCAGGATCTCCTCGTCTGTATCAATTTCAACTTCAAATTTATCGCGCAGTTTGCCATTAACCTGAACGACGACCGTAATCAGCTCTTCTCTGGCCAGCTCTGGATCATAAGCAGGCCAGCTGCTCTCCGCCACCAGTGTCGTTCTGCCCATTTTCTGCCACAGTTCTTCTGCTAGATGAGGAGCAAAAGGTCCCAGAAGAAGAATCAAATCACTCAAAGCTTCCCGGAGAAGCTCTCTTCCCTTCTCGCTTGCTCTCAAAGCGTCCTTTTCCTTTTTCAGGCAGTTGGTAAGTTCCATCAGGGCGGAAATAGCTGTATTCAAATGAAAACGCTGATCTATATCCTCAGTGACCTTTTTTATAGTCTGATGAAGTTTCTTACTCAGCCTTTGATGGCTGGCCTGATCAAATTGTCCGGCGACCGGTGTCCCTTTTCCCTGGAAGAGATCCAGATTTTCTTCCGTGAGATTCCAGATTCTAAGTATGAAGCGATAGCAACCTTCCAGCCCTTCCTCTGACCAGGCAAATTCTTTTTCCGGCGGAGAGGCAAAGAGAATAAAAATACGAAGTGCATCAGCCCCATAGGTTTTAACCATCTCATCCGGATCAACCACATTACCTCTGGATTTAGACATGGCCGAGCCATCTTTGGTGACCATGCCCTGAGCCAGGTAATGGGGGAAAGGCTCATCAATACTGCTCAGGCCCAGATCCCGGAGATATTTGGTGAAAAACCTGGAATAAATCAAATGGAGTATAGCGTGTTCAACACCGCCAATATAGAGATCGACTGGCAACCAGTAGGACGCTTTTTCCGGATCAAAAGGTAGCCTGGTTTCGTGGGGTGAGCAATAGCGGAAAAAATACCAGGAAGAATCAACAAAAGTGTCCATGGTATCGGTCTCGCGCCGGGCTGGACCGCCGCAGTGAGGACAGGTCGTATTGACAAACTCTGGAATCCTCTCCAGTGGCGAGCCCTCCTCACCGGTAAACTCGGCTTTATATGGGATCTCCACCGGCAGCTGTTCATAGGGGACAGGCTGAAGTCCACATTTTTCGCAATAAATAACCGGAATCGGTGTTCCCCAGTAGCGCTGACGGGAAATCCCCCAATCACGGAGGCGGTAAGTAACACTCTTACGGCCAAAGCCTTTAGCCTGGGCCAGAGCTGCCATTTTCTCCATGGCTTCGGCTGAGCGCAGACCACTGAATTCCCCCGAATTAATGAGGATTCCATACTCCTCGAAGGCCCGACCAGGCTCCGGCTGAACTTCGGCTGAAGCCGGCTTTATCACCGCTACGATCGGCAGATTGTATTTGGTGGCAAATTCATAATCTCTCTGGTCATGAGCAGGAACACCCATGACGGCCCCGGTGCCATAATCCATCAGGACGTAATTAGCCAGAAAAATTGGAATGGGCTGGCCGGTAAAAGGATTGATTGCCCTAAGACCGGTATCATAACCAACCTTTTCTTCTTCCTTTATTTCTCTTCTGGTTCTGGTCTCAGCGATGGTCTTTTTAATCCAGTCCTGAAGTTTTTCTTTTTCTGGATGGCCGGCGATAAGTTCGGCCGTTAAAGGATGTTCAACTGACAGGACAAGAAAAGTTGCCCCGTAAATCGTATCAATCCGGGTGGTGAAAACCTCAATATCCTTATTTAAGGCCGGAACTTTAAAATTAACCAGTGCTCCTTCGCTCCTGCCTATCCAGTTTTTCTGCATCTGGAGGACATGTTCGGGCCAGTTGGTGAGTTTCTCATGCCCGCTCAACAGTTCCTCAGCATAAGCCGTGATTTTCAGGAACCACTGTTCCATTTTCTTCTGACTGACTTCGCTATCACAGCGCCAGCAGCGGCCGGCCACCACCTGTTCATTGGCCAGAACTGTCCGGCATTGAGGGCACCAGTTAACCCAGCTCAGCCGGCGATAGGCCAGCCCCTGTTCCAGCATCTTCAGGAAAATCCACTGGTTCCAGCGGTAATAATCAGGCAGGCAGGTATTGACTTCTCGTGACCAGCAGTAGCTGATGCCCAGCCTTTTCAGCTGGGACCGCATATAGTTAATATTATCGAGTGTCCATTTCTGAGGATGGATGCCATGTTTAATGGCTGCGTTTTCAGCCGGCAACCCCAGAGCATCCCAGCCAATAGGATGGAGGACATTAAAGCCTCTCATCTTTTTAAAGCGGGCAATGACATCACCTATAGAATAATTCCGGACATGCCCCATATGAATCCGGCCGGAAGGATAGGGGTACATTTCGAGGCAGTAGAACTCTGGTTTGGTTGGATCTTCAGCTACTTCAAAGACCTGGCGTTCTTCCCAGACTTTCTGCCACCTGGTTTCAATTTCTTCAAAATTATAGGCTTCTTTCATGGTCACTACCTCTGATCAAGGAATCAAGTGCCGATAATGCGAGCCAGATATTCAATCAGCTCAGTCAGCTTAAAATGATAAGTTTCTGACGGCTAAAAGTCAACCGACCTGGCGGCCGGTTATAGCTTATTCGGTAAATTAAATTTATAATAAAATTTTCAGCCACAGTTTATTTCATAGACAATGAATCGATTCTAATGAAAATTATCGAAGTAGAAAATCTCGAAGCAGGTTATAACCGCCTGCCGGTTCTCCACCAGCTTTCTTTCGGACTTGACCGTGGAGAATTTCTGGCTGTCTGCGGCCCCAATGGCTCGGGTAAGAGCACTCTGATTAAAGCCCTCCAGAGGTTAACCCCTCTTCTCCGCGGTACGGTCAGGCTGGAAGGAAAGAATATTTTCCGGCTGAAACCAAGAGAGATAGCCTCCCGCCTGGCCTATGTTCCCCAGGTGTCAGAGGCGGTCTTTGATTTTACCGTCGAGGAGACGGTGGCCATGGGCCGCTATGTCCATCAGAAAAACAGATTGGCTGGTGAATCAGTCGAAGATCGGCTGAAAATTGAGGAAGCAATGAAACTAACGGGAGTGACTCCTCTTAGAAACAAAAGTCTCAGCCAGCTAAGCGGCGGAGAAAGACAACGCGTGCTGCTGGCCAGGGCTTTAGCTCAAGAGACGCCTGTTCTCCTTCTGGACGAGCCCAGCTCCCACCTGGACATAAATTTTCAGCTTCAAATCTATCATCTTCTTCGAAAACTTCAGCTGGAAAAAAATAAAACTATTTTAGTCGCCGAGCATAACCTCAATCTTTGCCTGCCTTACTGTCAGCGCTTGATTTTTTTAAAAGAAGGCAGAATAGTAGCAGCTGGCTCCCCACTGGAAGTGATTAATCGGGAAATAATCCGCCAGGTCTTTGACCTCGAAGTGGAGCTGCGAGAAAATACCTCATCCGGCCTACCGGAGATATCTTTTATCCATTCCCCAGGCCAGAGAACAGTTCAATCTGAGCCTGAAATAACAGACAGGAGTTAAAAATTACAAATAAGAAACTTCTAACTTCAGCTGAGCCACCAGTTGCTTGCCAGCCGACGGACAGCAGTCGATTTAGTAATCAGCTGTCAGATAAAAGAAAACGGCAGGCAGACTTCAGTCTGATTTTTATAATTACTTTTTTTCTGGCTATCTCCTGTGCTTTCTCGCAGTCCAGAATTTTCAGTGATGATTTTGGCCGTCGGCTGGAACTCGAGGATTGTCCCCGGAGAATAATTTCTCTGGCCCCCAATCTGACTGAAATCCTTTTTGCCCTGGGCCTCGGCCAGCAGGTAGTTGGAGTAACCAGCTTTTGTGACTACCCCGGGGAGGCCAGGCAAAAAGAGATTATTGGCGGCCTGGTTGATCCAAACCTGGAAAAGATCAAAGTTCTCCAACCTGATTTGATACTTGGCTTCAGAGGCAATCCACGCCGCATTCTGGATAGACTTTATGAAGAGAAGCTGCCGCTCCAGGCGTTTGAAATCGGGCAAACCTTTGAAGATCTTTTTTCACTGATTGACCGGATTTCACGTTTAACCTGTACTGAAGCCAGAGGTCAGGAATTAATTTCCAGCTTGAAAGAAAGAATCAAATTGATTGAGGCCAGGGCACCTCAACCTGGCCTGCGACCAAAAGTATTTCTGACCCTTTATGGCCAGGGACAGGAGCTGTGGACCTGCGGGCAAAACAGCTACCTTAATTATCTCCTCACACGAGCTGGTCTTCAGAACGTGGCAGCCGACTTCAAAGGTAACTGGCTGGCTTACAATCCTGAAAAACTCATCGCCGATAATCCCGAGTTAATCCTTATTCTGGCTCGCAACCAGGAGGATTTTATCCAGGCTACCAAATGGCTGGAAAGCTTGACTCCTCTTCGAGATATCGCCGCCATCAAACATAAGAATTTCATCTTTCTTGATGAAAATCTATTCAGCCGCTTTGGACCAAGACTGGTTGATGCCTGTGAATGGCTGGTGGAGGCTGTCTATTTTACTTCTGACCGGAGGTCCAGTTGAACAGCCAGCGGAAGACCTGGCTTTTCCCGGCTGGCCTGAGCCTCCTGACGGCCGCCGCTTTTCTCCTGTCTATCAAAATCGGAGCAGTCAGTGTGAGCTGGAAAGAGGTCTGGGCTGGACTCTTCTCGGGCGGTCAATACCGGGACATTATCGTTCATCTTCGGCTGCCCAGAGCGATCCTGGCCTATCTGGTGGGAGCTGCCCTGGCCCTCTCCGGAGCCATTCTTCAGGGTTATTTCCGCAATCCTCTGGCCGATCCTTTTATTCTGGGCGTTTCCTCCGGGGCCTCCCTCGGGGCAGTTCTAAGTCTTGAGCTTGGCCTGACCTGGACTGTCTTTGGCTTCTCCAGTCAGAGCTGGCTGGCCTTTCTGACCAGCCTCCTTTTAGTCGCCTCTGTCTATCTTGTCTCCGAGAACCGTCGCCTGCGTCAGGGCGAAAGCCTGCTGCTTACCGGCATAGCCGCCGGAGCGATGGCCTCAGCTTTAACTTCTTTTTTACTTTTCCGACGGGCAGATGCCTATGAGCAGGCAGTCTTCTGGCTATTGGGCAGCTTCTCTCTCTCCGGCTGGAAGGAAGTCTGGCTCATCCTTCCCTACTTTCTTCTGGCTTTAATTATCTCGGAATATTTTGCTCCCGAGATGAATCTTCTGGCGCTCGGCGATGAAGTTGCCCAGTCTCTGGGTTGCCCGGTTAGAACCACCAGAAGGCTTTTTCTTTTCCTGGCTACTCTCCTTGCTTCGTTTTCAGTGGCGGTGGCTGGCATCATTGGTTTTGTCGGGTTGATTGTTCCACATTCGGTAAGACTGATCGTTGGACCGGATCATCGTCCTCTTTTCTTTTATTCGGCTTTAACCGGTGGGACCATGCTGGTTTTATGCGATCTGGTAGCCAGAACAGCCTTCTCGCCATCTGAAATTCCTATCGGAGTAATCACTGCCGCCCTGGGAGCACCCTTTTTCATTTATCTTTTAAACTGGCAGGGGCAGAAGCACTCCTGAGAGCCGACCTCTTTTCCCTGCAACTGAACCAAACCACACAGTTCTCTGCCTCACCATTCATTCCGAATCCGGTCATGATTGAGTAATATGATTGACAACCAGCCCTCTTTTGTCTTAATGTAAATATATCATGCTGCTAACCTTCAACCAGACCCTTTTTCTGATTTTGACTGTGGCCGCCGTTGTTATAGCTGTTTTTTTGATCCTGTTCTTGATTCAGCTCCGTCGGACAGTCAGAGAAGCTGAAAAATCTTTTCAGCAACTGCAGGCCACCCTGGATAAGCTCCAGAAAATTGAGGACAAACTCGACCAGCGTCTCGATGAAACCGGAAAAGTAATCGAATCGGCCAGGAAGACAGTCTCGGGTCTATCGGAGCTTTCCCTCTTCTTAACGACCAGAGTTGTCAGGCCGGCCTCCAGATACTGGCCAGTCCTTTTTCCTCTGGTGCGTTTTGGCTGGCAAATGATAAAAAAAAGAAAGGAGAAAAAAAATGGCAGATAACGAAGGTTCTCATTTCACCGATTATCTACTGACATTTTTGGCTGGTGCGGCAACGGGTTTTATTGTCGGCATATTATTTGCTCCTTCCAGCGGAAAGGAAACCAGAAAGAAAATTAAAGAACAGGCTAAAAAGGGCCAGGAGCTGGCTGTCCAGGGTTATACCAAAGTGGCTCAGGAAGCAGAAAAAGGTGCCAAAGTAGTCAAGGAAAAAGCCGAGGAAGGCATCGAAGCCATAAAAGAATTTCTGGAAAAGACAAAAAGCGAAGTGGCGGGGGAGAAACCAGAATTTCCCGAGGACTTAGAAAAAGAAAAATAACGAGTCTGATTTTTCGCTCCTGATCAAGCTGGTTATGATAAAGGGGTTTTTTATAGATTTTAGCTAAAATATTAGCTAAAATAGAGGATGGGTATGGGCAAGCATCTTTCTAACTCCATCTTTATATCAGCAATCCTGGTCGGACTTTTAATTGGTCCAGTTGAGCTGCGAGCTATTGATCTCAAAACAGCAGCTGCTATTGACCTGGAAATCGAAAAAAACCGGGCTGAAATAATAAAAATCCGCCGCTTTCTGCACATGAATCCCGAGCTCAGCAACCGCGAGTATGAGACCAGCAAACTGGTGGCGAGTAAATTAACTTCTCTTGGACTGGAAGTAAAAACAGGCGTCGCCGGGACTGGCGTGGTTGGTCTTTTAACCGGAGCCTTACCAGGCCCAACCGTGGCGATCAGAGCCGACATGGACGCCCTGCCAGTAGAGGAGCAGAATAACTTTCCCTACAGGTCACTCAACCCCGGAGTCATGCATGCTTGCGGTCATGATTTTCATACCTCCATTGCTCTGGGAACAGCTATGGTTCTCAGTAATTTTAAAGATAAAATTCGCGGCAAGATAAAATTCATTTTCCAGCCAGCTGAAGAAGGTGCCCCTCCGGGAGAAGAAGGCGGAGCCAGTCTTATGATCAGAGAGGGCGTTTTAGCTGACCCTCCTGTTCGGGCGATTTTTGGTCTTCATGTCTGGCCCGATCTCAAAGTCGGCCAGGTTGGTTATGCTGAAGGTTATACCATGGCCAGCTCTGATAATCTTACTCTTACCATTAATGGCAAAAGTGCCCATGGAGCCAGGCCCCAGGAAGGAATAGACGCCATAGTAATTGCTGCCGAAGTCATCAGCAATCTTCAAAATCTAAGCAGCCGGCTGGTCGATCCAACCGAACCTCTGGTCGTTTCGATCGGAAAAATCCAGGGCGGAGTAAGATCCAATATAATTGCTGATAAAGTGGTCATGGAAGGAACAGTCCGCACTCTGAATTCTGACCTCCGCGACCGGATACCTGAAATCATCGAACAGATAGCAGCGGGAATCAGTCAGAGTTATGGGGCGAGCTATAACCTCGATTATGAGCGCCAGCTACCTCCGGTTTACAATCATCCGGAATTTGTCAGGCTGGTTCTTCCCTGGCTGGTTAAATCCCTGGGCGAAGCCAATGTGGTTGAGGTCAAACCTCAACTGGTAGCTGAAGATTTCGCTTTTTATGCGGAAAGAATTCCCGCTTTCTATTTTTTCCTGGGGGTTAAAAGCCCTGGCCAGATGAAAGCTGCTGCTCTTCATAGCCCCAATTTCAATCCTGATGAAAAAGCTATCCCGGTAGGCATCAAAGCTATGTGTCATCTGGTTCTTAATGCTCTGGAACAGCAGGCCTCTTTAAAAACATCAAGCGAGACAGATTCCATTAATTAGTGGATAGTCAGCCGTCTATTTAATTGATGGCCTATCCACTTCTTCTGCCAGCTATTAGTTTTATCGCTGGCCTTGTTCTGGCCGGAGTTCTTGAGCTCCATTTCTATGTCAGCCTGCTGTCGCTCCTGTTAACCTTCTGGCTGGCTACCTGGCTGGTCTATTTTCTTAAAAAAGATTGGCTTGCCTTTGCCTTTCTTATTTTAACTTTTTTCCTTTCAGGCCTGGTCCTTGAGGCTTTTAGCAGTAAAGTTTACGATGATCATTCTCTTCAAGATTTCCCGACAGGAACCTACCTCAACTTCCAGGGAAAGGTTCTAAGATCGCCAGAAAGAGGAGCAGATCGTGACCGTCTTCTAATTGCTGCCAGCCAGGTGGAGATAGGAGGTGGCGTAAAGAAAATCAAGGCTAGATTACAGCTGACCATTCCTCATTCGACCACCAGCGACCAACCTCTGGAACTACAAGCCGGCGATGAGCTTGAATTTTCTGCCAGTCTCAATGAGTTAAGTTCTTTTAGTAATTTTTTCCCTGATTTTATGCCTCGCTATCTTCAAAGCCAGAAGATCCAGGCGCGAGCTTATACTAAAAGCCCGTTGCTTTTAAAAAAGCTCAACGCCCACAATTACACTTTCTCAGGCTTTTTCTCTGGCTTAAGGCGAAGACTCCAGAAGGAGATCGAAGCCGATTATCCTGGTGAGAAAAAATTTGGACTGAGTCGAGAAGGAGCAATCCTGGAAGCACTGCTTCTGGGTGAGGATGGCCGCCTCGACCAGAAAACCGATCTCCAGTTCCAGAAAACCGGGCTCTATCATCTTCTGGCCATTTCCGGAGCTCATGTTGGAGTCGTCTCTGGTTTCCTGTTTTTCTTTCTTAAATTCTTATTCAGATCAAAGAAACTAATTTACACTATCCTTCTGGTCTCACTGGCTTTTTATGGCTGCCTGGTCGAAGGACAACCGTCAGTCTTCCGGGCAGTCATCATGGCTTCACTCTTTTTTATTGGCAAAATCATTTTTGCCAGGGTTAATCTTTTGAACACCATTTCACTTTCTGCCCTGATTCTCCTCTATCTTAATCCCTTCAGTCTAAACGAGGCCGGCTTTCAATTGACCTTTCTGGCCACTTTGGGACTGATCCTCTTTTATCAACCGGTTTATCGTTCTTTACCACCTCTTCCTCTCAAGCTAGCCGAACTGGCGGCCATGTCAGCCGCAGCAGTGGTTGCTACCATGCCTGTTATTGTCAGCAGCTTCAACCGGGTAACATTTGCTTCTGCTCTTCTGACCATTCCAGCCACCCCTCTGGTTGGCTTTCTGATGGCTGCCGGCTACCTTTATTTATTAATCGGCTTAATTTCACCCCCTCTCAGCCATTTAATATCTGTCTTCATGAAGCTTCCCATCAGGATTTTTATCTGGCTGACCGGCTGTCTTGAACCGCTGTCTTCTCTCTCTTACCGGCTTCCTTCGCCGCCACTCGTAGTTATCATTGGGTTCTATCTTTCCCTTTTGCTATTACTATTAAAACCAGGATTTAAAGGACAGAAAACAGCCACCTGGCTGACTTTCTTCCTTTTCTTCATCATCCTTATTACTTATCCTTTTAAAGCCGGGACCAACAACCTGACCGTGACCGTCATGGATGTTGGTCAGGGTGAATCACAGGTCATAGAGTTCCCTGGCGGCCGGGTGATGGTTATTGACGCTGGTGGATTTCCGACCAGTACTTTTGACCCCGGCGAGAATATTGTTTCGCCTTTTCTCTGGTGGCGAGGTTATAAAAAAGTCGATTATTTAGTTTCCAGCCACCTTCATCCAGACCATGCTACCGGTCTGGCCGCCGTTGCCCGAAATTTCAAAATAGAAGAATATCTCTTTACCGAAAATTATGAGGCGAGTACTCTCCATCAAGAAATAAATCAGGCCCTGGGGAAAAGAGTTAAGAAGACCAGAATAATTTCCGGTCTGGAATTAAATCCAGCCGCTGGAGTTAAGGTAAAATTTATCTATCCGGATGAGCGGGCCAGGACTGTCTTTAAGCCCGGTAATGACCTTTCAGCTGTTCTTAGCCTGGAATGGAAAAACATAGCCTTTCTTTTCACAGGCGACATTACCGCTCAGGTGGAGGATTATTTAACCAATCAGCAAAACACAGGGCAGAAAATGAAGGCAACGGTCATGAAAGTTCCCCACCACGGCAGCCGGTCATCATCGACAGCTGCCCTTCTTAAAGCCGTCAACCCCGCTCTGGCCGTGGCCAGCTGCGGTCGGCGGAATATTTATGGCTTTCCAGCCAGAGAAGTGGTTTCGAGATTTAAGGAGCACTACATCCAGCTTTATCGTACTGACCTGGATGGAGCGGTGCAGTTTAAAACAGATGGTCAGGAACTTAGCTGGAAAACTGCCAGGTCAAAGGTGAGCCTGGGGTTTAAGCAGATTGACACGGCGGGCCGATTGGGTTTATTCTTTAGATAAGAGGGAAGTAATGGCCAAAAAAATTATGACTGTTTTGCTTTTTTTGAGTTTCTGTGCGCCAGTCTGGCTTCTGGCCCAGGAACAAGGTGTGGTCGAACTGGCCAAGAAAGAAAAAGCCCGGCGAGAAAGCCTCAAAGGGAAGGAAATAAAGGTAATTACCAACGAGGACCTGCAAAAGCTGACTAAGACTCCGGCCATCATCATACCGAATGAAACCGCTGCTAACCCAGATACCCAGGAAAATGAGCAGCCTCCGGCGGCTCGGCCCGGCAATTATACTCCACCTGTTGTTCACAGGGTAACTGTCGAGAATCCTGCCCCAACCCCATCAGCTGGCTCTCAGGCCCCTGGTGTTGATGTCACCGGAAATTCGTTGGAAGAGGCCTGGAAAAAAGCGAAAGAATATGTTGAGCTTCTGACTTTAAAAATGAATGCTCTCTGGCAGCAATTCTATGCTCTAACTGACATGCAAACTAAAGATAGTATTCAGCGAGAAATAAGCGATACCTATGAAAAGCTGCTCAAAGCTCAAGAAGAAGAAACCAGATTGAGACAGGCTTATGAAGAGCAGATCAACCAGAAAAAAAGCGCCGAGGCTCCACCTATCTGGATCAGGTAAAGGCCAGTCAATTAGCGGAAGTAAATTGTCTCGAGCCGAAAGCCAACTGGCTGATTGTCATCAAGGTCAGGATAAACATCTTTGACCCTTACAGTCTTATTAACCCCGATAGTGAGGGTCAGTCCATCCTTTTGACCAAGGTCTGAAGCGGACAGCTGATATATTTTTTCAAAACCAGGAAGTGAGGTCTCGAACTCTTCCAGCACTCTGCCTTCCAGGACGATAATAACTTTCTGTCCTTCTGGCCGGCCGGGCGGTGAGCTTCCCCTCAGCATCAACAAGGCCGGCTTCTTTGGATTCTTAAGCCAGCAAGATGCCTGGGGTCCCGTCCAGCGTTCGACCAGTAATTCGTCCGAACTCGGGTCGGGCCTCTTTATCACCACCCAGCCGTCAAGGAAAACGATATCGGGCACATCGAGTGGGCAAGGAGAGAGTTTTAATTGCCGCTCGTAAACCACAATGATATCTTTCTGGTTTTGAAGCGGCCTCAAATAGAGCCTGAAATTGACCGCCAGACCCTGGCCGGTCGGACGACTGAAGAAATCAATAAGAGGTGGAAAATAAATAAAACCCGAAGCTTCATAAACGCGGTTGGCTTCCCACCTGGAAACAGGCCAGAGCAAAGGAAGATTTTTCTGGAATAAAATTTTCTGGCCAGCCAAAGCCTCGGCTACCAGCTCATAGTCCCGATCAGGTGACTTAAAATCTGAGGTGGTTATGAATTTGACCTTTAAAGAAGTCAGCAGATTATCGGTCAGATTTTTATCAGAAAAATTGACGCTTATCTCCAGGCCGGGAAGAGGCAGCTTCTGGCCGCAGGAAAAGACAGGCCAGATCATAATTAAAATTATGGCGGCCAGGCCGATAAATTTTAGATAACCACAGGCTTTGTTCCTATCCATTTCTCGCATTAAAGGCTTAACTCTGAAGATTAAAAGCGAAATTAATTTTTATTATATGGGAAATCGGAGCCTTTAGCAAAATCCCGCTCTCCGCCAATATCTCTCCAATCTTAAAATAAATCAAAACTCAACAGGGCTGGCCTCCTGGTGACTTTGTCTTGCCTTTCTCCGCCACAAAAAAAACTGAAGCTATTGAACATTGGCCGGGTTTTTATTATTCTGAAACCTTACAGACGATTTTTTAGTTTCATCTGTAGCCACAGATTGGCAACTGGCCCACCTTGAAGACAGGCAGGACTTTCTCCTGCTGGATTAAGCATTAAACCTGGAAAGGAAATTGCTCAATGAAAAAACAAATTACTTCCCATCATTGTGACCGCTCAGCAGAGAGGAGAGAATTGCTGCTTATCTGCCTGGTGTTTCTTTCTTTTATTTTGTCTTCTCCAGCCAGTGGCTTCTACCTGTCATCAGCGACTATAACCGAACAGGGAAATAAGGAAAAACAACTGGCAGTTGAGACTGGCTCGGAAATCACTCGGGAGACGATAACTCAGGTGCAGGTTAAAGCAGGTAAACAGCCAGAGACTCAGGAAAAAGCTACCAACACTCAGGAAGAAAAACAATCCGGAAAAGAGTCAGAAACTGAAACCCAGGAAGCCTCTGACCAGAATAAAAACAGAACGATTAAGGACTGGCTTGACCCCTGGAAAAAAACTCTGGAATTAAGCTATGTGGTCACAGGTGGGAACACGGTTACTTCTTCCTTCAGCCTGGGCAGTACCCTGCTCAAGACTCCCAATGAACGTGACTCTTACTTTCTTAAAACCTTTTTCCTCAGAACTCACTCCACTACGATTAACCAGAAAGCTGTCGGAAGCGAAGATAGTTTCAGCCTGATCGAAGACAAGACTCGAAAACTAACAGCTGAAAATTATCTTATTCAGGCTCAGTATGACCACCGGCCAACCGGAAGACTCCTGACCAATCTGGGTTTTAGCTGGGACAGAAATAAATTTGCCGGTGTGGAAGGGCGGGCTCTGGGGACTGCCGGGGCTGGCGTCATCCTGGCCGATTCGGACTCGACCAAGATGAAAATGTCAGCCGGCTTGAGCTTCACCATCAGAAAATACAGCGGGCAGAGCGTCTCCTCAT
>Ga0209201_1001071_pt1 | contig 33841 bp, 22 predicted proteins | sample AD_UKC055_MetaG_FD_184411 | JGI IMG/M metagenome (GOLD analysis project Ga0209201, IMG submission 184411) | Active sludge microbial communities of municipal wastewater-treating anaerobic digesters from USA - AD_UKC055_MetaG (SPAdes) (version 2) | ecosystem: Engineered > Bioreactor > Anaerobic >... | reverse complement strand
GCTTCTTCTTCCATCGGGAAGATCTTTTTAATGCCCTGCCAAATTTCTTCTGTAATAAAAGGCATAATTGGATGCAGCAATCGCATTCCATTTTGCATTATATTCAGTAAGATATACTTAGCTGTTAACTTGCTTTCCTTGTCGGCAGAAGGATTTAAACGATCTTTACTCAGCTCAATATACCAGCTGCAGAATTCATCCCACATAAATTTGAAGATAGCGTTAGCAGCATCATTAAACCTTAAATTTTCATAGTGTTCGCGCACTTCGTTTATTACTTCCTGCAAACGAGAAATTATCCATCTATCGGCAAGTTCCAGTTGTAATTCATTTTCTTGGGGCAATCCCTCAATATTTTCCGCGTTCATCATAATAAATCTATAGGCATTCCACATCTTATTGGCAAAGTTGCGTCCTGTTTCCAAAATGCTTTCACTGAAAACAACATCTGCTCCTTTTGGAGTGCCAAAAATCATACTGAACCTTAAAGCATCAGCACCCACGGAATTGATTAAATCAATCGGATCAGGAGAATTACCTAAGGACTTACTCATTTTGCGTCCGATGTCATCTCTCACGGTTCCATGTAGCAAAACAGTATCAAAGGGAATTTTATCCATAAAATGGAGAGTACTCATAATCATTCTGGCAACCCACAGGTAGATAATTTCTGGAGCCGTAATTAATACATTGGTAGGAAGATAGTATTTAAGATCTGCCGTTTCATCAGGCCAACCCATTGTAGAAAATGGCCATAACCAACTGGAAAACCAAGTATCCAATACATCAGAATCTTGAGTAAATTTCGTTCCTCCACATTGAGGACACTTTTCCGGCATTGCTTTTGCTACAATCATATTGTTACAACTATCACAATAATATACAGGAATGCGATGTCCCCACCAAATTTGCCTTGAAATACACCAGTCCCGAATATTATTCATCCAGTGCATATAGACCTTTGTCCAGCGTTCTGGCTGAAACTTTACTTCTCCATTTTCCACAACTTCTATAGCCTTTTTAGCTAAGGGAGCCATTTTCACAAACCACTGATCAGAAAGATAGGGTTCAATAACCGTATCACAGCGATAACAACGACCTACGGAATAGGGATGCGTTTCCGTCTTTTCCAAAAGATTCTGTTCGGATAGCATCTGCAAAACTGTTTCCCGGCAGGCATAGCGGTCTAAACCTTCAAAGTTCTTTCCTGCATTTGCATTCATAATTCCGGTTTCATCCATTACCAAAATTTGGGGTAAATTGTGCCTGACGCCAATATCAAAATCGTTGGGATCGTGGGCGGGAGTTACTTTTACACAGCCAGTTCCAAAATCCTTATCAACATATTCATCAGCTATAATAGGTATTTTCCTATCCGTTAAGGGCAACAACAGTTCTTTTCCAAGTAAGGATAAATAGCGTTCATCTTTTGGATTTACAGCAACGGCAACATCTCCTAACATTGTTTCCGGACGAGTTGTAGCCACTGTTACATAACCATTCCCATCAGCAAAAGGATAATGAATATACCAAAGGTGACCATTTTCATCAGTATGCTCCACTTCGTCATTTGCCAACGCTGTTACACAACGCGGACACCAGTTGATAATATATTTCCCTTTATATATTAAACCTTCTTCATATAGAGTTACAAAAACCTCTTTCACAGCCCGCGAAAGCATATCATCCATCGTAAAACGTAAACGTTCCCAATCGCAACTTGCGCCCAAAAGTTTTAGCTGATCTATGATTATATTGCCTTTTTCATTTTTCCACTGCCAGATTTTTTCCACTAATTTATCGCGGCCTATATCCTGACGGCTTATACCCTGTTTAGCAAGATCTTTTTCCACCATATTTTGAGTGGCAATTCCAGCATGATCTACACCCGGCAACCAAAGCGTTGGTTCTCCTTTCATCCGATGATAACGAACAACGACATCTTGAAGAGTATTATTTAGCACATGACCAATATGTAATATTCCTGTCACATTAGGAGGGGGCATAAGAACTGTAAATGGCTTTTTTGTTGAATTTTCCTGAGGCTTAAAATAGCCGTTTTCCTCCCAAAATTCATACCATTTCTTTTCTAGATCTTTGGGCTCAAATGTTTTACTGATTTCCATTTTAGTAGTTACCTCGCTTTATTGTCGTTGTCGTTTGCTTTGCTTAAGCAATTATTAATTGTTTTGGACAATTTCTAAAAAGAGGGTTAGGCGTCAAGGAAAAGGTTTTACCGTTTACGCAGATTTTTTATCAGATACAAGGATTGTAGGAATAGCATCTTAGAAACAAGGATTGTAGGAATAGCATTTTAGAAACAAGGATTTAAGGATTTTAGGATTAAGAGGATTATTATATTTATAAATGATTATTATAAAGAGGGTTATAGGAAGCTACTTGGGGCGGGCTTTAAGTGGTTGGCTGTCGGCTTTAAGTCAAAATCGGCCTTTTCTATAAGATTATTACTGACCTTATTCAAAGATAGGGGAAAGGAATGAAATTAGATGGCAGACAACAAGCAAAACCGATTTTAACTCAAAGGCTGAAACAATTACAGCGACGGCGGCATAAATAATCTGTCGGCTATAAGCATTTGGCTGTCGGCTTTAAGTCAAAATCGGCCTTTTCTATAAGATTATTACTGACCTTATTCAAAGATAGGGGAAAAGAATGAAATTAGATGGAAGATCACAAACAAAACCGATTTTAACTCAAAGGGCGATACAATTATAGCGACGGCGGCATAAGCCCCTCAAAAAAATAGAATTACGACAAAAGTTCCGTTAGGAACGATACATATTAACGACGGGTTTTAACCCGGCGCAATAAAGAATGGGTATAAAAGTCCCAGCGGGACGACACATACTAACACTGGATTTTAATCCAGTGTAAAAATATAGGGAGGTTAACTTCCTGGTCAACCCACAACAAACAAACTATCAAGCAGTCGTAAGATATAGTGGGAATTACATAACTCGGCTGTCAGGAGAACGACGAGGATTTCGTTCTTCCTGAAAAATATCTCTCATAGATTACATAGATTACACAGATTTGATTATAGAATCAAGGATTTTAGGATTTTTTTAAAGAGGAAAGAACATAATAGGGCCCTAAAATCTCAATTAACTTAATCAATTTGGGAAGGCAAGAATCAGTGTATCTTGATTATTTTGGTAATTACTTTTTCCTTGCCTGAGGTTACTTTAACGAAATAGATTCCGGAGCTGGTGACTTTTCCTGCATTATCTTTACCGTTCCAGATAAATTGAAGATCTTTATTAGGATAGCCATGAAATACACTTTGCACGATTTGTCCTTTCAGATTGTAGATTTTAACATCCATTAATTTACTCGGATCAGCATTTTCTACAGTTAATGTCGTTTCATTCACGAAGGGATTAGGATAATTGGGAAGTACCTTTAGTCCTATATTAGGAGGGGGAATATCGGGTTTGGTTGTTTCCTGGAAAAGGTTAGCAAACACATATTTGATTAATTTCTTAGCCGACTCAGCTTGCATATTGTAAAGAGGAAAACTTAAACATACTGTTTGACCTTCTGCATAGGTATGATGAATACCAACACTTTTACCATATAATGTCCCCTGATTGCTATCAGAACTGTAATCGGAGCCATACTGATAAATACTTTCCTCAGGATTTACCGGTTCCAATCCTTCCACACCAAAGATATGACCATTCCAAGTGGACAGTGTCTTTAAGCTATCAACTTGAAGAGCAGGATAATTATCCTCATTAGGAATTGCACATTTAAAGCGTGCTTGTCCATTATAATTTACACCCCCAATTCCTAAAACTTCATAGATAAAACTATCTGCAGAAAATAATGCTGGATAGCCAGCATTCAATTCAAATGCCTTACCCGGATAATAGACAGTAATAAATAAATTACCTCCCGACCGGATATATTGTTCTAAAGCATCACGAATCTCGTAGGGATATGTGTTATCATTCAGTTCATTGCCATGCCACAAAATAGATGAATAGATACCGATATCTGCCATTTTCAAGATACTGGTTTGTTCTTCCAAATCCAAATGGGAGACATTTTCAAAGTTCTCCAATAGATCATTGTAAAAATCATCAACTGCTTCATCAGTCGGTTGAAAAGGAGATGTTCCGCTAAAATTTTTGCTTTCGTCTATCACATAAATACCTCTGTCCAGTGAAACCATTCTACTTGCCAAAGGAGTAGAAAATTGACTTTGATTTCCCTCTAAATCATTGGCAGTAATGCAATAGTAATAATATTCCTCATTACTTTCCACATTCGCATCGTTATAAGAAGTATCAGAGAAAGGAACAGTTGCAATCAGTGTTTTTGTTCCGTTTAAGCCGAGAGAGCGATAGATACTATAGCTGGCAATATCCAGTTCCGGATTAGGCAGCCATTTGATAGTTATAGATGCTTTATCCGGAAAATCAGCAATTAAATTTGGTGTGGTAGGAACCAAAAAAGGAATTCCATTTGCATATTTACGCATACTTTCAAAGCCAGAATCATTTACGGCACAAACAGCTATGTTATAAAATAGTCCTTCCTCAAGTCCACTAATAGAACATTGATTAGCATTTACATATTGCCAGAAAGTTAGAGAATCAATTTCTGTTCCGTAATATACCGCGTATTTAGTAACTTCCGGATCGGAGGAAATATCCCATTCAGCCAATAAGGAGTTTCCTGTTCCAGGATCATAGACCTTTAAATTTTCCACCAATATTGGCTGATTGGCAAATACAGCAACGGTTGCAGTAGCTGCTTTAACTATTTCAGCTTCATACTGAAAATCCAGATAATCAATTAAATCCTCGTTGCTATGATAATAGGAACTGATATATCGTTCAAAGAAAAATACAGCATTAAATCCGTTTCTTGAAAAGATATCGCTATCCGAGCCCATACCTGTTATTCCCAAAACCGGTTGATAGGAACTATATAATTCTGCTATTCTCATCGTTTCATAACTATATTCCTCACAACCTAAATATGGCATAACCCGAAACTCTTGACTAACCTCCAAATTATTAGCTACCATATCCAGGTTAATCATCACTCTGATATTTTGGTTTTCAGCGATAGCATAATCGCAATATGTTTCCGATCCCCAGGCGGCACCTTCTTCTGCACTAAAGGCAATAAAACGAATTGAACATTTTGGTTGATATCCTGTAGCCATCATCACTCTGGCAATTTCTAATACTCCAGCTGTGCCACTAGCATTATCATCTGCACCGGGAGCAAAAGTAAAAAAATCAGAATTAAAGGAAATTGAATCATAATGCCCTCCTACAATGATATAAATATCTGGATGTAAGTAACCTGGAATAGTGGCAATTACATTATATTGAGTAGTATTATTATGTGGATATTCCTGCATCCAAGTATTGGTAAAGCCATAACTTTCAAATTTTCCTTTTATCCAATTTGCCACTTCTAAATGATTATCAGCCAAAGCATAACGCGTTTGATAATTCTGCAGGTGTTGAACATACGCTCTCAATGTATCAGCATTCACTATAGATATCAAATTTATAATATCGGGTTTCGGTTCCGCAAACTGAGCGAACAGAAAACTGATTACTATTAAAAAAGCCAGTAGAAAGCAGATCTTTTTCATTGTTTCTCCTATAAAATATATTTATCGGGCAGCTAAGCAATTGTTTTTTCTTATTCTGCCCGCTGCTTCTTGTCTGATGAGTGCCATTCACAGGAGTAATTTCTTTTTGATTATCTTATTCACTTTCCGTAACTTTTCTCCACTAAAACTAATAAAAGATATGAATGTGGAATTGTCAATTAAAATAAATACCATTTTGGGAGTGGTAAAGGTAAAAAGTATCTCCCCTTAAGTTATCATTCCTATAAGATACATAGAACTATCAACTACAACTGAAAGCACTAAATTAGAAATATCGAATAAATTTAGCTATCGGAACCATATTATGCTGGCTTTCCCTACCACTTTCTTAATAGAATCTCCGTATTTCTTTCTATATTTCATGTGCGAAGCCCTTAATCTATCGTTTAACATACCTTAATCAAGCGTTAATAATTAACGCTTGATTAAGGAGTGATAAACACTTGATTAACGCTTTCACTTAAGAACGAAGAGTGGTGATTGCATTAGATATGTAGTTGGCGTTAATGTAGAAAATATCAGATGACAAGTAAATATATGAGAATATTACTTAATATTAACCTGCAATTTTTAAGTGCGGAGGAAAATGGGCTAATAAATTCTTGGATTTTTTTCCTTGCGGGGGACCGGCGTCCTCCGGCTACACTTTTGGGTAGTCGGAGCTCGCTGAAGCTCCGCTTTTTGGATTTTTCCTTGCGGGGGACCGGCGTCCTCCGGCTACACTTTTGGATTTTTTTTCTTGCGGAGGACCGGCGTCCTCCGGCTATACTTTTGGGGAGATAGTGTACACTATTGCTACTTATACAGAGTAACGAAAAAATCCCTTCCGATATTTTCTATCCGGTATTTCCAGGGAGCAATATTAGAAAAAAGCTCTTGTAGTTGTTTTTCACTATATAGATAAAGCGGGCATTTAAATTTATAGCGAATTTGGCGTTGCCAGGCCAGAAAGCCCTTATTGGAAGGAAAACTAAAGAAAACTTTATCGGTTGCCAAACGCATCGCTTTTTCAATAACCTGCTTTGGGTTTTCCATATAGTCCATAAAACCCATCAAAATAATGTAATTATATTTTCTATCTTCGGGCAGAGTATTAAAATCGGCAATTTCAAATTCACATATTTTATCTACACCGGCTTTCTTTGCTTCGTTTTTGGCCAATTCAATCATTCCGGGAGCAAAATCTATGCCATACACATAAGCAGGAGAGTTCTTAGCTAGAGTTACATCATAAATTCCGGGTCCACAACCTATATCCAAAATTGTCTTTCCTTCTAAGGGTTTACATCCATCTATTGTCTTTTGAAAACGGATCAGCATTGTTTGTCTGAACCATTTATTTATAAGGCGTTGAAAAGCTCCAGTTCCAGTTCCGTAAATGGCATTAAAATCGCCAGAATAGCCATCGAAGAAAGAAGCTGTTTTTTTGTTATTTTGCATTTAGTTATCCTTTATTATTGCCATATATTCTTTGCAAGTGATAAATTTACTGCTGGAAAGTATTGCTTCCAGCTTGGGCTTTACTGTATTCATATTTACATAACTTTTGAAATAGGCCAGTTTGTTCATTTTTAAGCGAGGATGCTGTGGTTCCATCTCTCGCGGGTGAATATAGAATAAAGTAGGATTTCCTTCTCTTGCTAGTTTACTGTGCATAGAAAGTATAATCCGTTTTGGGAACAGACGCAAATATCCTCCCCCAAAAAAACAAAAGTCCTTACCACAAAAGGGGGCTACCGAAATAGGAAATTCACAAAGCATACCCTTATCGGTTTTGATCCAATACGGTTTTTTTTGAGTTGTTTGATAACCACCATAATCTCTTTTAACCGGAAAAACGGAAGAATCAATTTTAAAACCTGCTTCTACTAAAGCATCGAAAAACCAGGGGATAGACTCTGTAACTGAAAAACTTGGGCTCCGGAAAGATATAACTTCCTCGGAAATAATATCCTCTAATATTTTCTTGGAGGATAGCAAATCAGCAATAAATTCCTCTCTGCTTAGCTTATATACAAGGCGATGAAACATTCCATGAGATGCAATTTCGTGACCTCTTTTTTTTGCTTCTATCACTAAATGAGGATATTTTTGGGCTACATATCCTAAAAAGAAACAGGTTGCCTTAACTTGATAAAGATCAAGCAAGTTTAGCAATTTCATAAAACCGCTTTCTACTATGCTGGGTAAAAAATCCCACTCAGAAATTGGGGGCTCACCTCTTTCTTCGGTAACATTATAATAATCTTCCACATCAATAGTGAAAATAGATTTCGGATTCTCTCGCATAACTATTTAGATTTCCTATAAAACAAGTAATATCCTATCCTCCTGAAAGGGAAAAAATGTCAACTGCTTTCTTAGAACTTAAACGCTTACATAGCGATAAGAAGAAATAAAATAAACAAACACCGGGTTTTTTACTTAGTGTACATATAAACAAATCTTCTTCTTTTCCCAAATTAAATAATATTCCTCTTTTCACTTTAAGCAAATAATCTGTTTTATTCAGTGGATAAATGGCTAAAACAATAATCATCTTTTATCCGAGTTCTTATTTGGTTGCCGAGATATAAAAAGACTTTTTTACCAAAAAACAAACATATCTTTGCTGAAAGTTCAGTTGACAGATAAACCGCAAGCAAAAAAATGATCATACTTAAGGAGAAAAAAACTGGAAAACAAAACAATGATAGAGCTAAAGAATGTAACTTGCGGTTACGGGGATTTCCCGGTTTTGAAAGATATTTCTCTGCAAATTGCAGAAGGGGATTTTTGTGCACTTTTGGGTCCTAACGGAGCTGGAAAATCTACTTTACTATACACAATTATGGGCTATTTGAAACCATCTGAGGGATATATTACCATATTTGAAAAGGATATAGCTAAAATAAAACATTCTTGGTTGGCAAAACAGATTGCCTTTGTACCTCAAGAAACTAGGTCTGAGTTTGATCATACAGTTCAGGAAACTGTTTTGATGGGTCGTTATCCCTATCTGGGTTTTTTACAATCCTATAGCTCTGAGGATTATGAAGCGGTAGATGCTGTTTTGGAAAATTTGAAGTTAACAGAATTTAAACACCGCTGGCTTTCTGAAATCAGTGGAGGCGAAAAACAGAGGGTATTAATTGCCAGAGCGTTAGTTCAGCAGACACCATTTATTTTGTTGGACGAGAGTTTGTCCCAACTGGATATAAATTATCAGATAGAAATAATGAAACTCTTAAGAACCATTCACAGTAAAGAAAATAAGACGGTTTTAATAGTTTCTCACAATATAAACCTGGCTTCCAACTATGCTGAAAGGTTAATATTTCTAAAAGAAGGAAAACTATTGGCTGCCGGCAAACCGGAAGACTTGATGCAGAAAGAGACACTGAAAGATCTATTTGCTGTGGAGCTGGATATTATGATCAATCCGCATACCGGACATCCCAATATTATTTATCCATAAGAGTTTACGCTATGCAGCACCTTCGTTTTTTATCCGTTTTCTTTATTCTTCTAGGTTTTGTATCTATTCTGGAAAGTACCAAAGTATCTGGTATTGTTACAGATGTAGATAAAAAACCTTTGGAATCGGTTCGTTTGGTTAGCGGGAAAAAAACAACTTTAACAAGACAAAATGGCAGTTTTACAATTGAAGTAATGGATTCTATGCAGGTTAACCGTTTGGGCTATAAAAAGCAAACCCTATCCCTAAAAGAAATATCTGCTCTGCCTAAGGATAATAGAGGAATCCAAATAATTCTGCAAGATGAACCGATTCAGCTACCTGCATACTATGTTTTTGCCTATCTTGGCGAAGAAAATATTTCTGCTGCAGATGTGGTAACATTGCCAATAGATCCAGATAAAAATTATAATAGCGCTTCGGAATTAATCTCACAAACTTCTTCTTTTCAAAGTACTGGAACTCAGCTAAAGGGTGAAATAGCGGAAATAAACATCCTGGGAAATATCAGCAGACACACTTTGGTTTTAGTAGATGGAATCGCGATGAATACTTTAGGCGAGCCTTTTGATTTTTCCCGGTTGAATTCAGAAAACATAGCAAGCATAGATGTAGTGAAAAATAATGCCAGTGTTTATGGAGGTGGATCTGCCATTGGTGGTATAATAATGATTACTACAAAACAGGGTGCTGCCATAAAAACAAATCTGGAAAGCAAAACAGAATTCGGCTCTTATGGCTATTTAATGCAACAAATCACGGTTAGCGGATTAAATCCCAAAAATTCTTATCGGTTATGTCTTAATGCCTACAATACGGATAACGATTTTCCCATAAGGAAAGGAGAATTGATTCCAGAAGATAGTGAAAGCATCCGGAAATATAACAGTAAACAACAGCTCTCTTTTTCCGGTGCGTATTCAACTCGTATTGCCAAAATGCTAACTAGCTTTTCTACTGACTATTTAACCTTTCAGAGAGAGCTTCCTGGCCCGCTAAATTTTGCCGATTTATATTATAAGTCTTTTTTGGAGGGTTCCTCGCTGCGTCCGCAAATTCGGCTCTCTGCCAATTTCGGCAATTTTACTTGGCAAAGTAATAATTGGCTCTTGAAGGATGAAACAACTTACGATAATACGCAGTCCTTAATTGAGGGATTTTCCCAAAAATATAAACAAAAAATGGATAATTACGGTTTTCGACAAGGTCTTAACTACAACTCCCAATTTTTCCAGGCAGCTTTTAGCGGTGAATATTCTTATAATCGCTATCGCTATCAGGATTTAATAAATCCTCATCAAAGCAAGATTGATTATGTTAGGAATCAATTTGCGCTTGCCTTAAAGCTTAATCAGCAAAAAGAATTTGCCTGGCTGATTGTGAATAACGGTTTGGCTGGTCGTTACGATTACATAGAGGGTGAAGATGAATTTAGCGGACGGCTGGAATTTTCCGTTCGCAATTGGGGAAATAATTATCTGGAAACGGGAGCCACAATTGGCAATTCTTTTGCTCTGCCTTCGCCTTTTGATCTTTATTGGAAAGGGGATTCTCAAACTTTGGGTAATCCAAATCTTAAAAGTGAAAAGGCAACTGGTTATCAGATCTGGATAAAAGGCAATATTCCCCAGGCAACGCTAAAAGCAACCTTACACCAAAACAAGATTAAAAATCTGATTCAATGGCGGCAAGTGCAAATGTATGGTCCTGTTTGGAAACCAATGAATATCGGAAAAGCAACAGTTCGGAATCTGGAATTGGAAGGAAATTGCCAACCGCTTAAACAATTGGAACTTACTGCTTCGGCGGTTTTTACGAAAGCTAAGGATACTACTTATTATAGTTTTGAAGATGCACCAAAACTTATGTACCGTCCTGAAGTTCTTTATTCTTTTGCCCTTGATTGGCAACCAGGGATTTTTCACTTTTGGACAAAATATAGCTTCACCGGAAAACAATGGATAACTCCCGATAATTTGATAGATCCTATTTCTGCTTATGCTTTAATGGATTGCGGATTAAGCTTGCATTGGCAAAAAGATAACTGGAAATTTACCCCCGCCCTCACTATTAAAAACCTTACGGATGAAAACTATATGGTTCACGCTTATGTCCCTGAACCGGGTAGAACTTTTTATGCCACTTTGCAACTGAACCGATAACTTTTTTATGCCACTGTGAAACTGTGAAACTGAATAAATAACTTTTTTATGCCAATTTGCAACTTAGCAGATGACTTTTTCTTGCAGAAACAGCTTTAGGGAAACTAAATTAGATTTACGCATCTAACCATCGCACACCATTTTAGTTATAACCAGCCCATAAACGAAACGATATTTGTCCTTCCCTAAATTATTTGAGTAGTTTATCATATTTGAGAAAGTAACTAAGATAATTTTAGGGTAATGCAAATTTTACAAAAAAGAACTTGACCTAAATTAGCAAACTGAAAACTATGCAATTAGACGCTAACTTTACATAGATTGTGAGCAACAAGGGATGTTAGATGCCCTCAACTAATAAGAGAAACATTAAGTTGGTATGGATACTAACATTTGGAACTCAGCAAAAAAACAGTAAAGGAGACCATTATGTCAAAATACAAGCTAAAAGGTAATGACCTTTATGACCCTTATAGTCATCGTATTGCAACTATTAAGGGTGCCAATATTTATGATGAGCACATTCACAAAGTAGCAACTATTAAAGGTAATGACATCTATAATGAACATGGCAATAAGGTTGCAACTCTAAGAGGGTTAGACATTTGTGATGGACATAGCCACAAAATAGCAACCCTAAATGATGTGCATAAGGCCATTGATGGGGCTATGGGTGGTGCATCTATAGTAGGTTTGTGGCTGTTTTTTGTAAGGTAACCAATTACTGATGTTTGACAGTTCAATTTTGTAAATGAGAGGAATTAGAAATAGATAAAAATTAAAATATTGTCTTTGGCACTACAAATTTCATTTTTGACAAGAAATGTTGCTTGCATAGTATGGAAGTAAAGGGAAAAAGTATCCCCCTTTTTAATAAGTTCAGTTACTAAGGAAGAAGGAATATACCGTTTCTACAATTCATCAGGAATTTCCCACTGGCAAAAAAATCCGAATAAGTAAGCCACACAGTTTATGGACATAGTCAGCAAATGAGGTGCCGAATAAAAAACTTCTAAAAAACAGGTAAGCATTAAGTTGGTTGGCAAACTTCGGTTTATTTGTAAAGTAAGAATTGATTAGCTCATTTTCTCCCGAACTTTAAAATTTGGTGTTGGTATTATGTCTTATCCTAATATATTTACCTGTCAGCAGGTATTTACTACTTTAGTATAAACTGCATATTACATTCAGTCACCGCTCTTCGTTCTTAATACAAAGCGTTAGTCAGGTATTTATCTAATCTAAATCAAGGGAGATAAGAGACAACAATAGTAGGTTTTTATTATATAAGTGATTACTAAAATCGGTATAATATTGTCTCAATAGGGAAATGATCGCAATATCTTTAAGTTGTTACTTTAATCCTTCCAATTGTAATTGACACTTATAGTTATCATATAGGAATGAATACCTTAGGGATATATTTATCTCTTTAGCATCCACTCTTTTAGGAAAAATCTTTTAGAAAAATACTCTGTTTTAACTCACAATTTTACAATTCGGAAACCAGTTATAGCTTGGTTGTTAGTAAAAAGTTCGTGGAATGTGGTTTTGGGTAATGTAGGTGAAAATTGTAAGCCAAAACCTTTTGCCGTCTGCATTGTGAATTTTTGAAAATGGCTTACGTCACTTCGCTATTTTTGTATTGCCCAAAAGGGCTTTCAAAGAGGGAAAAGATATCAGCAATTAATCCTACCGATTATAAAAAACTAGTGTGGATCTGGTCAACCAACAATTTACTTGACAGTTAGAGTCTGATAAAAGGGATAACTTTTAAGAAGGGAGGAAAGAATAATGAAAAATAGAATATGGATTATCCTTAGCTTCGCGATTATTCTTTTAATGCTTTCCGCTTGTGAATCAGGGGCAAAGCTAAAAGTTTATAATCGTTGTTCCTATCCAGCTTATATAAAAGTTGAAGGGCAAGAATTCAAAACTATTGGCGCAGATGAAGAAGTTGAATATAATATAGATACCAAAACTCAATATATATTTGCCGGTGATGTAAAAAAGAAGCTGTTAATTTGGCTGAAAGGAGAAACCTATAGTATTCATGATAAGGATCTTAATGCTTATCTTGATTCTACCTGGATTGAAGTGCAGGCAGGGGAGATTTATAAAATTTTCCTTTTACCCAATAGAGCCAGCGTGAAAATAGTAAATGCATCGGAGCAAACTATTAGTCGGGCAGAAATTTGGCAGCATAGTGATTTAACCCATTTAAAAGTAGGGGTATTGACGAATATTATGCCTGGTGAAAACGAATTTTTATGCGTAGAATATGGAACGGATTATTATTATCAAGTGGAGATTTATCTTTCCGATGGAACTCATCAGACCTTTGGAAGCTACAATACCATTTTAGACAAAGATGAACAGTTTTTAATTACATATAGATCAGAGTAAAATTAACAGGGAGTACAAATGAAAAAAATAGTCCTCAGCTTGATCCTGATTGGATGCCTCTTTTCTTTAGGGGCAATCCTTCCTCCTGAATATTCAGCTTTACCCTTGCAGCAGGATCCGGAAGTAATAACTGGAATATTGGATAATGGCTTAAAATATTACATCAAGCAAAATGCCAAACCTGAAAAGCGAATTGAACTTCGGCTTTGTATTGATGCTGGCAGTGTTGATGAAGATGATGATCAAAGAGGTCTGGCTCATTTTGTAGAGCATATGGCTTTTAATGGTAGCAAGAATTTTCCCAGAACTGAAATGGTAGATTATTTAACTTCTATTGGAATGGGTTTTCACAATGGGTTAAATGGTGGAACAAGTTATAACTCCACAGTTTACCAATTTAAACTCCCCACCGATGATGAGGCTAAACTGTTAAAAGGGATATCCATTTTATCAGATATTGCCTGGCAGTTAAGCTTTGAGCCCAGTGAAATTGAGCGTGAAAGAGGAATTATTCAAGAAGAATGGAGATTGGGACAAAGCGCGCAACAACGAATTCAGGATCAGATAGATAAAGTGCGTTTTGCAGGTTCTCGTTATGCTGAGCGTAACCCCATCGGAACAATTGAAAACTTGAAAAGTTTCAAGCATAATAGCTTAATTCGGTTTTATCAGGATTGGTATCGTCCCGATTTAGAAACAGTTATCATCGTAGGCGATTGTGATCCCAAGAAAATGGAAAACGTAATTAAAGAATATTTTGGCGCTATCCCCAAGCGGGAAAATCCTCGCCCCAAAGTTCATTATTCAGTTCCAGACAATATAGAACCGCGAGCTATAACGGTTTTAGATAAAGAACTGCCATACACGATGCTTAGAAGTACTTGGAAAGTAAAATCTGAACCTATTACAGAATTAGGTTCCTTTTATTATAGTATAAAGCAGGATTTATTTTTCACTTTGGTAAATGCGCGTTTACAAGAGCTAAGCCATCAATCTAATCCTCCTTTTTCTTTTGCTTATATATATAATCAGAACTGGCTGAAAGGTTTTGTTGCCACCGATTGTATAATGTTTGCTAATGAGGGGCAAAGTGAAGAAGCCTTTAGAACCTTGATCACAGAATTAGCTCGGGTTCGTCAGCACGGTTTTCAACCTGGAGAATTAGATCGAGCCAAACAAATAATGATTAGAGAAGCGGAACAAAGAGTTGCGGAGAAAAAGACAATGAATTCGGAAGATCTGGTTTGGGAAATTTTGGATGATGCAAACTCTGGAAATACAATTCTTAGCTTTGAACAATATGAACAATTACTGAAAGGTTTGATTAATGAGATTGCCTTAAGCGAAGTAAATGAAATGGTTGATGAAGTCATTACTTCCGAGAATCTCACTTTAAGCTTAGCAGGAACAGCAAAAGAAGGGGTAAAATATCCAAGTAAGGATGATTTACTGAATATTTATCATCAGGCAACTGCTCAAGAATTGGAACCCTGGGAAGATATAACAGTTAATGAACCCCTTTTAGAAACCATTCCTAATCCAGGTAAAATAACCAAAGAAAAGGTTTATCCCAAATCCGAAATTAAACAGTGGGTCCTTTCCAATGGTATACAGGTTTACAGTAAAAAGACAGATTTTAAGGCAGATGAAGTAATAATGATAGCTCAGAGCCCTGGTGGCAAAGCCAAACTGAAACCGGAAAATTACCAAGCAGCTGATCTTCTAAATCAATATTTTTATGTAGCTGGTTTTGGCAATTTTGATGGAAATGCCTTGAAGAAAGCTATGGCTGGCAAAATTGCTGATGTCTATCCAACTATATCCAATTATTCAGAAGGTTGGAGAGGTAGCTGTTCACCTCAGGATATGGAACTAATGTTTCAGATGCTGTATCAATATAATTATGCCCCTCGTTATAATGAAGCAGCATTTTCTTCTACCGTAGCTTCAATGAAAACCTGGACGCAAAATTATCTTCTGGATCCCAGTACTGCTTTTTTTGATACTTTGGATGCTCTTATCTATGAAAACCATCCTATAAAAAGACAGTTACATCCGGAAGATCTGGATACATTAACTCTGAAGCAAATTGAAGATATCTATAAAGACCGCTTTAGCGATTACTCCGATTTCACCTTTTATATAGTGGGTAATTTTGAGGAAGAGCAGCTAAAAAACTATTGTAGAACATATTTAGCCAATTTACCAGCAAAAGGTAGAATAGAAAAAAGAACTGATGTTGGCGTAAGAACTTTTACAGGGAAAAAGGATATTGTTTTTACCAAGGGATCAGACCGTAGCTTTGTTTCCAATGTTACAGTTGGTAAGACATCTGTTTCCCCTCAAACCAAGGTTAATCAAAATGCGTTGATGATACTGGCTAACGATAAATTGCGCGAAAATGTTCGCGAAAATATGAGCGGAGTTTATGCCGTTACCGTCTGGAGTAGTTATGATTTTCTTCCTAAACTGAGTTTTGTTACTCAAACTTGGATGGGTTGCGATCAAATAAGAGCCAAAGATTTGAATGCTGCTACCTTTGCTACCCTGGATAGCTTGAAAAATGGACTTTTTGCTGATAAATATCTCGATGCCACAAGAACTACTCTGCATAAAACCTACGAGGAAAACATCAATACCAATAAATACTGGATCAATAATATGAGCAGTAATGTGTCTCTGGGCTTGCCGATTGATTGCTTTATGGATTATCCTGCTCTTTATGATAATGTAAATAAGAAGGCTATTATGGAAGCTGCAAAACAATATTTCGGCTTTGATAAATCCTGCCTTTCTGTGTATATGTATCCTGAATAAAAAGTAGCTCATAGATAGGTTTCCCGCAGATAACTAAGAAAAAGATGTTTCTTGCAGATAACACAGATTCTATTTATGGGATAATTTAATAAGTAAAAGTCCCAGCAGACCTACTGATTTGAGCAATGGGTTTTAACCCGGTGAGAACAATTCTCATTTTGTTTTTACTGTCTGCAGTCCCTAGTTAATTAGTTGTGGTAAAACTGTCGTGGAGCTACTCGGCAAAATCCCAACAGTCACCATTGCAGTACCTGCACAGCTAACTAAGCAAGGATAAGGGAAAAAAGATAAAGCGATGAATAAGAAAAGGGTGGCAGATGTAACATCTACCACCCTTATATTATGCTATTTTCACTCTTCAAATATAGATTCACCGTATATAGCTTTGGTGAATTCCTGCTATTTCAGCAATAACCAGCGATGTATTATCCCGAATCTGGTATAGCTGAAAGTTCGGAACTAATTTATAGAACCAATATTTTACGGGTTACAGGTTTGTCGCCAGTAACTTTCACTTTCAAGAAATAGATTCCGGAAGCGCTGCGCATACCTTTATTATCTATTCCATTCCAGAGGATAGTGTTAGCCTCAAAATTGTTTTGACGGAAAACCAATTGTCCTTTAATATTGTAGATTTCCAGCTCGGCATTTCTACTCTGCAAGTTCTTCATTTCTATCTTCAAAGCAGAGCCGGTCACAAAATTTACTGGATTGGGGAAAACATTGATCACCACCGGTTTCTGAATGGGATCTTCGGTTCCGATGATAATAACCGTAACTGAATTGCTGGGTTCCGATTCATTGGTTCCATCGGTGGCGGTTATGTAATAAGAAGTTGTCACTTGCGGATTAAAAGGACTAACCACATATTCGCTAAGAGAGAAGGGAATTTCGGCAATTTGCTGATCATTTTCATAGATACGATAATTTGTCCAGCTGTAATTTCCCGTGGAAGGTGCCTGCCAGAAAAGGCGAACCTGATTTTGAATATTGGGATCATAAACCAAGTAAGTGGGATTATCATTTAACGGTTCAGCGATAAAGAGAGTAATATTGCCGGCAGTTAAGGGATCATTATTGCCGGGAATATACTGAACGCTTTCCTTAGCAATGGTATAATGATTTTGATAGTGGAAAAGTAATTCTCCGCTATCCAATTTCAACCATTTATCAACAATGTTGCCTTGGGCGTCCTTACGCGTAAAAAGTTTGTCAGAATTGGAAAATTCTCCCCCGCAATTATCCACATAAACGGTAGAAGTAAAAGTTACATTGCCCGGATAGATAACTTCGGTCTGCTGCCAGCTATCCCCGGCGTTAATATTCAAATATTTTTTGTAAATAGTACCTACAGGTAGTTCCGTTACCACTTCCCCGGTGGGAGTTTGCCAAAAGTTTCTTTTCAGGTATAGATAGTCACCTTCAGCATAAACGATATCCAGCTTGTCATAACTGTAAAGTCCTCTTCCCGTTGCCAAAGGATAGAGGGTTAAATTATCCTCCTGAAATGGTTCTGCCACATATTCATAACGGGGCAGAGGACTATCGGTAACTTCAATTGTGCCTACATTAATGGAATTTCCTGGATTGGGTGAAAAAACAGTAGGATTGCTATAACCTCCGGCACAGCCATAAAAATCTTTGCCAGTTGCTGTTTCGGTTAGAACAACCTGCACATAAAAATCCTCAGCGATATCTGTTTCAAGGGAAAAATTAAGCTCGGAAAGGGGAACTGTAACTTGAATATTACTTTCGGACACGGTAATTAGTTCCAAGCGTGCTGCAGCAATTTGAGCTGTGCCATTATAAGTATAATTGCCTGTGATGGTAGTATTTTCCACAGGGATTATGAAGGGCTCAAAATCTACTGTTGGCAAAGCAGCATTATCATTGTGGTCGTTGATGGTCTCAGCAATTTCGGCTGCCGAAGAAAAGCCCCAAAAATTGTTTTCTGCCATAATAATAAAGCTGGCATTAGCATAGGCATCGCAAAAAACAGAATTATTATTGCCAGAAGCATCGATATTGTTGATAATGGTGTTTTCTCCCTGCGCCCAGATATGATCTATAGCCAGGTCTCCTAAAACTGGTTTACCATTATTAGTAATGTAAAATCCGGTATAATTACCCTCAATATGGTTGCGCTCAAAATAAGGGATGGATGTAACTCCCGAAACCATTACTCCCGCTCCGGAATTCATATCTCCCGGAATAAAATTGAAGTTGATTTGATTATCCGCTACATAACCTGATGCCTGTAATAAATAGATGCCGGTATAGTTATATTCAATGAGGTTATTTAAAATCTGGGGATTGATGGAACCCGAAGAAGCAATGTCCCAGGCAGAAATTCCCTGCTTGTAGTTGTGATGAATATGATTATTTAAAATATTGGGATTGCATTGATTTACGCCAGATTGATTGCCCATTTGAATCGCCGCTCGAAATTGAGGTCCGGTTCCATTATAGCGAATTTCGTTATACCTGATATAAGCATTGCTATTAGAGGTAACCAAAATAGCGTTTTGCGTGCAATTTTCAATTAATGAATACTCTACTACATTTGGTAATGGAATAGCAGAACCGATGCCATAAAGCTCTATTCCCTTTTCACAAAGATTTAGATGACAGTGAGATATGGCAATGGGTGAATTTATCGTGCGCACTCCGTAAGTGGCATATTCTATATAGACATAATTTAAGTGACTGGTAAGCTGTAAATTTTCAAAACGCAAACCAGGCCAAAGAGCGGTAGGATATGTTTGCATATTCAAAAAACGAATGCTGTCTGCCTCTGTTCCATAAGCATTCAAAATTCCTTGAACAGTTATTTGATAGGAACCTGTTATATGAACTTCCACCCCTGCCTGAATGATTAAAGAATCTGTGGAAGGAACAGTTATAGCACCTATCACTTCGTATGGATTATTTTCCGGAGACCATATACCACTTTGATTTCCACTCACTTGAATGGAATAGCAAAGTGATATAAAGGTTATTATTCCAAGAAATATACTTAAGCGTTTCATCTTTTCACCTCCTTTTGGGTTTTGTATTAATCAAATTTGATCTGATGGAAATGAAACATATTTATAAGATAATTGATTTCCTCATTACTTACAAAGAAAAAATTGCCAAAGCAGCAACTTAATGAATGTATGAGTTTCCGAACTACTATTCTATCCTTGAAGAGGATAAATTGACAATATAAGCCATCCACTGTGGCAAAAAAGAAATCAAATTCCAATTTTGCCACAGCGTTTTAGCTAAACTATTATTACTTAGATTATTCTGAAATTGCCTGAACTGGACAAGTAGCAATACAGGCACCGCAATCTATGCAAAGTGATGCATCACATTCTGCTTTGCCATCTACCATTTTTAAAGCAGAAACTGGACATCCATCAACGCAGGCACCACATCCGAGACAAGTTTCTTTATCGATCTTGACAGCCATTGTGCGTCTCCTTGATATTTTTTCTCAACTATTTTATTTGCTGGGGTTTCGTCAAGGAAAATATCCTTATTTCTCACTTCTGTTTTTTCTTGACAGTATAGTTCTCTATTTACCCAATGAACTTATCCGATTTCTTGAAATGCTGATAAATTCAAGGTTATGAAAAAAGATAGGAGGCGATCTATGTTTTCAAAGGATATCCAATCTACTGGCAGACCATATAAGGAAATAGAAAAAAGAGCAATAATCTTTAAAGAAGAAGAGGGAAAACTCTATCATTTTACCAAACGCTATATAAAGGTTATTCGTTTGGGAAATCCCTATCCTGCTGCTTATCAAAAAAAGCTAAAAGACAATTATTGGGAGTGTTTTCTTCCTACCCAACCCTTTCCTTTTCTATTTTATCCGCCAAAACCCGAGAATCTAAAAAGCAATAATTACGCTATTCGTTTGAATGCTCTACACAAAGAATCTATCTATAAAAGTATGGAAGCTTATATAGGAGCGGAAAAAATTGAACTGCTGAATGGTTTTACTTCCCGCTTTTGGTTTATTTTATGTCTGCTCTTCAGAGGAGGAAATTATGCGCTTGAACTGATGCAAACAAATCCGGCAATTGGTTATTTGCTAAGTGCATATGCAGTTTTTCATCCTCTAAAAAGTAAAAAATACTGGCAATCTTCTACCAAACTGATTACCAAAAAACGCAAAGATATTCTGGGCTATTTTGGTTTTCCAGCTTGCGAAACAATGGTTAAGACCTTTGCCAAGATAAAACCAGAATCTTGTTCCACTAATATTTTCTTTATCTTAAGAACCAGTTTGCAGAATAATCCTAACTTACTGCGTACACTTTCTTATTTCCCTGTACATAATGATTATAGTTTATTTCTTGTATGCAAAAGATTAGATATAATGCAAAACTACAATCTAATCGCTGAAATTGCCAATATGAATCAAGAGGAGGTCTTGAATATAAACTCTCAAATAAATGATATATACCGGATGCTTGAAGTTTTGAGAGAAAACGGGCTACAGGATAGAAAAGTGATACTGAAAAACATAACTGATTTGAATACTTACCACGATGAACTGGTAATACAAATATTGAAATTAAAGAAGATAGACTTTGTGCCGTTACCGGAAGGCATTGCCAAAGATATTAAATGCCATACGCTCTGGATAGAGCATATTCATAATTCCATAGAATTATACAGAGAAGGAATGGAAATGCATCATTGTATATATTCTTATCTTAGCGATATCCGCGCTAAAACACGCTTTGTGGCTAGAATGCTCTATCCTGAGCGTCTAACTATCTTGTATGAAAATACAAAAAATGATGGGTTAAAACTAAAAGATGCCCGCGGAAAATATAATACAACTCCTGATCAGAATTCTTTTTGCCTCATTAAGTTATGGCTGGCAGGCGTAGAAATGGATATAATAGATTCTTACGAGCCAATCTCCCAAACCTCGCATTAGCATTTGGGAAACTGGGATATAGCATTGTTCAATAATTGAGAGTTAGCGTATTTTATTTATCCATCCTTTCAGAGCCAAATTATGGGGAGCGGTATGCTCTTTTGTTTTGGTATGCTTAGATAAGTTATCGATGCAATAACCCCACTTTTCCTCTTGACATAAATGCTTATGCTTTAATATAATGTAAAAGATTAACCTAAAAAGGCAGTCCTGAAAATGAAGATATGTATTGTTACCAACACGCATCCTACGAATGATGTGCGCTTATATTACAAGCTGGCAATGAGTTTAGCCAAAGAGAATGAAGTTTATTTGATTACTACCAACGGAGTAATAAATAACAAGCTCAATCCCTATCAAATGGTTGTTGACGCTTCCTCCCGTTGGGCTGCCATTTGGCAATTGGGTAAAAAGGTTAGGGATTTAAAACCTGATATCCTAATTTGTGTGGAGCCCTTAACTTTGCTGATTGCCTGGGTTTTGAAGCATAAACTGCAGCTAAAGGTTATTTTCGATGTTCACGAATTCTTTGCGATTGCCTTCAGTGAAAGGTTTCCCCGTTTTTTGCGTTTTCCTGCTTATCTTTTTTATCAAGTATCTTTAAAGCAGTTGCTGAAAATAGCCGATGCAGTTTTTACCGTAAACAGAGAAATGGAAAAACAATTGCTAAGTGGAAATAAACGCATAACCTCTATAGTTTTACCCAATTATCCGGTAAAAAATGTTTGGGATTACGAATGCAATAAGCCGGGCTCTTTGGAACAAATATGTGAGATGAACTTTGATTTTATCTATATTGGTGGATTAACGGAAGACAGAGGAGTATTTAAAATCTTGAAAATGGTTTCCATCCTAAAACAAGATTTTCCTTTTCTAAAAGTGCTGATTGTGGGCAAATTCTTCAAAAAGGAAGTGGAACAGAGATTCAATCAAAGCATCAATGATTATAACTTGAATGCGTTAATTTATTATCAAAGCTGGATTCCGGCAGAAAAAATCGGTCTTTTGCTAAAACGCAGTAAATTCGGGCTTTGGATATTTAATCCTAAAAATAAGCGCTTGCAACTTTCCACCCCCCTAAAAGTTTTGGAATATCTGGCTGCCGGGCTTCCAGTATTAACTATCAAAACCCCCATAATGAAAGCACTGATTGAAAAAAACGGTTTAGGTATCTGTTCGGCTTATCAATCTAAAGCATTAGCCGATGCCTGTGCTAAATTGTTAAATCTTAAACAAAGCGAATACCAGGCAATGAGCGATAAGTGCATAAAACTTACTGAGAACAAATTTAATTGGGAAGCGCTGGAACCAGAGCTTTTTAAAATAATAAATGGACTTAACTCTAAATGAAAATACTCTATATAAGTTATTTCTATCCCCCTCTGGCGGGACCTGCCTCTTTACGAAACCTGAAAACGGTGAAGTATTTAAGCCAACTGGGTAATACAATTGATGTATTAACCGTGGGCAATATTGTTTATAACTTCTACGATAACGGATTGTTAGCTAAATGCGAACAAAATCGCATTATCCATATTCCGTCATTTGATCCGATGTCTATCTTGGAAAAGCTAAGCGGAAAAAACAAAACGATGTCAAATAACATATATCATCAAACTCCAGAGAGAATTAAACTCTTTATCCGCCATCTTTATCCTTTGGACGATAAAGTGCTTTGGCTGCCAAATTTACTAAAGACAGCTAAAAAAACCCTTGCGGGAGATAGCTACAACCTAATCTATGTTTCCTGTGGACCTTTTTCTTCTGCTGTGGCTGCAAGATATTTAAGTAAACACTTTAAGTTACCTTATGTTTTGGATATGCGCGATTATTGGACTTTGCTAAATGACTATAATCTGCAGGGAACTTATCTAAATCGGCTTCATTCCCAACATCATGAAAAAAGGATTCTAAAAGATGCAGCCTTAATTGTTACTGCCACCAAAGGCATCGCAGAAGATATTAGTAACCATTTTAATAAGGAGTTACAAAGCAAAACCTTCGTTCTCTATAACGGCCACGATGAAGAAGACTTTTCTACCTTACCCAAGATGGAAACAAATCACGATCAATATACTTTAAGCTATTTTGGAACCATTACAGCTAAGCGTTCTTTAAAATGGTTGCTAAGAGCATTAAAAAATCTGAAACAGGAAAATAAATTGCCTGTTGGTTTTAGCTTTAACTTATATGGAAACTACCATAGAGAAACATATCAGGAAATCCAGCAAAGCGGAATTGAAGAAATTGTGAAGGTAACTCCACAAATTACACATAAAGAAGCCTTGGCAGTTATGCAAGCTTCTGATGCCTTGTTGCTTTTAATAAATTCTGATAGCCCTAAAGGAACCCTTACAAGCAAGGTGTTTGAATATTTAAGAATAGGAAAAACTATTTTAGCTCTTATCCCTAAGCAAGGAGAAGCTGCAGAACTTCTAAAAGAAAGCGGACAGAATTTCATCTGCCCAATGGAGAGCTCTGTGGCTATAAAAAAAGAACTGGAAAAGCTATTTGCACAAAGAGATGATGAACATCATTTTCACTATCTCGCAGAAAAATATGAAAGAAAGAAACAGGTGGAAGAACTGAATCAGAAATTACAAAAGATAAATAAAACACAATTCAATAATACTTAAACCCTTGTTTCTAATATGTTATCTGAGAGAGACCATCCAATATCAATCTCCTAAAGAAATACCCAGTCCGCGGGCGGTTGCTACCAGGTCTGAAGAAACATCAATGTAATTATATTTTCTGATAGCTTCAGCTAAAGGTACAGCTACTATATTGGGATGATGGTATGCTACCATAGAGCCCCATTTTTGTTCTAAAACAAGTTCAAAAGCCTTTACTCCGAATTGAGAAGCCAAAATTCGGTCAAAAGCATTAGGGGTTCCACCTCGTTGTAAATGGCCTAAAATGGTTTCGCGAATATCAATTGTGCAGCCAGCATCTTTTAATTCTTGTGAAAGCCGTAATCCTGCACCCCCTAATTTCATTTTCATTGCTCCAGGTTCTTCACTTTCTATATAAGTCATTTCTCCATCTATGGGTCTGGCTCCTTCAGCGATAACAATATTGGCAAAATCGTGACCTTTGTCTATGCGCTGATTAATTGCGTCCATAACTTTATCGATGCTATAGGGAATTTCAGGTATTAAGCAAACTTCCGCTCCTCCAGCAATTGCAGAATGAAGTGCAATCCATCCTGCATAACGACCCATAACTTCAAGAATTAGAATACGATGATGACTTGCAGCAGTAGTAACAAGTTTATCTACTGCATCGGTGGCTACATCTACCGCGGTTTGAAAGCCAAAAGTAAAATCTGTAGAAGAGAGATCGTTATCAATGGTTTTGGGAACACCGATAATGGGACAGCCGATTTCGAAAAGCTTATGTGAAATGCGTTGAGAACCATCACCTCCGATATTGATTAAAGCCTCGATATTTTGATACCGGAGACGATCCATAAAATCCTGAGAGCGGTCTACAGTAGACCAAGTTCCATCTTGATTTTTAACAGGCCAGGTAAAGGGTCCTCCTTTGTTAGTAGTTCCGATAATTGTTCCTCCCTGAACATGAATGCCAGCAACTCGTTCAGGAGTGAGTTCAATGATGTGCATTGGATCTTGTAGAATACCATTAAAGGCATCAACGCTACCTAAAACTTCCCAATTGTGTTCATGTGAAGCTCTTTTTACGACTGCTCTAATAACTGCATTTAAGCCAGGACAATCGCCTCCGCCTGTTGCCACCAGTAATCTTTTTTTCATAGCAACCTCCTTTTAGGCACGAAAAAAATTTGCTTTGGGACTATAAGTCGGTTAGAATATTTCTTTTAATTAGAACGCTGTATCCAGTTAGTTCTTTAAATCCGAATTTTTCATATAGATGCCTGGCAGCTGGATTATCAATACTCACTTCCAATTTAGGTTGATAACCAAATTCTTTAGCAATTGTAACACATTCTTCCATCAGTTTGGTTCCGATCCCCTGATTTTGCTTATTTGGTTTTACTGCCATATGATGAATATACAGACGGCGAAAATCGTGAGTTACCCAAACAACACCTATCAGATTTTCATCTTCTTCGGCAATTATCATAGTTCCGGTATTTTCCAAATTTTGTTGCACAATTTCCAGAGAATCTTTACGCTCAGGATTGCTGATACCTGTTTCCACCCAAAGCTCAGATACTTTTTGGTATAGATTATTATTTAGCTGTTTTATTCGTTTTATAGTAAGCATACTCAGCCCAGCTCCTGCATTCTAAAAACATCAGGAGGTCTGGTAAAACGGAAAACAGTATCCCAGACAACTACAAACAAAACAGTTGGATCATTATCTACCATCATTAAATAATGCCCTTGATAGTGTTCAATAAATTTCAAATCCTGTGTGCGGTTATTGGTTAAGAATAATTTTACAGTGCAATAGGGATCATCAAATTTAGCAGCATATTCCGCTTGAGCATTATCTACGAATATATAAGTATCCAGGTGTTCCAGAATATTTAGGATTTTTATCATAGCTCGGTTATAAGGATGAATTTGAAAATTCTGATGCGCATCCTGATAATACCAATCCAAGCCCTTTCTGGTTAAAGTGTATTTGTTTTTGGGATGAGTAACCTCAATTTTAACCAGATCATTTTCCTGGTGGCTAACGATATGAGGTGAACGCCAATTTGCCAAATCGGTATTATATACATTGGTAACTTTAGTTTTCACCTGATAAATCTCTTCCGACCCAGCATAACGAAAATAATCGTATGGATTATTCAAATTGCTAAAAAGGGTATGCACGGTTTTTTTGCCGTCGCTGACAATTAAATGTAATGTCTCTTCATCTCTCTGGTGGAATTTAAGAATTGCCTCTTTGCCTGTTCCCATCGGAGTTTTAGAATATTTGGCAGTTAAAATATCTTTGAATAGGGAGTGAATTTTTAGGCTATCTGCTTCCCAATTAACTGGGTATATTAATCTCCAGCAATTACCCTGTTTAACCATTTTGAGAGTATCTTGGGCATCGTAAATTTCAATTCTATTGATGGCTAAAGTATCCAGATCAAAAACAGGAAGAAGCTTTTCCTGGGGTTGCTTTGTCCGCAAAAGAAAGTATAACCCAATCAGCAAAAGCAGAATTAGCAGCAGAATCAGTTTATTCTTCTTCATTTTTTAAGAGCAGATTGCGTTTTTGCATTATTGAACTTATCCATCCAATACCAACCAGCAATAAAGAAGGTAAAACAATGGCAACAATCTTGATTATGAGTTTAATTCTGCGTTCGGTTTTTACAGGCTCGCCCCAAACGAGATTATGTTTGTGCATATAATAAGGAATATCCAAAATGCTTTTCTGTAAATGACGGGAACGAATAGCAATCATATCTGGACGGTCCATTAACCAATCCACAGCATTCAGAATAATGTGATAGCGGTTCTCGTAAATCGGATTATCGGGATCAATATATAGCTCTCTATCCGCAAAAACAACAATTTTACCATCTTTAACTTCAGAAATAAAACCGGGTTGTTTGGCGTCTGGCTTATGGGCAAAATAACTTTCCATTCTGCCTTCCACTATGGCTCCCAAGGGAATTGGCGGATTCACAAAAACCTCTGGATCGGGGTGTAAAAACATACTTGCATCCAGTTGATAATCGGGACCTTCTAAAAATGCGCTGCTGGTAGAAGTAGCCAGAATAGTTTGAAACTTTAAACCTGGCTTTTTATTAAAAATAATGCCATTTCCCATATAAATTACAATATTGGATATATTCTGTGTGATGGGATGTTGAGAACCCCTTAATACAGGATAAACAGGAAAAGAGATATTGGTATCCACACCCATTTGTCTAGAATCGCAAAAAATGTCCATAGCTATGGCGTTGCTAAATTTAATACCATAATTTTCCAGAATATCAAAGAGGTTAGAATCCAGCTCCAGAACTCTTTCGCCATCCGAAGCCATTTTATCTGCTAAAACAACTAGTTTACCTCCTTTCATAATATACTGATCTAAGTTATACAGCTGAACGGTTGTTAAAGAATCAAAACCAGAATGAAAGATCATTACTTCTGTCTGTTGCGGAGGTTCTTTCAGATTAGTAAAATGGACATTATAATTAGAATTAAGCTCGTTCTCATATTTCTGTTTGGGCATTATTGTATATAGAGAATCGGTAAAAGCTGTAACATCAGGCAAAGTATAACGGGATATTTTTTGAATCTTTAGCGTCATTTCGTATTCCAGTTTATTTTGCATCTCAGGCAACACATATAATGATTCGTAATTGCCCTGATATTCAAAAACCAGACCATAGATAATCTCTTTAGTAGTAGTTTTATCGTTCTCAAAAATCTGGAAATACATAGTAGGAATGCCATACAATTGAGTTTTATTTTTCAGTTCTTCTTGGGTGAGCCCGGTAATAATATCATAGTGAAATTTACCTTTGCCAGCTTGTCGATACTCTTCTAAAAGGTCCTTCACATAGCGGTCTATTGTATTCATCTGGGGTGGTAATTCTTTACTGGCATAAAGCTTAACTACCATATTGTCTTCCAGTTTGCTCACTGCATACTTGCTGATCTTGCTAAGAGAATAAGCTTTATTGTGTGAAAAATCCCAACGTATTTTAGCATAAGAACCAATCAGCAAAATCATCAAAACAATCCCCAGTTTGATTAATAGGTTGGATAAAATGGAGCTTATCTTTTTTGCCTTTTTCATTTAACGCTCCTGCATCAGGTTCCTGCTCTGTAAATTAAATTGAGCCAGTAATGCAAAAATAACGGTTACACCAAGAAAGAACAGAATATCGCGCGTGTCGATCACTCCCTTTAGAAAACTACTTAAATGATAATCAAAACTCAAGTACTGTACAACTGGAAGAACCCTGAAAGGTAAGAGTGGTAAAACAAATTTCAACACATAAAAAGCAGCTGAAATTAGCAACGCCAGAACAAAAGCCAAAATCTGATTACTGGGAAAACTGGAAGCAAAAACACCTATGGAAGCATAAGCAAAACCAACCATAATTAATCCTATATATCCACAAATTATTGCTCCGTAGTCTATTCCTTCACCAAAAATCACAATGATTACAAAAAAAGTTAAAGAGAGGAGAATAATTGTTATGATCTGATACAATGCAGCCAGAATTTTTCCCCAAATTATGGAAGAGAGTTTTATCGGAAGCGTGGATAATAATTCCAAAGTTCCGCTCTGTCTCTCTTTTGCTATGCTTCCCATCGTTATTGCAGGAATATAAAATAGGAAAATTATATGGATCATCTCAAATAGAAACCGTAGCTCAGCTTGTCCAATCTTGAAAACCATATTAGAAAAAAAGACCCCAATAACCACTAAAAAAAGGATAAACACAATATAGGTAGAAACCAACCGCATAGCTACTTGATATTCTTTTTTGGCAATAGTGAAAACAGTTGTCATTGTTGCTCCTCTTCATCTATAGAAGTTATATGAGCATTTTGTTCTTCTTGCTCAGGGGAAGCGACTTCTGTCTTCGCAGAACTATATTCACCTTCCGTAAGCTCATGGAAAATAGATTCCAAGCTCAATTTACTGGTAGAAAGTTCCAAAATTAACCAACCCTTCTGACTGATAAAACTCGCCAGTTCTTTGCGCAAATCAATTTCCGAGGTTTCATAAAAACCCATTTTGCAGATAGTTTCAGTTTGCAAAAACACTTCCATTTCCAAAAAAGGATACATTGCCAAAAAATCTGAAAAATCGACATTATCACCCTGAACTTCCAAGGTTAGCAATCTGCTCTTCTTCAAGTAATTTGGTAAATTATCTTTCGTGTCATCCACAATTATTTTGCCTTTATTGATAATTACAATCCTGTCACATAAAGCCTGAACCTCCTGCATTATATGGCTGGAAAGCAAAACCATTTTCTCTTTACCAAGCTCTCGAATAAGCTCTCTAATTTCAATTATTTGATTGGGGTCAAGCCCGGAAGTAGGCTCATCCATAATTAATATGCGTGGATTATGTAAAATTGCCTGCGCTAAACCTGTGCGTTGACGATAACCTTTGGATAGCGTTCCTATCTTTTGATATAAGACCTCTTTTAATCCACAGTTTTTAACTACATAATCTAAGCGCTCTTTAAAATAATCTCGTTTTAGCTTTCTTAATGAAGCAAAATATGCCAATAACTCAATTACCGTCATTTCATCATAAAGCGGATTATGCTCAGGTAAATAACCAATTTGGCTACTGGCTTTAATCGGATTGGCAAAGATGCTTTCTCCATCTATTTCTATGTTTCCTGAAGTGGGTTGTAAATAGCCCACAATCATCCTAAGGGTAGTTGTTTTACCTGCTCCATTAGGCCCTAAAAAGCCCAAAATTTCTCTATCTTGAATGCAAAAGCTGATATCGTCAACAGCTTTAATATTGCCGAAATTACGGCTTAAATTCTCAATTTTTATCATTATTACATCATCATAAAGTTATTCTTTGCGGTTCCAGGTTCATTCAGCAGAATTATATCTCCTTCTTTAAGCCCTTCAATCACTTCCACCTGTAATAAATCGTTAGTACCAAGTTTTATGGGAGTTGATACATAATTTGGAGTAGCACTTGTTTTTTCTTTATCATTGGCTTTTGTTGCGGGAGTAGAAGTTGTGTTTCCTGTTACCAGATAAACGATATCCTGATTTTTATCGTTGCTAAAAACTGCTCGAATTGGTATTACCAAAACATTTTCACGAGAATCTGCCAGAATAGTTACATTTGCTGTCATTCCAGGTTTTGCAATTTTACCATTGGTGTTAATACTGATTTCAATAGGGAAAACCTTGGCATTATTTTCGATTATAGCTTGAGGGGCAATTCTAACAACTCTACCTTCGTATTTCTCATAGGGAAGAGCATCTAACGATATTTCCGCATTTTGGCTAAGCTTGAACTTGGAAATATCCACTTCGTTGATGTTACTTTTAATGATCATTTGGTTCAAATCGGCAATTTTCATTATTACTGTGCCTTCTCCATAGCTCGTTAAACTGGATTGAACCATTTCTCCTTCGTTTATATTGCGCTCAATAACAATTCCGCTGGAAGTGGCATAAACATGAGTAACTTTTCCTGGAACATCAAGATCGCGGATCATTTCATATTGACTGCTAGCTTGAGCATATTCAATTTCGGCTTCCTGTAAAGCATCGGATGCCTTATCATATTCTTCCTGTGAGATAAATTGTTTCTTTAAAAGAACAGTCTTGTCAGCCAAATCCTTACGCGCATTTTTCAGGTTTATTTCTGCTTTTTGCAACATCGCTTTCGTGTTAAACAATGTATTTGCCTGATTATAGTCCGGTTCAATATCGGCAATTATCTGTCCGGAGGTAACATAATCATTTTCATCAGCATAAAATTTTACTATTTTACCACTCACCTTGGACTTCAGAGAAACCATTGCTTTGGGTTGAACTTCACCGGTAATTTCTATCCGGGAAGATATATCGCCCCGCTTTACAGTGTAGGTCTCTTCTTCTGTCGACTGAACTTTTTCCGGTTGTTTCTTTTTGCCGCAGCTCTTGGCAAAAAGCAAGCCCGCTACAATCAGAACGATTATTCCGATTATGATCCACCATTTCTTACGCATAATACCTCTATTTTTTTGACTATTTCACTTATAATAAAACACAAGTGGAAAAAGCAGAATTTGTGTCAACTTAAAAAGTCATTCGCTTTCTTTGTTGTCGCTCTTTGAGTTAAAATCGGTGTTGTTTGTAGTCTTCCACATCATTTCATCCTTTTCTCTATCTTTGCATAAGGTCACCAATAATATCATAGTATATGCCGATTTTGACTTAAAGCCGACAGCCTGATTATCTCGCCCTTTGAGTTAAAATCGGTGTTGTTTATCGTCTTCCACATCATTTCATTCTTTTCTCTATCTTTGCATAAGGTCACCAATAATCTCATAGAATATGCCGATTTTGACTTAAAGCTGACTCAGACAACTTAATAGAAAGCGTCAATCAAGTGATAATCTAACCTTAATCAAGCGTTAACTATTAACGCTTGATAAACGCCTGATGAACGATAGATGAATGGCTTCTGGCAAGGAACCGATAAAGTAGCAATATCAGAATTTTATCATAACAGTGCTTATTAAAGTTTGTATTATACCGTCATAAGAGTGAAATTGTCTCATAATTTTTAAGCCCTTACCTCTATGCTTCTAATTGCAATAAACACTTATATATAACCTATAAGAATGCCCTTTTACTTTCTTTTCCTATCAGCTACATAAAATCAATGCATCTGCCAAGAGTGTTGTTGAGATCAGTATTTATAACCTTAAAGGCCAGTTGGTTAAAACACTAAACACAACCGAAATCTCAAAGGGTAACACTTCCTTTATATGGGATGGCAAAACAGACGATGGAAGACAAGTCGCCCAAGGTATATACTTTTGTAGGATCAAATATCCAAACAATCTATTGACAAAAAAGTTGATTGTATTAAACTAAGAAAAGATAAGTTTGGTAAAGCTATCAGGTGGGGCTAAGTCCCCTCCTGATAGTGTCTACAAAAAAAAGAAGTAAAATATTAGTAAGATAAATGTTCATTTAAGTAGATAGGATATTGGGAGCGGAATTATGAATAAATATTCAGCAATAGTTCTGATGGGGATAGCATTGTGGGCTTGTTCTATACAAGCAGGGGTGATCATAGTCGCAGCTGATGGAACAGGACAAGTAACTTCCATTCAAGCAGGAATAAATTTGGCTGCAGTGGGTGATACTGTGCTCATCTCACCAGGGGTTTGGACTGGAGTTGTAGTCCTGGATAACAAACCGATCACTATTGGCAGTTACTATATTACTGATGGCGATACAACCCACATCAGCCAGACAATCATAGATGGGGAAGATATACGAACAGGCATTATCATAAAAAACTGCAGCGGAGCTGTTGATACATTAAAAGTGATTGGACTTACTTTAAGAAATTGTCGCAGTAATAATTATCCACTTGCATACGAATATACATCTGGTGGCGGCATTGGCGTTATGCGAAGTGTCGCAGAGATATCAAAATGCGTAATACAACAGTGTAGAGCATATTACGGAGGTGGAATTAGTGTAATCTACTCAACTGTTTTTCTTAGAGGTAACGAAATATTCGGTAATGTGGCTGAAAATGCAGGCGGAGGGATTAGTGCAATTAAGCCAGGGACAGGAATTATCTTTGATCAAAATGAATTAAACAGCGTGTATTTGAACTACAGTAGCACTGGCTGTGATATTGCGTATGCCGTTACATGCAATCCTACTGTTATCTATTTGGGAAATGGCTCTGTTACTACAAACGATCCCTACTTCTATTTCTGCCCGGGTCAGACACCGATCTTCATCAATCAAGGAATGATTAACCAAGTCAACTATGATCTTTGGGTCAGTCCGCTTGGAAGTAATACTAATACTGGCTTATCACCCAACTCACCACTGAAAAACATCTCATTTGCCTTGGCAAAGATTCAACCGAGTGGAAATACCCCACTTACTGTGCATGTTTTACCAGGGACTTATTCTTGGAGTCAAACTGGTGAAGCATTACCTCTACAGCCCAAAAGCTATGTCAATATTATTGGCGCAGATATGGAAAGCACGATCTTAGATGGCGAGCGTTATAGCCCTTTTATCATTGGTATTCGGGCTCAAGATCATCTGAATATATATAATTTTACATTGATAAATGGATTTACCATGCTAAACAATCTGTTTTTTTTGAATGATACGCAATATGGCGAAACAGAAGTCATTTCTGTGGGAAATATCCATATCAAGGACGCTTGGGCAATGGGAGATGCCTTCAGGATTATGTCGTGCCACAATCTCACAGTAAACAACCTCATTATAGAGGACTCTCAGGTAAGTAATGGGTTCGACATATATGTTTATGAGACAGGTAATTTCTCCAACTTCCGGGTGCAGCGGTTGTCGTCAACTAATTACGATATGTACAATTCATCCTGTTGTGGATGTGGCATAGCAAAACCACTTAGAGCGGCAGCATTGCAGACTACGATTAATATCTCTAACTTCCTGATCACCGATATAGTTGATACATCACAATTCTGGCCTAACAGCCCAAGTGGGTTATCCATTGCGGTTGAAGGTGGCAATTGTGATTTGAATATAAACAACTGCACTATAGCTAATAATAGCTCCGTAACCCAAAGCGGAGGTTTGAATATCACCTTAGAAAACTGCAATATTCAAGTGAATAACACAATTGTTTCTGGAAACACGCCTTATGAAGTGGCGATGTTTGCTTTTAACGAATCTACTTTTGCTGATGTTTCATTTAACAACTGCCTTGTTAGTGGTGGTAGCGAT
>Ga0209201_1001067_pt1 | contig 33888 bp, 23 predicted proteins | sample AD_UKC055_MetaG_FD_184411 | JGI IMG/M metagenome (GOLD analysis project Ga0209201, IMG submission 184411) | Active sludge microbial communities of municipal wastewater-treating anaerobic digesters from USA - AD_UKC055_MetaG (SPAdes) (version 2) | ecosystem: Engineered > Bioreactor > Anaerobic >... | reverse complement strand
TACATCTCCAGTACCACCAGATGTTTTTATTGTGAGTTTAGTTGAGCCTGATGGGACATTTATTTTAAAATATTTTTTCCCATTTATAGAATCTGAGAGATTAGGAATTGAAGAATTATTTGTTAGAGTAGTGACTCGAGATTGTTGCGGAGTTACAGTTATTGAACCAGTTATATCAATTGATGAAGGTGAACCAGATGAACATTTTACTCTAACATTATATGGATAACTACCTGATGTTCCTAATGGTGGGGAAAGAATCAAGTTAAAAGTTTTACTTGAACCACTTGATATATCTCCAAGATCTGTTTGAGATATTGATAACCAAGTAGGTCCATTTACTTTTTCTACTTTTACTCCTGAGACATTCCCATTTGTTGCTGAAACTGTAAAAGGATTAGATGTTGATTGAGCATCTTTAACGCTTGGTGACCAGGTTGTTGGAGATACTTTCATAGTTCCAGAGGATGATGTACCTGTAGAATAATTAACAGTAAGAGTTACACCAGAATATGAATTATAAGCATAAAGCATAATATACCAATCACCTGATTGAGGATTATCTATTGTTATTGATTCATCATTATTACTTTTCCATGATCTTCTATCAAAATTATTATTATTTAAATCTGGAAGAGCACCATATTTTACATAAAGATCTACATCTCCAGTACCACCAGATGTTTTTATTGTGAGTTTAGTTGAGCCTGATGGGACATTTATTTTAAAATATTTTTTCCCATTTATAGAATCTGAGAGATTAGGAATTGAAGAATTATTTGTTAGACTTATGATTTGAGGTTGTGGTTGTGAAGAAATGTTTATACCTCTTATTGCAACTACAGAATCAGTAGGACCATTATTTTTTGTTATAGCTGCTAACTTTAATTCAATTATCTGATTTGGATTTAAAGGATTTTTTATTAAATCAACTATTGCTCCATAACAACTCCAAGCAGAACCAAAGGTACTTAAAGGTAATAATGGTGAATTAGTATCGGCAGCTATTATTGAAAAATAAGATGTTCCACAAGTTAAAAAAGTATTTACATTATTTTTTTCAATATCAGATAAATTTGAAGAATTAATTATTTTGTTTATTAAGGTTAGAACTGTATTCTTAATCGCCGAATTAATAACCATTGTTAACGAAGCAGAGCAGACAGCTTTAGAAAATACTGGTTCAGGAAAATAACAACTAATTGATATTGCAGTAGCTATATCATTAGCAGGATTTTTAATATAATTTCTCATCCAACTATCCAAAAATGGTAGTATATCATTATATAAGGAATCTCTTACTTCAATAGGTGTTGGTTTAGGTATAGAAGAATTAGTTGTTTTAATACTGTATATTTTATTATAAAAACTTAATGATGAAGATGCGCCTAAATTTATCTTAATATTATTCAAAACTATATTACTATTTCCACTTGATAAATGATTTTTATAGTTATAATAATTATTATAAAAATCATTTATACCTATAGTATAATATAAAGGTTCAGATATATAATCATATGAATAGAATTTAAAAGTATATATTCCTGATTTTACATTTACTATATTATAAGTTTTAGTTATTATTCCATTTATATCAGTTTTATCAAATAATCCACATTGTTGTAAAAGTGGATCATCACAATATATTGGTATATTTGCAACACCTAAATTTTTATTTATATCTCTAACCTTTGCTATTAATTTAAGAGTATTTCCTTTAAATAGACCAACATAATTTGATGATATAGAAAGTTCATAGGTAATACGAGGCATTGATGGGTAATAATAATAATCATTAATTTTCTTTTCTTTATCTTGATCAAATATCTTTTGGAAATAATCAATACCATTTATTTTAAATTTAAATTTTACATCATTAACTTTTAAATCAATAAAAAAACCATTCTTATAAACACAAAAATGTAGATGCGGATTGGATGCATTTCCATATTCATTCATATATCCTAAAATTTCACCTTCTTTTACTTTTATTTCCGTATCAATATCATTAGCTTTTTGATCATTATTACTAAATTTTAAATTATTATAAAAATACAATATTTCTTTTTTTAATTCATTTTTTATATTAGAAAAAAATCTTTGATCTATTTTTAAATGTACATAATATGTTCTAAGAATATTGTTCTTAACACTTAATTCCATGTCTATATAGTAAGTTTTATTACCTTTATTAAATTTGAATGAAGTAAATGGTATGTTTTTATCATCAATATTATTATTTATAATATTTAAACTAGTCCAATTTTTGTCACTTGTATTTATAGGATTTTCCATATAATATAAATTTATATAAACTTCTCCATCATTTGCAGCGAAAATTTCTATCCCACCATCCCCATTTCTATTATAAGTATATTCATTTGGCGTATTTTTATTTTTAAAATAGTATAAATCCACAGCTCCAAATGGACCATTGTTGTGAGTTGTATATGTTATTGGATATAAATAATACTTATTATAATCCCATGGAGGACTAAAAATATTATCGTTTTGATTTATATTAGTATCAGAACCTAAACAAATCTTATTATAAGAAATATTTAATATTAATATTAAACAAATTAGAATAATAATTTTAATATTTTTCATTTTTTACCTCCTATTGAATAATATATAATTTATATTCATAAATAGAGTAGATTTATTTAAATTAGTTTTATTTATTTTGAAGAAATTATTAATAAACTTTAAAAATTTTATCAAAATATTTAAATTATTCATCATATCTAAAATATCTCCCTTTTTTAAAATAATTATAGTAATTTTTTTAATTATGTCAAGAATGTGTTATTGCAAAATGATATATTCACTTATAGTTGCAAAGGGATTACTTCACCTTTATTAATTTAGTATCGGAGGATTTTATTAATGGAAAAGGTAATAGATCTAAGAATGAATATGAAAGAGATAAGTAGATTTTCAGTAGTCAAAGAGGTAGCTGTAGGTAATTATAGCAAAATAATTAAAGATAATTTATAAAAAAAAGAGAGGGTTTTATGCATATTAAGAAATAGAAAAATTTTATAAATGTAGAGTATCTTTTAAAAAATTAATTATAAAATTTGGAGATATTTGTCAAATTAAAAAAATGTGGTATATAAAAAGGTAATGGATAAAGGGGATATTAGAGATTTAATTTATTCAAAATTATCAGAATTGCCTTCTAAAAAGGGTATTAATGATATTGTTGAACTTTTCACAAAACATTTAAATTACAAATATCAAAATAATAATATTCCTAAAGAAATTTTTTCAGAAGATATTAAAGAAAGAATAAAAGAAATAAAAATAATTGCAGAACATAATGATTTTAAAATATTTTTTATACATTTAGATTTAGATAAATTAACAAATACACCACAAAGAGAAATTATCAAAAAGCTTGAAACTTATGGTTATCCATTTGGACTTTTTATTTTTTCGAATGAAAAAAGCCCAAGAACACTACATTTTGTAAATGTTAAATACGAAGAAAAAAAGGAAGAGAGAGAAAAAATTATTAGAAGAATGGTGATTGAGGAGGGTGGTGGTTTCAGAACCTATAGTGAAAGATTATCATTAATTGAGATAGAAGATGAAAATTTAACACCATTAGAAATTCAAGTAAAGCATAATGAAGCATTTGATGTTGACAAGGTAACTGAGGAGTTCTTTAATAGATATAAAGATATTTTAGAAAAAATAACAAAATATCTATCTCAATTTAATATTGATGAAGAAAAAGGAAGGTATTTTACCATTCAATTTCTCAATAGAATGATTTTTATCTATTTTATTCAGAAAAAAGGATGGCTTTTATGGAAAGAAAAGGAATCAGATAAAAGATATTTATACAACCTTTATAAAAAATATAAAAAAGAGTATAAAACAGAGAATTCAAATTTCTATAGAGATTTTCTTGAGCCACTTTTCTTTTATGCTTTTAATCAAAATTCAAGCTTCAAAAATCTCCCTTTGCCTCAAGAAATAAAAAATTCATACTCCTATATGCCATATCTAAATGGTGGTTTATTTACAAAAAATAAATTTGATGAATTGGGCGATGTTTTATTAGAAGATAGTTTGTTTGATGAAATATTTGAGAATTTGCTTGAAAAATTCAATTTTACAATAACAGAAGATCTTCCATTTGATATTGAAGTTGCTGTTGACCCAGAGATGTTAGGTAAAGTTTATGAATCCTTAGTTCATGGTGAAGAGATTCAAGAAAGAAGAAAAGCAGGAATTTTCTTTACACCAAGAGTTGAAATTGATTATATGATAAAAATGTCTCTTGTTGAAAATATGCATAAAAATTGTGGAATAGAAAAAGAAAAATTGATTAAATTTGTTTATTCAAATGATGAAAAAATAGATTTAAGTGAAGAAGAAAAATTCAAAATTAGAGAACATCTTAAAAATATAAAAATAGTTGATCCAGCAGTTGGTTCAGGTTCATTTCTTGTTAGAGCAATGAATATTCTTGTTGATTTATTAACCAAAGTTGGATATGAGGTTGATAGATTTAATTTGAGAAAAAACATCATAAAAAATTCTCTTTATGGTGTTGATGTGATGGAATGGGCTGTAAGAGTTGCAGAATTGAGATTGTGGTTGAATTAACTTATCGATGTAGAAAAAGAAAATATTGATATTTATACAAAACCACTTTTACCAAATTTATCTTTTAAAATAAGGCAAGGCGATTCTCTTGTACAGGAAATTTTTGAAAGATATATTTCATTAAGAGAGTCAGAAAATTTAACTTCATCAATCAAAAAAATAATTGAAGATTTAGCAAAAGAACATAGTAGATTCTTTGATGGAGAAGGTGAAAGAGAAAATATCATAAAAAAATTAGAAAATGATTTAATTAAAAAGATATTTGATGAAAAGTTGAATTTTTTTAAAAATGAAAAAGAAAAAAAACAAAATGAATTAAAAAATTTAGTTGATGAATATTCAAATAAAGTTAGAATGTTTGGAGAAGATAAAAAAGAAAAGGAAGAGGTTGAAAAAACAGTTGATAATTTGAATAGAGAAAAAGAAAAAATTGATAGTGAAATTGAAGAGTATAAAAATATTTATGACGATTTAATAAGAACAAAAGAAAAAACTTATTTCTTATGGGATATATGCTTTTCTAATGTTTTTAAAGAAAAAGGGGGTTTTGATTTAGTTATTGGAAATCCACCATATGTTAGACAAGAATTAATAGGACCACCTTTAATTAAAAATGCGTCAAGAGAACAAAAAGATTCATACAAGAAGAAACTCCAAGAACGGGTTGAAAAAACTTGGGGATATAAAGTTGGTGGAAGGTGTGATTTATATGTCTATTTTTATTTTCAATCTCTTTATCTTTTAAATAAAAATGGAACATTCTGTTTTATAAATTCAAATTCATGGCTTGATGTTGATTTTGGTAAATATCTTCAGGAATTTTTGCTTAAAAATTTTGAGATAAAAAGAATAATAGATAATCAGGTCAAAAGAAGCTTTAAAGAGGCTGATATAAATACAATTATGGTTTTAATTAACTATCCTGAAAAAGAATCTTTAAATAATAAAGTAAAATTTATTATGTTTAAAAAACCATTTGATGAAGCAATAAAAATTAATAATGAACTTTTGATAGAAGAAAAAGATGAACTATTTAAAAATGAAGATTTAAGAATTTTTCCAAAGTTACAGAAAGAACTTTTATTAGAGGGGATTGAAGGTGATGAGAAAGAAGAAGTTAAACTTTTAAATGGTAAATATGAGGGTGGAAAATGGGGTGGTATTTATTTAAGAGCACCTGATATCTATTTTACAATACTTGAAAAAGGTAAAGGGAAATTTGTAAAACTAGATCAAATTTCAAAAATAGAAGGATATATACATGGATTCAATATAGGAACGAAGTTTCCTAAAGTTAATTTTATAGAAGGTCCATCAAAGGTAGGGCAAATATACTTAGATGAAAATGCGCCTGGTGTCGAATTTTATGGTGTTAAAAAAACAGGAAATTCAAGACAATTGGCAGATTTGTTATATCCGCGAATGTTTGGTCATCGCTTTTTCATTCTCGTAAATTTTGGTGATATTTATGGTCAGAAATTCTATAAAATTATAATTAGAAATAAAAAAATGAAAATATCTTTGGGTGCATTTTTAAATTCAACAATATCTATATTACAAAATGAGATACTTCTATACTCAACTTGGGGACTAGGTGCAATTTCTGTTAATTCAAATCACCTTAAACAACTTAGGGTATTTTCAGATTTCAAAATAGATGAAAAATTATCTTTAAATTTTTTTAAAAGACCTGTAAGACCAATTTTTGAAGAACTTGGTCTTGATCCGGATAAACCAATTAGAGACCAAGAGCCAAATCCTCTTCCTGATAGAAAAGAATTAGATGATATAGTTTTTGATGTTATAGGATTAACACAAGAGGAGAGAAAAGAAATTTATTGGGCAGTTGCTGAACTTGTCCAAAATAGATTAAAAAAAGCCAAAAGTGTATAATTTGCAATTTATAAATAATAAAACATTTTTTGTGTTTTCGGATGAAAGTTCAGATGAAAAACAAAAAGAGATATATATGAGAGGAAGTTTGATAATAGATTCATTTGAATATTTAGATCTTAAAGAAAAGTTTTACGAGATAAAAAGGAATATTTTAGGAGAAGAAGTAAAGGACGAGGAGTTTAAGTTTCATTATTTATGGTTAAAAATAAGATATGATGAAGGAATAAATATCAAAGATGAAAAATTCGAAAAATTTAAACATATAAATTTAAATACAATGATAAAATTCATAGAAGAAAGTTTTATATTACTTAGAAATTACTCATCGATAAAAATAATATATACTTATTCATCAAAAGATGAAATAAACAATTATATTATTAACAAAAAGTTTAAAGATTTGATATCAGAACATTTACATATCCACATGCAAAGAATAAATATGGATTGCAATGACAATAATTCATGTGCTTGTTTTTTTTTAGATTATGATTCTAAAAATGAAAAATTACTTATAGATATTTATAATAAAATGATAAAAAATGGCGATTTTTATATAAAATATAAAAATCTGAAGGATTCATTAAATTTTGAACAATCCGAACATTCTGTTGGTATACAAATTGTCGATTTTGTATTGGGTTGTTTCAAAAATTTTTTAAAAAAATATGAACCATCTTATTCTTTATTCTGTAAATATATTTTCAACAAAATAAGAACTTATAAAGGAAAAATTTATGATAAGGATGATAAAAATAACTTAAAATGTTATGGTGTAATTGTTATACCCACTGATTCATTAAAAACTGAAAATGAACTAAGATACAAAATAGCATATAATTTAATAAAATATTATTTTAATGATGACGAAAAAGTAAAAGTTTTATATCAATTATTAGCTGTTGATGGTTATGAAAAAAATAATATTGAATATAATTTAATATGGGACCTAATGAATGATAACAAAAGTCAATCTAAATGAATAGATTAATTGAAAATATTATGTGTAAATTTAGATTTATAAAAATAATGATCAAATATATTATTAAAAATGACCAACCTACCTATTCAACTGGAAGAGACCCATGGTCTCTTGTTAATAGGTTGGTACCTTTCAATTTATATAATATTATATATTATAATATCTTGTCAAGAAATTTATTAAAATATTTAATAATTTAAAATTTGGAGGTAATAAATGAAAGCATTAGCAACGGTAAATTTTAAAGGAGGTGTTGGTAAAACAACCGTTACATGGCTTCTCGCAAAGTTTGCATCTGATTATAAAAAGAAAAAGGTTTTAGTTTTTGATTCTGATGCACAGATGAGTTTGACATTAACAGTTCAACTTCAAGAAGATTCAGGAACTTTTCAATCTGAATTTGAAAAGTGGTATGAAAATCATAAAGCAAGACACAAAACAATTCTTGATGCAATTGATAAATATGATTCTTCAAAAGATGGCTATTTTGATTTTCCAATTGACTTAAATTTTATTTATAAGATGAATGACAATTTACATTTTGTACCTTCAGTTGTTGATTTATATTGGTTAGAATTAGAAGTTTTCAAAAGAGAAAAAATAAAAAATTTTATTAGAGCATTATTGGAAAAAATTGAGCATACACTTCCGTATAAATATGATTATGTATTTTTTGATTGTCCACCAAATTTTACTGCATTATCATATTCAATATTAAGTTGTATAAGTATAATTTTAATACCTGTTAATCCAGATGTGTTTGCTTCCCGAGGTGTTGAATTAATAATAGATGGTTTAGTTAGTAGAATTCAACCATGGCCAAATCCAAAAATAGTTGTATTTATGAATAAGGCAAGATTAAGAAATGATCAATTAACAAGAGAAACATTAAATTATTTATCCGCTACAAAAGAGGTTTGTGATAAAAAGAAATCTGAAGGAATAGATGTTATATTATTAAATGATATTATTCCAGAGAGAGTTGATATAAAAAGAGCTATCCCTGGAAGTTATTTTCCAAAAGATTATATTAGATATTTCAATTCTCTTTGGGAGAGTATAACTAAAATTTTCTAAAGGAGGCAAAAATGTTAGACAATGACAAAATTATTGAAAAAATCAAACAGATTGAAAATTTATTAAAGGAGATAAAAAAAGATTTAAAAAAAACAGAAAAAAAAGTTGAAATGAAAAATAAAGTTGATGATGTCCAAAAAAAAGAATTAATAAAAGATTATGAAAAACTTTATAATGAATTTTTATTAAATGGCAGTCAACCAATTATAGACTTTGTTAAAAATCATAATAAAGATTATTTAAAGATTTTTTGCAAAATTAATAATTTAACAATTTCATCAAAAGCATCTAAAGAAAAAATAATAAAAGAGATTAGTCAATGGTTTAAACAGAGAAAGGCTATAACTCAAAAGGTCGAAGGAGGAAATTAAATGAATAAAGATGATGTAAATGTGGCGTTTGAAATGTTGCTTGAAGAAATTGAAAATATCTTCAGCAGTTTAGATAGTGAAAGGGAAAAATTTTCTAAATCTAAAGATTATGAAAAAGCAAACGAGGTGTATAATAAAATTTCTAAGTTGTCAAATTATTGTATAAAAGTAAAAGAACTTCAAAAAGAATGGGATGAATTATTTAGTGGTGAAGTGGTTGAAATACAAAAAAGAAAGAAAAGAAAAAAATTAAAGAAAGGTTTAAGAACACCTGATGAAGAATTTATAATTCCAATTCTTGAATCTTTAATTGAATTAGGCGGTAAAGAAAAAATGTCAAAAGTATTAGAAAAGGTTTATTATAAAATGAAAAATAAATTAAATGAATATGATTATGAATATTTACCCTCTGGTAAAATTATTAGATGGAAAAATACAGCTCAGTGGTGTAGAAATCAGTTAATTCAACAGGGTTTAATGTCAAAAGATTCTCCATTTGGTATTTGGGAGATAACAAAAGAAGGAATAGAATATTATAATAAGAATAAGTGAAGGTGGAATTTTTAAAAGATGTAATTGAAAGATTAAATCTGGAGGAATTTAATGAAAAAGAAGATGAATGAATCGAAAGATATAGAATATTATTTAAATCTCCCTTATGAATATATTTTTATACCAGAAGAAAGTGGTGGACATTCAGTCAAAGTTAAAGAATTTCCTGGTTGCACTGCATTTGGTGAAACAGCTGAAGAGGCATTCAAAAATATAAAAGGATCAATGAAAATATGGCTATCTGAAGTTATAAAACAAAATTTAGAAACTCCTTATCCTAAAATTAAAAAAGAGAGTGAGTAATGTCAGATATAATAGATAACAGAAATTTTTTATTATCTGAGGCAATCAAAAAGATGCTCTCATCTTCTGATAGTGCAAAATTTGTTATTGGTTATTTCTTTTTGAGTGGTTTTAAAGAAATTTCAGAATTTCTTAAGGATTTAAAGGAGATTAAAATTTTAATTGGTAATACAACTAATAAAGAAACAATCGAACAGTTGGTTGAAGGTTATAAAAAATTGGATAAAGTAAGGGATGTTTTAGAAAAGGAAAAATTTTTAAATAAAAATGAAACAAAAACATTAAAAAATGATACCTCTAAAGATATAAAAGAGACAATTGAATATATGGATCAAGATGAAAGAGATGAAGAAATTATTAAATCACTTGATAAGTTAATATCAGAAGGAAAAGTTAATTTTAAAATTTATACTAAGGGTAGAGTTCATGCAAAAGCATATATTTTTGATTATAAAGAAGGAAAAGGATATGAGAAAGGAATAGCAATTGTAGGCTCAAGCAATCTAACACTATCAGGTTTAACAAATAACACAGAATTAAATGTTGTAGTAAATGGAAACGAAAATCATAATCAACTAACAAAATGGTTTGAGGAATTATGGAATGAAAGTGAAGATTTCAATGAAGATTTGATGAAAACTTTAGAAAATAGCTGGGTTTTAAATGAAAATATAACACCATATGATATTTATATTAAAACGATATATAGTTTGATAGAAAGAGAGGAATATATACCCACAATCCTTGATTTTCCATTTTTAACCAATTTTCAGAGAGATGCTCTAAGGCAAGCAATTAATATAATAGAGAAATTTGGTGGGGTTTTTATTTCAGATGTTGTGGGTTTAGGAAAAACATATATAGGTGCTGCTCTTATTGATTACTATAATAAAGTGAAAGGTGAAAAAACTTTTGTCATATGTCCTGCATCACTTAAAGATATGTGGGAGGATATTATAGAAAAATATGATTTAAATTCTCATGTTTTATCAATGGGAAAGTTAAGTGAGAGAAATTTTAATATATTTGAGGAAAAGAAATTTAGAGATAGAAGTGTTGTCTTAATTGATGAAAGCCACGAATTCCGACACACAGAGACAATCAGATATAGAAATTTATCTCCTTTCTTACAAGATAAAAAGGTTATATTTTTAACTGCTACACCAAGATGCAATACTCATTGGGATATTTATAATCAGATAAAACTTTTTCACCCAGAAGATTCTATAAATGAATTTTCAATCAACCCACCAAATATGAGAGAATTTTTTAGAAATGTTGATGAAGGAAAAGCAAAGTTAAAAGAGTTTTTAAGAAATATTTTAATAAGAAGGACGAGAAAGTTTATTCTTAAATGGTATGGTAAAGAAGATGAAAATGGAAAAAAGTATGTTGAAATTGGTGATAAAAAACAATATTTTCCTCAAAGAATATTACAAACACAGGAATATAATATAGAAAAAACATATAATGGACTTTATGATAAGATAAGAGAAAAAATTAAAGAGTTAACTTTGGCAAGATACAATCTTTATGATTATGTTTATACTGAATATAGAACTGAATCTCCTTATTTAGAATTAAAACAGGCAAGTCAAAGTTTAAAAGGATTGATGAGAGTAATTTTGTTTAAAAGATTAGAATCAAGTGTTGAGGCATTTAAAAAAACAATCAGTAATTTAATTAATTTAAACTGGTTAATGGTTGAAGCAATTAAAACTGGTTTTATACCAGCAGGTGAAGAAGCTCAAAAATATATGTACCAGTATAAAGCAAAAGAAGAGGAGGATTTTTTTGAGACATTAGAAGAATTAAGTGAAAAATATGACACAAGTGCTTTTGATGTTGATAAATTAATGAATGACATAAATGCTGATATCGAAATTTTACAAGATATTGATAAAATGATTTCTAAGATAGACATCGAAAATGATGACAAATTTAATGTTCTAAAAAATCTAATTGAAAAAAAATTGAAAAATCAAAAAGTTCTTATTTTTACAGAGTATAGTGATACTGCTGATTATCTTTACAATAATCTAAATTATTTAGAAAAGGTTGAAAAAGTTGATAGTAAGAGAAAAGATTGGATGAATGTTATTAAAAGATTCGCTCCAAGATCAAATATTTATGAATTTAAAAATGGTGAAGAAGAAATAGAGATTTTAATATCAACAGATATCTTAAGTCAGGGCTTAAATTTACAAGATGCATATATTGTTATAAATTATGATTTACATTGGAACCCTGTAAGATTAATTCAGAGAATTGGTAGAATTGATAGAATCGGAGCAATTAATGATAAGGTATATTGTTTTAACTTTTTGCCTGAAAAAGAGATAGAAAAACATTTAGGTTTAAAAGAAAGGTTGAGTAGAAGAATACAAGAAATTCATGACACAATAGGTGAAGATACAAAAATTTTAGATGAAACTGAAAAATTGAATGAAGAAGAAATGTACGCAATTTATTCAGGTGATGAAAAAATTTTAGATAGAGAAGATGAAGAAGAATCTTTAACTCTTGAGGAATTAAAAAATATAATAAATGAAATTGAAAAAAACGATCCTCAATATTTGGAAAAGATAAAAAATATGCAAGATGGTGTGAGAAGTTATAGAGGCTATGGAGAGGAAAAGTATTTATATACATATTTAAAATGTGGTGATTACGAAAAACTATATTTACTCAATGAAAAGGGCGATATTGTTGATGATGATTTAGAAAATATATTAACTCAAATTAAATGTGAACCTTATGAAAATATTGGGAAAAAGGATAAAGAGATGTTTAAAATAATACCAGATGTTAAAAGAAAATTTGAAGAAGAAGTTAAAATGCTTATGGATAAAAAAATTATTTCCCGTAAATTAACTCCTCAACAAAATTATGTATTAAAGGAATTACAATTCATTTATGAGAAAAATGATAATCCTGATATAAAAGAGGTGGCTAATAAATATAGTGAAATATTTAAAAAAGAGCTAATTCCAATAGTTCAAAAGGAATTAAGAATCATAAAAAGAGAAAACTATAAAGATAAATTTCTTTTAGAAAAACTAAGAGAAATAATAAATAAATATAATCTTCTAAGAGAGAAAAAAGAGGAAGAAATAAGAAAAGAAGAGGATAGAGTTAAAATTATTTGCAGTGAAATTATAAACAAATAATTTTTTTACAACATTTTAAAATAAGTTTTAATTTTTTGTGCCATCAACTTTCTTCTTTCTTTAAGAAAATCTTCATAATTTTCAGCTAAGGAATCAAATATTGACTTTGGAATGCAATGAGCTTCTAAATTATTATAAAGTTCATCTATATTATTAATAGCACCATATTTTAATATTCCAGTTTCATATTGTTTTAATAATTCTCTAAAATAATCTTTAGGGGCCTTATTGCCAATAGCAATATTTATTTCACTTTGTGCTATTGCATAATTTGCTATTTGATTATACATATTTCTTTCATATCCAAACTTTTTTAAATAATCTTTTGGAAAAATATGATGTACATCACCTTTTAAAGAAATTAAATCTTGAACTTTTATATCCCTTGATAAAAATCCCTTATCATCCATTTTTACTTGAGCTGCTAAAAAAACATAAAATTCAGGGCTAAATGCCACAGGCGTATCCATTTGTTGTGGTAGACTTACATCCCAGAAAGAATCTGGAAGTTCTGCTTCAATTACACTTTGAATATATTGTTCAGGGTCTAATTCATTTAAACGTCTAATATCTATATCAAATTGACTTTCTGGAGATGCGGAATAACGACCTTTTAAAATTGACAAGACAAGCCACTTTCTAACTAATGATTCAATTTTTGCTTGTGGAATATTTTTATCTCTTAAAGTTAAATATAATATATAAGTGAAATCAATTGCGTTTTGAGATCTTATCATAAAATTTTCTATAAAGCCAGCAGATTTAATTATCATCACAAACTTTTTAAAATTATTTTCATTCATAAATTCTAAAATTCCTTCTTTTAATTTATTGAATGATTCTTCTACAATTTCCTCTTTATATTGACGAGTTTCAAAATCTCTACCAGATATTAATGCAACTAAATCTTGCAATTTTCCTCTTTTAAATTTTGTTGTGAAAGAAACTCTTAACATATCAGTATATGAAGGATCATATAGGTCGTCTTTTTCGTCTTTTAACCATATCATTTTTTTAAAATAATCAGTTTCTGTAAATTCTTTATCTAATTCTACAAGTTGACTATAAAATTCAGGTTTTTTAGCAAGATGACAAAAATAATCAATTGCTTTTCTTAATATATTTCCACCATATTTTTCATCAACTGCAATTTTTGACATTGCAAAATCTGCTTGATTTAACACAATTCCTGACGAGTTAATTCTAATAAATATTTCTGTGACTTCTTCAATATCAAGATCTGAGTTTAAATCTATTAATCCAATAGGTATATTTATGATACTTTTTAATGAATCAATGCTTTCTAAAATATCTTCCTTTTTAACATCATTGTTATAAGAACAATATTCGTCAACTGCATTAAGAATTTTATACTCTGGAGAAAAAACTTTTGAAATATCGGATATCCATCTTTTATCTTTTTGTATTGTTGTATTTAATACTTCGAATTTACTTTCAATAGGATTAAAAGCAATTGTTATTCTTTTCTTTTGATAATCAGAATTAATTAGTTCTTTTCCTAATATGGCAGCCATTAGTGCTTTTACACGTTGCTGTCCATCTATTAATATTCTTTTTCCAATAGAAGAAGATCCATCTTTTAATTTAACATGAGGATTTTGCCATACAATTAAATAACCAATAGGATATCCATTATATAAAGAATCGATAAGATCTCTAACTTTAATTGCATTCCATATAAAAGGTCGTTGGATTTCAGGAACTGCTATTTCATTAGATGAAATCCATGTTAAAATTGTTTGAATTGGATGATGATTCACTGAAAATTTCTGTATAAGCATGCAATTCCTCCTAAATTTTTATTGATATAAATATTTTATCATATTATTATTTACAATATAGGATTCAAAAAAATACAAAAATAGGCTGTCTACTTTTGAAAACTAAGAGTTTTTTATAAATAAATTATGTGTTTAAACATTGAAGGATTGGCTTAAGGCACCTCTTGCTTTATCAAAGTTGTTATCGAAATTGAATTAGATTGATAATCAATTTGAAGATTAATTCATCTTTTGCTCAATAATAAAATAATATCAAATATTTGTTTGAGTTTAAAATCAAGTAGCAGTGTAAGTAATTGTTACTGTTTTTGTCACACCATCCCACTTTACATCACAACCTAAATTCTCTGCAACAAATCTAACAGGCAACATAGTTCTACCATTTATTATCATAGGAACAACTTTTGAATTATCTGGATCTATAGGTTTATTAACACCATTTACTTTTGCGATATTTTTTCCTATCCATAGTTCAATTGTTGTATTTTTTAATTTAACAGTGACTTTCTTTTCATTTCCATCCCAACCAACTTCTGCACCTAATGGTTCTGCTACCCATCTTATTGGGAGAAGAGTTCTTCCTTCAACAATCGTTGGAGGAACATCTATCTCTTGAGGAATATCATTCACATACATAAATAGATTACCAATCTGTAGTTTAATTACTATTTGTTTAGTATATTTAACAGAATACTCTTTTTTGGTTTTATTATTTGCATTATCTTCTGCTTCAACTAATATAATATTTTCACCCTCATTTAAGTTTATTTTATATGTAAATTTAATACCTTCTGAAACAGATACTTCAGAATTATTTATTTTTAAATATTTAACACCAGATAGATTATCAGTAATTACTCCCTCTAAACTTAAAGATTGATTTGAGGTTTCAGTTGGAATATTTAAGTTTATTACAGGTGGAGTTAAATCACATATGACTTTCAACTCTTTTTCTGTTTTATTTCCTTCATTATCAGTTGAAATTATCTTAATTTTATTTTCACCTTCAATTAAATCTATATCATATGTAAATATACCTTCTTTAGATACATTAACCTTTTTTTCATTTATAGTAAGATTCATAATTCCACTTTCATTATCATAAGTTGTTCCAATAATTGTTATTTTATTATTATTTGTTAGTACATTATTTGATGTAGGTGAAGTTATATTTAAATATGGGGGTTGAGTATCTTTAATAACTACATATTCAAGAGAAACTTCGTTTGATTTTTCAGAGTAGTTTTTTTCTGTATCAAAAGCTACAATATAATAATGGTATTTATTTCCACTTTCTATTTCATAATCTTCATACTCAAGAGTATTAGAATTTAAAGTTTCCAAAAGTTTCCATTCGCCCTCATTAATCTTTTTATATATTTCATAACCATTAATTGGATAAGTTCCCTCCTTTGGTTTAACCCAGGAAAGTAGAATGTGATCATCTTTTAAATAAGCAGAAAGTACTGGAGGTTCTGGGTTAATTATAGTGATTTTAGATTCAATGACACCATATTTATAAATTCCACAACCATCTGTACCTATATAAACCGCATTGGGATCTTTTTTATCAATTGATAAAGAAATTATATTCGATGGTTTTACAGGATTTATAGAATAATCCCATGGAATATAAGTCCAGGTTACACCATCATCTTCAGATTTTATTAAATTTCTACCTCTTGCTACATAGATAATTGATGAATTTAGGCTAAAAGCTATATCATTTACATTCTCATTGAAAATTAGTTTCCATGATTTCCCACTATCTGTAGATCTTTTGATACCATCGGATGTGTTTACATAAATTTTATTACTATCTTTTGGATCAATGAAAATATTATATACAATTTCTTCTTTTAGAGATATTAATTTCCAACTTTTTCCACTATCTTCAGATTTGTAAAAGCCACCGCCTTTTAATATCGGATTTCCAGATGAATCTTTATCCCAATAAGTATCAATTCCAATATATAAAATATTTGGATTATTTTGATCAATTTTTATTGCATATCTATAAGGTGGATAAGTTAAGTTTAAACCAGATGTTAGTATTTCTTCCCAATTACCATCAAGATTTCTTCGCATTAGATGATATTTTACTTCTTTCCAATTATAAGAAATTGTATAAATTATTTTGTTTTTAAAATCAATATCAAAAGTTCTGAAGTTAGAATCAGTAGGTGGACAAATTACATTTTTCCAACTTAAGCCACCATTATTTGAATAATTAATGGAATAATCATTGTAATAGAATATTTCATTCGAATAATTTTTGTTTATTAAAAGTTTTCCCCAATTACTGTGTTCTTCTCTTAATTTTGTCCATTGATCTCCTTCAAATTTATATAAACCACTATTTGTTTGAATCAATGTATCATTATAAGTCGAGATTCCAAGAATTTTATTAGTATTTATTCTATAATTTTTTAGATTCCAGATAAACCCTTCATCTTCAGTTACTAAAAGTCCTTCACCACTTTGCAACATAAGATATATTTTTTCAGTAATAATCTTATCAAAATAAAAATCATTAATATCTTCACCATTATAAATTCTTTTCCAACTAGTTCCACTATCTTTACTAATATATAATTCTGAGTATGTGTTAACATATAATATTTTAGAATCATTTGGGTTGACTTTAATTTTATAAACCTCTCTTAAGGGTGAATTTATTTTTTTAAAACTTTTACCTCCATCATCAGATTTATAGATTCCTGTATAATAACCAGAAATATATATAATTTTTGAGTTATTAGGATCAAATTCAATCGAATATATATATGAATCTTTTTCAATATTAGCTAATTTAATCTCTTTCCATAAACTTCCACCATTTTCTGAATATAGTAATTGAGGTAAAGTGTTATCATATGAATAAGAACTTAAAAATATGTTGAGTGGGTTTTCCAAATTAAAAGAAAAAGTATTTAAATAATATATGTCTAATTTTGGTGTTATATTTTGCCAAGTTTTTCCATAATCATTTGATTTATATAAGTAAAAAGTTGATAGAGCATAAATAATCTTACTATCAGGAGATATTGATACTTTTTGAATATAAGATGATAATCCATAATTGATCCAGGAATTTCCTGCATCATATGATATGTATAAACCTTTATCAGTTGCAGTTAAAATATTATTTGTATTATTTTTATCAATATCGATATAATTAACATACAAACACTCTAAACCAAATGAAGAATTAAACCAATTTTCACCACCATCAGTTGATTTATAAATACCTCCTCCATGACTACCTATATATAAAATTTTTGCATCCTTTGGATCTTGTGCAAATGCATCTAAATTTCCGCCATATAAATTGTAATTAATGTTTGAAAAACCATAAAATTTTTCTTTTTTTGAATAAATAAATTTTATTACATTACTCCACTCACTCTCTTTAGTTCCATCAATTGATTTGATTCTTATAAAATATGTTTTTTCATCCTTTAACTCATCTAATGTTAACTCTTTCTCTTTTATAGGTTTGTCTATTATGATATTTTTGAAATCTTCTTTATCACTAAGTTGAATCTTAAAGGTACCGAAATTTGATAAGATTTTAATTGATGGAAAATCATTAAATATTTGATTATCCTTTGGTGAAATTATTAGAGGTGGTGTAGGATTATTAATAACATTTAAATCGCTTGCTTCTGCTTGAATGACTTCAAGTGTTGAGAAATCTTGAACCCAAGCCGCAATTCCAAAATCATTTAAATTAACTCCGCTTTTCATTATTAAAGGTAAATTGAATTTATATTTTTCTCCTTTTTTTAAATTCAATTTTTCTCCAACTTCATCATAAATATAATCTCTAATAACAAATCTATGTGTCTTCTCTTTATTTGTACCTTCATAGTTTACTAATTTTTCAAATAAAGTAACTATCAATTGAGGTGATTTTATATTTATATTATCAAAAACCTCTATTTCGATATAGATGTTTCCTAAATTCTTATCTTTTGTAATTTTTGCATCAATTTTAATTGAAATAGGTGAATTCTTTTTTAATAATTCTTCAATTTTACTTCTATATTCACTATAATAAGCTGGACGATATTCATACTTTCCATTGACATATAAATCTGGTACGCTAGTAACTTCATAGAAATTAGCTCTGTTATTTGTTTCTTCAGTATCAAGTCCATCATTACCAATTTGATTTCTTAGAAGTATTACTTTTTCTAGTCCATACATATCATAAGTTTCATCTACATAAGGTGCATACACTGCACAAGGGCCACACCAGGTGGCAGTAAATAGTTCCATTAAAACTTTTCTTTTAACACCAGTAGTCTCTCCTTTAACTTCATAAAAACCAAGAAATGGAATTAATAAAGTAATTAAAATTAAGATAGTTAAAAATTTTTTCATTTTAACCTCCATTTATTTTTATATTTATACATTCTTTATGATCTTCATAACTTACACAAAAAATAAATTCTCCATACCCCTTTCCTTTTGTATATATATAAATTTCAACTTCTTGTTCTTCATTACTCTTTAAAGAAATCTCACCTTTTTCAAAAAAGCAGATATCCTTAATACAAAATTCAGAAATCCAGTTTATAGGTTTATTAATTGAATACAGTGCAAGATTTAATTTAATATCTTTATTTAAAGGATTCCTTAGTTTTAATTTTATCTCTCCTTTTTCTTCTTCTTTTAAAGAAAGGAAAATCTCATTTTTATAATCAACAATAAATTTTTTTGAATAATTTATAACTACCTTTTTCTCATTTTGTATCCAATCAACACTACAACCTAAATTTTCAGCAACAAATCTAATTGGTAGCATAGTCCTATCATTTATAATTATTGGTTTAACATTTTGGTTTGTTTCATCTATAAATTTATTTGAACCATTTACATTTGCTACCGAATTATTTATCCATAAGTTAATATTATTTCCATCAAGCATTATACTAACCTTTCTCTCATCTTGATACCAATATATTTCTCCACCTAAGGACTCAATTATCACTCTTATTGGCAAAACAACTCTACCCCACTCTTTGATTAATACAGGGGATGTATTTCTTCCTGGATCAATCTCCTTAACAACATTATTTATTGTTAAATATGGCGAATCAACTTTTAGAATTATTTCATAATCCAATTGATTAGTTTTAGAAAAAACTAAACCATAATTAACTGTTAATAAAATTATAATGAAAAAAAATAATTTTTTTATTTTTAACATTTTTACTCCTTTGTAAATATTATTACTCTTTTTATTCTTTAATTTATAAAATTTAAATTTTCATCTCAATTATAAAAAAATTAATTTCCTTGTCAAGTAAATATGTAGAGGTCTTTGAAAAGTCACCCAAACCATCATTCCTGCGGAAACAGAAATCTATATTATAGATAAACACTGGATTTTCGTTTACACGGGAATGACAATATAAAAAAAGTGGATTCCCGTTTTTCCCATTTTCGAGAGATGAGAATAACAAAACAGAGTATTTTTCAGTTATCTCATTTAGAAAAATCCTAATAATTTTCTTAATTTTCCTAATTATATTTAGGTTTTTTATAAATAAACTATGTATTTAAACATTGAAGGATTGGCTTAAAGCACCTCTTGCTTCATCAAAGTTAGTATTGAAATTGAATATCATTTTCCCAGTTTTTGTATTTATGATTAGTTCATGAGGAGTTTCAAGATCTTCTGTGTCTCCACCACCAACATTTATTCCAACTTTTACATTAATTATTCCACTTCCACTACGCTTTGATCTACCTTTTTTCATATTTATACTTAACACATCGCTTGGAGTTAAGGAGAAGTTTTCATTGTGTTCTTTTAGAATTTCATCAGGGGTCATTTCATAATATTTTTTATAATATGTAAAACCAGTCCCCATTTGGGAGAAAAATTGTTTTAACTTTCCTCCACCAGCATCTTTTGTTTCTTCTTTTCTTTGTTCTGCTTCTTTCTTGTAAAGTTCTTGAGTCCATTTTGCGAACAACATCCTTTTATCTGTTACGACAAGCGCCCAAGGTTCCAATTTAAACATACTTTTCTTCCAGTTTACTGGAATAACTTCTAAGATATTTTCATCCATAAAACGCCTCCGTATATTTTAAATGAGAAGATAATAATCCCATTTAAATTTTAATTATATCCTAATTATATATTTATTTTATGGAAATATAAGATAAAATTAAAAAAATAGGTTAATATTATGGTTAAATTGAATTTACTTAAATTAAAAGAAGATACTTTTTTAAGAAAAAATTTGATTGAATTGTTTAATCAAAATAGCAACCAAAAAATTATCTATATTGAGGGTGATGCAGGTTCTGGTAAAACAACTTTTCTATCAATGTTGTTTGATAAAAAAACAAATTATTCATTTTTAACTGTATCTAAATTAGAGAAAAATAAAAATGTTTTCCTAAAATCTTTAATAAATTCATTATATAAAGAAAAAACTAAGAAATTTAAAATACCTCAGAAAGAGTTGTTAAATTTTATAATTAGTTTCTTAAATTCTATAGAGAAAGATTTTTACCTGATAATTGATGATTTTCATGAAATAAGTGAGGATAATGAAATAATAAGTTTAATAAAAATATTGATGAAAAATACAAATGAAAATATCCATCTAATCTTATCAAGTAGATTTAAACTACAAGAGGAATTTTATATTGATCTATTAAGAGAAAGAGTTTTTATTATATCAAATGAATTATTGAAGCTAACAAGAGATGAGATAGTATATTTTTTCAAATTTAGAAATATTTTAATTGATAAAAAAGATGCTGAAGAAATCTATAAAAAAAGTGATGGATGGATTATATATATAAATTTAATATCAAAATTTTATAATAAAAAGTCAGAGATATATGATTTAAAAATCATAGATAAATTTTTTGAAGATGAAATTTTTTCTTTATTAAATGATAATGAGAGAGAAATTTTAAAAATATTTACTCTAAAAGAGGTTGTTCCTAAAAATGTTGTAGAAAGTTTTTATGATGATGGATTAAAAATCTTAAAAAATTTATCAAATAAAAATATATTTATTGAAGAAGAAGACAACTATTTTAAAATCCATCCTGTTTTTAAAGAGGTAGTGTTAAATAAGTTTGGAAAACTTGATAAAAATTCATCCCTTAAATTAGCAAGAATTTATGAAAAATACAGATATTATAAAGATGCATTTGAAATTTATATACTCTTTAAAGAGTATGAAGATGGAGTAAGAATAATAGAGATATGGGGATTAAAACTGTTTGAAAGTGATGATATATATATTTTAGAAGATTTAATAAATTCAATACCAAAAAGATATTACTCTGAAAAAACATATCTTATATTATCTGATATGGAAAAAATAAAGGGGAATTATAAAAAGGCGTTTGAAATAATTTTGAAAATCGACCCAACAAAATTTAATAAAAAAGAGGATAGATTTTTAAAATTTATAAATGGTGAACTTTTATATCTTACTGGTGAATATAAAAAGGCATTTAAAATTTTGAATTCATTTTCATTTAACAATGAACTTGAGATAAAAAGAGTCCAAATTTTAGCAATAATTTATCATTTTCTAAATAATGATAATAAATTCAAAAAATATATGGAAAAGGCATTAATTCTATCGCAAAAGAAAGGCGATTTATATAGTGAAACAAAAATATTGAATGATTTAGTTGTCGGATGGTATGAACCTAAGGGAGAAATTGTAGAATCTGAAATTATGCTTAAAAAGGCATTATCAATTACAAATAAGAATAATCTTTTTTTAAATCCTGTAATCACAGGTAATTTAGCTTATATAAAAGAAATTTTAGGAGAATATAAAGAAGCAGAAAAAATAGGGTCTAATGCTTTAAAAATTGCAAGGAAAATTGGAGACAAATCAAAAATAATTTTTATTTTAAGAATTTTAGGATCAATTTATATTAAATTGAATGAATTTGATAAAGCAAAAAGAGTGCTTGAAGAAGCTCTAATATTAACTGAGGATTGCCCAGATCCATCAAGAAAAATTGGAATACTTTATAATCTCTCTTCACTATACGAAAGTTTGAATCAATATGATAAAGCAACTCTATTTGCAAAAGAGGATCTTGAATTAACTAAAAAAATTGGAAATGAAAAATTTATTTCTCAATCATACCTAAATCTCGGAAAAATTTATTTAAGAGCAAAAGAATACGAGAAATCAAAAAATTTTCTCTCTATGGCAAAAGATATTTTTGAAAAATTTGGATATAAATTAAATTTATTTGAAACATATCTTTTTTTATTCTTAAATCCTACATTAGAATCTTCTGAAAAAGAGAAGATAAAAGATAAAATATTCAGAATATTAGAAGAGAAAGATTATAGTTTTTATTATAAATCAATTCTAAAGAAAGAAGAATTAGATTTTATTAATCAAAATATATTCAAGAAAAAAGAAAAAAGATTCATTGTAAAAACTTTTGGGAAATTTGTTTTAATCAGGGATAAGTCTGAGGTAAATGATGATGAATGGAAAAGAGAAAGTGCAAAAGATCTTTTTAAATATTTGATAATTAAAAAAGGAAGGGCTTTAAAGGATGAACTTTATGAAGATATATTTTCAAATTTATCAATAAAAACCCAAAATAACTCTTTAAGGGTTGCTATTTCAAATTTAAAAAGAGTTTTAGAACAAGATTTAAAAAGGTATGAAGCTTCGAAATATTTAAAAATAGATAAAGATCTTGTCTATCTAAATTTTAGTGATTTTGATATAGATTTGTTCGAATTTGAAAATATAAGTCAGATGGCAATAGAAGAAAAAAATTTGGAACTTATTTTAAAAGCGATTAATATTTATAAAGATAGATTTTTGAATGAAGACAGATATAAAGATTTTGCTATATATAAAACATACCAGCTTGAAGAGATTTATATAGATTTATTGAATTTATCAAGCGATCTATTATTTTCATTGAATAAAAAAGAAGAGGCTTTAAAAAATATAAAAAAATCATTAGAAATAGATCCTTTTCAAGATGAAATTTTAAAAAAATTTTTTCAATTTTTAATAAAATCAAAGAAAAAGGTTTATGCAAAAAAACTTTATAATGAATTTAAAGAAAAATATAAAAAGAACTGGAATATAAACATATCTAAAATCATAAATTTAGATAAAATTCTGTAACATTTCTGTAACAATTTTTTTTATAAATTAATTTAATGAATATTAAAAAGAGAACTTTTTTAATTAAAATTGTAAAAAATGAGGATAAAATTTCTGGCGTCATTGAAGATTTAAACTCTAAACACAAAAAAAATTTTGAAAACATCGATGATATTCTCTTTTTAATTAATGAATCTTTTGAAGAAAAGGAGGAAACTAAATGAAAAAAAGAAAACTATTAATTCTTTTGATAATTGGTTTAATAACTATATCCTTTTTCTCATGTAAAAAGAAAATAGTTAATCCATCAGGTCAGCAAACAGAATCTCTTGCAAGCTGGACAATTTTATTTTATTTTGGTGGAACAAATAACATCGAAACTTGGTTAAATTATAACATCAATCAACTTGAAAATATTGGCTCAAATCCAAAGTTTCATATGGCTGTTCAGATTTCAAGAAATTCTGAAAATGGAAAGGCAACAAGGTATTATATTCAAAAAGATGAAGATTTTTCTAAAATAACTTCAAAACCTACTGATGTTGGTGTTGTTGATTCTGCTGATTATAAAGTTTTAAAAGATTTTATTATATGGGGTGTTAAAACATATCCCTCAAATCAATATGCATTGATAATTTCATCTCATGGTGGTGGATGGCTTGGAATAATTGAAGATCAGATTAAAAATTCTTTTATGTCATCAATTGATCTTCAGAAAGCATTAAGGGAAGCAAGATTTGAAACAGGTAGAAAATTTGATGTTCTAATTTTTAATTCTTGTTTAATGGGTATGACTGAAATTGTATATCAGCTTAAGGACGAAGCAAATTTCATTGTTGCATCTGAAATATCTCAATATGCTTTTATAAATCTTGATAGAGCAATTGAACCTTTAAGCAGTTATCCAGGAATAACAGGTGCAGATTTTTCAAAAATGATTGTAAAGAGTTTTATTGATGGGTGGAAAAATCCACCCCAAGGAATAACACAAAAACCACAGATTTATACAGCATATAACATCTTGGAAATAAGTAAATTAAAAAATTCTTTAGATGAAATTGCTAAAAATGCTATAAAATCATTTCTTTATTATGGAGATTATATAGTTGAAGATATCAAAAAGGTACCACTAATTGAAAAGGAAGGTCTTTATTCTACTTATATTGATTTGAGATATCTTCTTGAGGTTTTAAAAAATGATATAAGAATTGCAGATTATGATATCAAAAAGGGAGTTAATGACTCACTAACAATTTTAAATAATTTGATACTTGCAAAAGAGATAAGCCCTGGTTATGTTTATTCTGATACAAGTCTAATGAATTTAAATGAAGCATCTGGAATGTCTATATGGGCTCCTGTAATTAGATTTCAGAATGGAATTTTAAATCATTATTCAAAACTTGATTTTGCACTTGATACATCATGGCTATCATTTTTATATATTTTAAATCCTGATATGCCAAGATTTATAACAAAATATGAAGTTGACAATTGGTTAACATACAGTGAACAAAATCTTGGAATATCTTTTAAAGCACCAGATGATAATCTTTTCAAACCCGTAAGAATTAATGAAGATATTTATATACTTGGAGGTGAGTTTACTGGTTTTACTGAAAATAGAAGATATTTTGGCGGAGAGGCATATATATACTTTAATATAACGAAAAATATTACAGAGCTTGATTCAGTCGCTTGGGGCAATAAGGAACTTGCGAGAATAATACCACAGTATGTTGATTATAAAGAGATTTTCAAAAATGAAAGTGAGCTTAGCGGTGAAAAGTGTTATATTTTTATTTTAAAAGGAATAGACAGAGCAGGACAGAATGTAACAGAAGCACACACATATTTAATCTATGATAAAACAGGTTATGATATCACATATATTGCTGATACAGCACTTTTCCCTGAATTTATGGATATTTATCTAAAAATTATTTATAGTTTCAAAATTACTCATTAAAATTTTTATGTACAGGAGGTAAAAAGTGAAAAGAAAAATTTTTTTAGTGATGTTGGGGTTGCTTTTAGTTTTCGGATTATTTGGCTGTGTCTCCTATCCTGATTCTCCTTTACTTGTTAAGACATCAGATATCAACAATAATCCCTTAAATTATGACCAACATTTTATCTCAGTTAAAGGAACCGTTACAGCAAATGGAACGCAGCCATCACTTCAACTTGGCTGGTATGACCTTGCTGATGAAACAGGAACAATTGCAATTTTAACAACTCCTGATGTACCAAAAGTTGGAGATGAATTTTGGGTATCAGGTACTGTTATTTATGCAACAAAAGTTGTAGGAGCAAGAACTTTATCTATTGTGCTTCAGGAAAAAGAAAGAATTAAAATGGGCTTAAACTATCCACTCATAATAGGTATTGTGGTAGTTGCTGCTGTAGCCTTAATTGCTCTTTATTTTTTACTTATAAGAAAAAAGAAACCAGTTTATGAACCTATTAAAAAAGAAGAATATATTCCTGAAAGAAGGCCAAGTGAACCTTATATTCCAGAAGCGAAAGTAACTAAAAAAACTCAGGAAACTGTTATTGAAGAAGAAGGTGTAGTTGAAGGAGCTCCTGCATTCTTGATAATCAAAAGTGGAAGAAAATCTGGTGCTACTTTTCCTTTAAGAAAAAAGGTTATAAATATGGGAAGAGATAGTTCAAATGAAATAGTGATTGATGATCCAAAATCTTCAAGACAGCATGCAAAGATAAAATTAGAAGGAGACAATTTTGTTATTTATGATCTTGCATCCTCAAATGGAACTTTTGTGAATGGCGAAAAAATCACAAGTGTAAAATTAAATGATGGTGATGAAATAAAAATAGGAGACACAGTTTTTGCTTTTAAATTACTATAATGAAACTTAAAGTTACCTCTTTTGGAAAAAGTGATATTGGAAATGAAAGAGAAAATAATGAAGATAGTTTCATTATAATATCAAATGAAAATTTTAATGTCCTTTCTGTTTGTGATGGTATGGGTGGACATAATGCAGGAGAGGTTGCATCGAGTTTAGCAATAGATTGCTTAAAAGATTTTGCATATCAAAAAGGAGATTTTGCAATAACATGGAGAGAAGAAAATAAAAACTCTCCATGTTATTTTTTCTCTGATGAGAAATTAATTGAATTTGTAAAAAAGATGAACTCTAAAATTTATGAAAAATCTTTAAAAGATGAATCTCTTAGTGGAATGGGAACAACAATAAATGCTGTTTTTATAATAGATGATGTAGCAAAGATAATAAATGTTGGAGATTCAAGAATATATTTGATAAGAGAAAATGAAATATTAAAGATAACTAAGGATCACTCTTTAGTTGAAGAGATAAAAGATAAAGGAAACATAAGCGAAGATGAAATTCAAAAAATTATACCAAAAAATATAATTACAAAAGCTATTGGCATAAAAAAAGATGTTGAGCCAGATATTTATACCTTGAATCTTTCAATAAAAGATAGATTAATACTCGTTACAGATGGTGTCTATGATTTTGTTTCAGATAGAGAAATATTAAATATATGTAGAAAAGGTAAAGTTAATTCAGTTACTGAAAAATTGATTAACAAAGCAAAAGAAAAAGGTGGAACAGATAACATAACAGTTATAACTTCTATTATTACAAGATAAAAGAGAGGTTTTATGAAAGAGGTAATAAAAGGAAGATATAAAATTTATGACAAAGTTGGTAGCGGAGGAATGGCTACTGTCTATATTGCAAGAGATTTAGAAACATATGAAGTTGTTGCAATCAAAGTTCTAAAAGAAGAATTAATAACTTCCCCAAATTATGTTAAAAGATTTTTAAGAGAAGCTGAAGTTGTTTACAATATGAAACATGAAAACATAACATCTGTTAAAGATTATGGTATTGAAGATAACACATACTTTATAGTAATGGAATATGTTGAAGGAAAAACACTTTCACAGCTTCTCGAAGAAAAAGGAAAATTTGAAATTGAAGAAGCAATAGATATAATAATTCAAGTTTTAAAAGCATTGCAATATGCACATGATAACGGAATTGAAGCACATAGAGATATAAAACCTCAAAATATAATGATTGACAAAAATAAAGTTGTAAAGGTTATGGATTTTGGTATTGCAAGAATTTCTACAACACATACTTTAACACAGGAGGGTTCGCTTCTCGGTACTCCAGATTATGTCTCACCTGAACAGGCACAAGGGAAGGATGTTGATATTAGAAGTGACATATATTCTGTTGGTATCACACTATTTCAATTGATAAATGGTAGTCCTCCTTTTGAAGCAGATACTCCATGGGGAGTTATAAATATGCATCTACATGAAAAACCTCCAACTTTAGAACTACCCGAAAGATATTCAGAATTAAATTTAATAATAAACAGGAGTTTAGTAAAAGAGAAAGATGAAAGATATCAAACATCAAATGAATTTATTGAAGATCTTAATTTGTTAAAAAAAGGTAAACCATTAAAAAGAAAAATAAGCAAAGAAAGAGAATATACAGTCGAAGGAGGAACTGGCGAGCTATCCATAAATACAAAACCTGAGGGAGTCAAAATATTTTTAGATGGAGTAGAAAAAGGGGAAAGTCCGATATTATTAAAAAATTTGGCATCAAAAAAATATAATGTTGAATTGGTAAAAGATGGTTTTAAAAAGCAAATTTTATCAACAAATGTTCTCCCAGATAGAAGAGCTAACCTAAATATAGATATGATAGTAAGCAAAAAAGCACCAAAGGAAATTGAACAGAAACCTATATCAAAATTTAAACTAAACCCAAAATCAATTCTGTTTATTCTAATTATTTTGATTGTCTCTGTTTCATTGATCTTTTTATTAAGGCCAAAAGAAAAACCTCTTATTAATCAACCAGTTGTTTATGGTACATTATTTGTAAATTCAAAACCATCAGGTTTAGATATCTATTTAGATGGGAATAAAACTGATTATAAAACACCGTATACCTTTACAAATTTAAGTGCAAAAAATTATACAGTTGGAGTAAAATATAATGATGAGTTAAAAAAAGAAGAGGTTTTATTAAATGGTGGTGATAGAAAAGAGGTTATATTTGAATTTAATGAGGTAGTCACTGGAAATCTAAAAGTTGAATCTGAACCAACTGGTGCAAAAATTTTTATCGATGATAAAGACACTGGGAATATAACTCCATTTACTTTAAATAATATTACTTCTGGTGAACATAATATCAAATTGACTATTCAAGGTTACGAAGATTTTGTTTTAAAAGTAAATATTCCAGAGACAAAAGAGATAAAAGCAACATTAAACAAAATAGTTGAAAAACTTGGAACTCTTAAAGTTCAAAGTAAACCACCAAATGCTGAAATATATATAAATGATGAACATAAAGGTAAGACACCTTTTGAAATAAAACTTTCAATAGGTAAATATAATCTAAAACTTAAATTAACTGATTATGACGATTGGGAAAAAGAGGTTGAAATTAAGAGTGATGAAGAGACACCAATCAATGCTACTCTTAATAAAACTGCAATAACTGTAAATGAAGGAACATTAAAAATTACTTCAAGTCCAAAGGCTTATGTTTATATCAACAATCAGTTAAAAGGCCAAACACCATTGGAATTAAAACTTGCTGAGGCAGAATATAAAGTAAAAATTTATCTTGAAGGTTATGAAACATATGAAAAAACTATAAAAATTGTTAAAGGAGAGAAACAAGATATAACAGTAACACTTAAAAAAATTATCTCAAAAACATATATTAAAATTTTAACAGACCCTGAAAATGCTGAAGTTTATATTGATAAAATCTTTTTAGGACTTTCAGGTGATAAATTTGAGATTAAACCAGGAAAGCATGAAATACTTATAAAACTTGAAGGATATATTGACTATCTTTCTGATATTGATGTTAAAGAAGGAGAAACAAAAACAGTTAATGTAACATTAGAAAAGATTCCATAAGAGGTAATTTATGAAAAAAAATATATTATTTTTAATTTTAATAATAATTTTAAATGCTTATGGTTTTAGTTACCAGAATATAGAAATAATCGGAAAAGGAGGGGGGTTTTCAAATTTGATTTTTCCTACAGGAATTTACTCTACTTCTAATAAATTGTATATATCAAATTACTATGGTAACACAATATCAATATGTGATTTGAACAATAACACCTGGTCAGAATTTGGTTGTTATGGTGAAGAGGCAGGTAAATTTATTAATCCAAACTCAATTACAATCAGTCAAGATAAAAATATTTTCTTTACTGATACAGGAAATAGTAGAATTCAAGTTTTTGATGATAAAGGTAATTATTTATCTTCATTTGGAAAAGATAGACTAACATCTCCAATTGATGCTTATATTTATGGAAATAAAATTTATGTTACAGATTTTGAAATTTCTAAAATTATTGTGTTTGATTTAAATGGAAAATATATTACAGAATTTGGAAAAAGAGGAACTAATGTAGGTGAATTTGACGGACCTCTTGGCATCTGTTTAGATAACAATGGAAATATTTTCATCTGTGATTCTAAAAATAAAAGAGTTCAAATTTTTGATAATAACTTTGTTTATAAAAAAACAATTCAAATAGATGGAGCACCATGTGATATTTTTGTTGCGAATGATAATAAAATTTATATCTCTGACTATAATAATTTTAAAATATATATATTTTCAGAGATGGGTGCAAATAAAATAAAAGAACAAAAAATAAATACTGACACAGATTGGTATTTTTATAAAGTTCCAATTTCAATTTATGTATCACAAGATAATTATCTTTTTTATTCAGTACCTTGGGAAAATAGAGTTGAAATATTAAAACCTGATGGAAATTTATATAAATCTTTAGGTGAACCAGTAAAAGAGGGTAAATTTCTCTATCCAAAATCTATCTCAATTTCAAATAATAAAATATTTGTTGTTGATTATATGGCTAACTCAGTTAATATATATGATTTAGAAAAAAAATTTAATTCAAACATAAATTATTCTTTTGAGCATCCAACAAGTATAGCAAATGATGAATCAGGGAATATTTATATTATCTCAAGATATTTGGGGGAAATAATTTCTTTAGACAAAAATTTAAATTTTAAATATAAGATAAAAGAATTTAATGGAAATTTCTTTTCATTTCCTCAAGATATATTTTATTTTAAAAATAAATTATATGTCGCTGATTCTTATAATGATCGTATAGTTATTTTTTCAACTGATGGTAATTTTATAAAGACATTCGGAAAATCTGGTTCAGGTATTTATGAATTCAATTATCCAAATTCAATTTATGTAGATAATGAGGAAAATCTCTTTGTTTTAGACAATGGTAATAAAAGAGTTATGGTCTATGACAAAAATTTAAACTTTAAATATGAAGGTAAAAATTTAGATTTCTCAAATCCAACTTCTTTATATATTTATGACAAATATCTCTTTATTTCAGATGAAAGCACAAATGACATAAAAATATATAGCTGGGATGGAAATAAAATAACATTTATAAAAAGTTATGGTGGATTAGGTGGCCCATTAACAAAAAATACCTCTCTAAGAAATCAGGAACTCAATTATAATTTTGAACCTGGTATACTTTTAGAACCTCAAGATGTTTTTGTTTTTAATAACTTCTTATATGTAGTTGATTCTGGAAATAGAAGAGTTCAAAAAATAGCTTTATCAGATATTTTGAAAGAAACAACAGAGAAAGAGAAAATTGTTATAACTTTATGGGTTGATAAGCCAAACGCATTAATAAATAACAAAGAGATTAATATTGATCCTGACAATATAAAAGTTGTACCATTTATAATACCTCCTGGGAGAACAGTTGTCCCAATAAGATTTATATCAGAAACTTTCGGTGCAAAAGTTGATTGGGAAGGTGATACAAAAACTGTAAGAATTTATTTAGAATCTAAAAATATCAGGATAACATTACAGGTGGATAATAAAATTGCAAGATTAAATGATAAAGTTGTGACTTTAGATTGTGCTCCTTTAATAAAAGAAGGAAGGACTTTTGTTCCATTAAGATTTATCTCTGAAGCTTTTGGTGCAAAAGTTGATTGGATTAGTAGCGAGAAAAAAATCGTTATAGAGTATAATCCTTAATTTATGTTAAAAATAAAATATAGCCAACTATTATATTTAATATTAATAAAATAAAGACAATCATTCCGAAACATATATGTATTGTTTTAATTTTCTTATTTAATTCAGTATCAATTTTCCCCGTATAATCACTCCTAATATTATATTGATTGTTGATAAGATAAAAAATAAAAATTCTTCATTTTCCTTAAAAGAATAATTATTGAGAATAGTATTTGTTAAAAATATATGTTTACAAAAATAGGTAACCTATTTTTGTAAACAACAAAAGATTGAGTTTAAAAATTATTTTTAGTAAAATAGCAATATGGATATAAAAATAGTTACAGATTCAACCTGGGATTTTGATGAAAATATTAAAAAGGAACATGATATCGAGGTTGTTCCTCTTTATTTAACAATAAAAGGAAAGAGATATAGAGATGGAGTAGATATAAAGAATGAAGATTTCTATGAAATTTTTAAAAATAGCGATGTTTTACCACAAACATCCCAACCTTCACCGTTTGATTTTATCGATGTCTACAAAAAACTTCTAAAAAATTTTGAAAAAATTATTTCAATACATATATCTTCAAATCTTTCAGGCACATATAGTTCAGCTATTTTAGCAAAAAAAGAGGTAGATAAAGATAATAGAATTGAAGTTATTGATTCAAAAAATGCATCAGGAGCATTAGGTCTTATGGTTTATGCTGCATCAATTCTCAAAAAAGAGGGAAAAACTTTTATTGAAATTGTTAATTATATAAAAAATATAGCAGATAAAATTTATACAATTTTCTTTCTTGATAACCTTAAAGCACTTGAAATGGGTGGCAGAATAGGAAAAGCAAAATATCTACTTGGTTCAGTTCTCAATTTTAAACCAGTATTAACTCTAAAAAATGGAGTAATAGAGCCTTTTGGTTCAGGTAAAATAATGAGTAGTTTATATATTGTTCCAACAATTACAAAATTTTTAAAAGCAAATTATAAGAATAGTTTAGTTATTGGTGGTGTGGCGCATAATATCATCAATTCAATGAATTTAAAAAGAGAAGAGTTGATATTTGAAGAAATTAAAAAATTTATGAAAATTGACACTTTCTTATTTCAAAAATTTGGTACAGTTATAACATCACATATTGGTTTAAATAGTATTGGATTTAGTTTTTTAGAGAAAGAACAACAAATAGATTTTTAAAAACCTTCCTTAATAATTCCTTAACAATAATTTCTTAAACTTCCATTAGAACACTAAAAAAGGAGGTGTTTTATGAAAAAGAGTTTAAAGATTCTACTGGTTGTTTTAGTCTCAGGGATGATCGTTTTAGGAGGTACAGCTTACTCAATCATAACTGGAAAAATAAGTCTAAACTCTTCAGATTTATTGAGTAGTGCTTTCGCAGAAGATGTTTTAATGTGTAACCAAAATGAAAATGGAATGAAGCTTAAACTTTTAGGACCAGGAATTATCGAAGAGGTTATTAAAAGACTTGGTTTAGATGAGGATGAACTCAAAACTGCTTGGGAGAATGGACAAACACTGCTTGAATTTGCAGAGTCAAAAGGAATAACAAAGGAAAAACTCGTTCAAACATTCGAAGATGTTATTACAGAAAAACTTGATGAACTACTTAGTGAAGGAAAAATAAGTGAAACTGAAAAAGCAAATTTCCTTTCTGATCTCGATACAAGAATTGAAGATTTTATTACCAAAACACCCCCATTTGGAAAAGGACCAGGTAAAGGAGAAGGTGAAATGCCTCCTGGAGAGCCACCATTTGGTAAAGGGTTCTTCTTAGATGAAAAGGGATTGATGGAAGAGGTACTAACAAAACTAAATCTAACAGTTGAAGAT
>Ga0209201_1001055_pt1 | contig 34103 bp, 31 predicted proteins | sample AD_UKC055_MetaG_FD_184411 | JGI IMG/M metagenome (GOLD analysis project Ga0209201, IMG submission 184411) | Active sludge microbial communities of municipal wastewater-treating anaerobic digesters from USA - AD_UKC055_MetaG (SPAdes) (version 2) | ecosystem: Engineered > Bioreactor > Anaerobic >... | reverse complement strand
CCGCCGAAAGCGCTGCCTGCCGAATGGCTTCCAACAGGGAGGCGATGTCGCCTCGGTTCAGTTCTCCGATGCGTCCGTTCACCCACGCGGCCGCGCCCGTCCGTCCTCTCCCTTTCCGGGGTGGCCCTCCGTCTCCCGCCCCACCACCGGCACACCCGTCCCATCCACCGCAATGTACACGATCTTCTCCGCTGCGGGCGCACAACACGGCCCCACTTTCCCACTCCAAATTCGCTCCCCTCGCTCCTCCTCCACTCCCCGGATCGCTTCCCCAACCGCCTCCGCCATCCGTTCCACCGCTTTCGTCCCCACCTCAATCCCGGCCACCTCCTGCAAATCCTCTCGCCCTTCCCGGAACGATTCCTTCCCTCCCATTCGGTTCATCAGCCGACGCCCACCCGGACTGAATTTCGTCCCCACCACATCCCATCTCTCATCCTGTGGAATTCTTCCTCTTCCACATACCGAACAGTGATAATATGCCCGCCACACTTTCATCCCCCCCAGCGCTGTCCGTATCGCTTTCTCTCGGTACCCCACAAAACGCGCTGTCCCTCCACACTCACAGCCGATCGACGCTCCCCGGTATCCACCGTCTCCACTCCCCAACAGCCGTTCCAGTACCCATCCCCCCATCTCCAACATCCGCCTCCGAATCCCTGTTGTGAATTCGCGTAATACCATGTACCGCAATGCCGTATAGGTGTTCTTCACAAGGTTCGATCCGAATATGGACTCCCATTCGGAACTGACCAATTCCGGGAGAAGTGTCTCCACCAGGTATTTGTCATTTCGGAATAGAGTGGCGAGTTTATCAATAATGTCAGAGAGTCGCAGCGGTGTTTTTGTCTTGCGGATGACCTGGTAAATCATGCGACGCAGACGGATACGTCGCGCATGATCCTGCATCCATCCGGCCTGAAATGCGGCTTCCTGGCGGCTGTCGGCGAACCGGTCGGCCAAACTCCGCTCACTGAACCGTCACCCCACTCGATAGCATCCCCGTTTGCCAGGCCCTTAATGCGCCGACTACGGTCTTTCTCAAGTTCCAGGTTCAAGTAATGCCTTTCAAAGAAATGTTGTCCGCAGGTTGTGCAGGTCAATACGGGAAAGAACGCATCCTCTCGCCGGTCCGCGTGTTGTTCTTTTGCATCCTTGATGGACAGAAACAGTTCGGGAGTCGTTTCGTCGGCATTTCCATTCAGTGCTACCACCATGGAGTCAAGACCTCGAATAAAGAAATGGACTTTCGGCCTCAGAAGCGGCTGGCCGTCGGACTGGGCCGCTACACCTAAAACGAGATACGTCAGAAGTTCAGCGGTGGCCCGCTCGCCCTGGACCAGGCGGCCATGTTCGACTGCTTGGGAGGTCAGCCAGGCGGCCTCATCCAGTTCGCGGGGTTTGCGCAGGATATTTGCGCATTGGTGGACGTACTCGTTGGAAAGCAGAAGTCGATTCAGCGAGGTTCGCCAGGAGGAATCCGGCTCGAAAGTCCAACCAGTCAGTTCACGAAAGATATTCCTTACCGTCTCTACATCAACCGGTTCCTCCAGCGCTTTGAGTAACCGAGCGAGACGCTCCATTCCATTCCCTTCCGGTGGGGCCGGATGGTAGCGGTCTTTGGGCCATTCCCGTCGGACATACGATTCGCCGACCAGGGTCACATTTGCAGCTTCCACTCCGAAGAACCGCGAGGCGAACCGTTTTGCGGCGCTCTCGTCATCGGTATCGTCTTTGTCGGACGCGGTCAGTGTGGCGGAGGTCCCGATACAGATGATTTCATCGGATTGCTTCCCGGCCAGCAGTCGCAGCCGCCGGATCAGGCAGGCCACTTCCGCTCCTACAGCCCCTTCGTAAGTGTGTGCTTCATCGAAAACGAAATACCGTAGCGGTGCGGTTGCAAAAAGACCCACATCGGGAATACGAGTAGTCAGGATTTCCAGTTGCCGGTAATTGGTAAGCAGGATTCGCGGATTCCGTTCGCGGATTTCCTTTTCGGAACAGCATTCTTCCGGTGGCGAAAGGGGCCGAATAGGTCGATCCTCTCGGATGGCTTTCTCACGGCGCGATTGACGTTCCGCCAGGTAAGCGGCGCGGGAGGTTCCCTCAAACCGGTCCACGTAAGGAGAATGGCCGCTTTGCGGCGGGCGCGATTCGATGCCGGCCATGTTTCAACCCCAATGCCGTTCGCCCGGCCATCATTTGCCCGGCGATAAATCGCCGGTCTATTCTCATTCAGCCCTTCGGGCGTACCAAAACCGCCGCATCCCTTGTCCCAACCGGGACATCCGACAATAGCCCATCGTTTCAACGGTGGGCGCGATTCGATGCCGGCCATGTTTCAACCCCAATGCCGTTCGCCCGGCCATCATTTGCCCGGCGATAAATCGCCGGTCTATTCTCATTCAGCCCTTCAGGCGTACCAAAACCGCCGCATCCCTTGTCCCAACCGGGACATCCGACAATAGCCCATCGTTTCAACGGTGGGCGCGATTTTACGGAACCAATTCAGCAACATCCATCTCATGTTTGTTGAGAATCTCTCGCAATTCTTCCTCGTAATCCATGGTCTGATGACGCTCTATTTGTCGATCAATATACGCTCTTGTGTTTGGCAGCTGAGAGATTCCCAGGCTGAACGCTCCGTACCCTTCTTGCCATTGGAAATACGTGCGTTCCGGGAATGTTTCATGCACCCAATGGGAAGATCCGCCTTTGATCAGTTGCACGGCTTTGGAAAGAGACAGGGTGGAGGGAAGCGACAGGAGGACATGAACGTGATCTTCTATCCCCCCGACAGCCAAGGCGCAAAATCTGTGTTTCTGCGCGATCCCGCCGATATATGCGTGCAAACGCTCTCGAAATCCTGGGGTGATAAACGGTTCACGGTTCTTGGTAGCAAACACGCAATGAATCAATTGGCTGACGTATACGTGGGACATTTTTAACCCTCGCGATGGTATTGTCTCCGCCATTTTCCCCACCGTTGAAACGGTGGTCTATTGTCGTCCGTCCTTCGGACGGGGCGATAATAAACCGGCATTTCAATGCCGGGGCATGATGATGCCGGGTGCGTCCATCCGTTTGTTGCGCGTCCGGTGCATACCCACCGTTGTGCCCGCCATGATGCCCACCGTTGAAACGGTGGTCTATTGTCGTCCGTCCTTCGGACGAGGCGATAATAGCCCGGCATTTCAATGCCGGGGCATGATAATGCCGGGTGCGTCCATCCGTTTGTTGCGCGTCCGGTGCATACCCACCGTTGTGCCCGCCATGATGCCCACCGTTGAAACGGTGGTCTATTGTCGTCCGTCCTTCGGACGAGGCGATAATAGCCCGACGATTTTTCGCCGGGCATTTTTCCATCGCCGGGTGAATGATCGCCGGGCACATCATCACCGCTCATCCGTTTCATTCACCATCACGCCCACCATTTTGACCCACCGTTGAAACGGTGGTCTATTGTCGTCCGTCCTTCGGACGGGGCGATAATAGCCCGACGATTTTTCGCCGGGCATTTTTCCATCGCCGGGTGAATGATCGCCGGGCACATCATCACCGCTCATCCGTTTCATTCACCATCACGCCCACCATTCTGACTTACACCCAAGCGGCTCATTGTCCCACCCGGATTCTCACACCAATGGGCAGTAAGTCGTCTCGAAGTTCTACAAGACCGGAAAATGGACCCTGTATATCAAAATGACCGGCCGATTCAAAAGACCGAAAGGCTGGTTTTTTGGGGACGAAGAATCACGATCCCAATCGAATGGAATACGTTCTGTCCTGGTTATTTGTTGGTTACTTCAGGGATTCTTGAGCCAAACTGTTATGTTCGTAAGTCTAATGAAATCAACCCACGCCAGGCAGGACTTGAACCTGCGGCCTGCTGATTAGAAGTCAGCTGCTCTATCCGGCTGAGCTACTGGCGCATAGGCCTCGCGACCGATATGCCGACATTATAGCCTCGCGGACCATTTGATAAAGTCGGGGTCTCGTACCCGCACTGGGCGTTGCAGGATAAGACCCGGGCAGGATAAGACCCGGCACACAACACCAAGACTCCCCATACGGAAATCCGGCTGTATAATAAATTGTGATTCCAAATCCAATCCCAGTCAAAGTAACAGGAGGCGTTATCATGGCCAACAAATTGTCTGCTTTTCTGCTCACAGGTATCTTCTTTGCCTCAGCCACCCTGTGCTGGGGAGATGTGGAGCCTATGGTTAAACAAACCCAGAACGGGATCGCGTTCATTACAGGCGGAGTCGGCTCAGACGAGCGAGCCGAGCTCAAGAAGGTGTTTTCGGAATACACCCTCCGTCTTGAATTGGCCAACCAGAAAGGCGAATACCTGTCGAGGGGCCAGGTGTCGATAGTGGATTCCGGGGGCAAAGAAGTCCTTAAAACTCAGGTTTGCGGACCTTGGCTGCTGGTTAACCTTCCCAACGGTCAATACAAGGTGACTGTCAGCCAAAAGGACGCGACAAAGGACGCAACCGTCACGGTCGAGCGTGGGAAAATCAAGGCGCTCATCGTTCGGTTCTGAGGCATCATCGAAGATCGCGCCGGTTTTTCCCGACGGTCAGCATTTGGGTCGCGCAATCCGGCATTTCCTGCGTGCCTGCGGGCTGGGTGGGTGTATTTTTTTGTTGATGATGCCCAGTTGACGGACCTCAAGAAGCCGGCTTTTCTACACCGCTGGGAATGGCGATAGCGGTGACGGTCCAACCGCAAAGTGTCTCCCACTGCCTGCCGGCGGCAATTTTCGCCCACGCGGAATCATCATACGTAGAGGCCTGCCACCCCTCCGAGATACCCACATTCTTCTCATCCGGGGGAAAAGCCCATTGTAGCGCTACATCAATCGTTCCCTGTCGCGGCGCAACACCCATAAACGCAAATAGAATCATTCCCGATACCATCGCTGTCGTTCTCATTGGCGCTTTCTCCTGTGAAGAGTTCAAATGGTTTCATCCTGATTCGTACGTGCTATCTCGGCTCCAGAAACGGCTGTATTTCAATGAAGTTCACGGAGGTCTCCTGACCCACATTGCCGCCATGATTGTCGCCGGACTTCCAATCTGAAATCGTCAACCTCGTCGTTGCCTGTTTCGGACGAAAGACGATTCGATGGAAATTGATGTATGCCGGATTGTCTTTTGTGTACTCTCCCACCTCGTGCGAATAGCAGCTGGGGAATACGTGTTGAAAGCAATACTTATCGATCCGTTCAACATTCCCCAAGTCCACGGAAACGGCCATTTCCTGTTTCTGGTGGAGATTCTTCAGATCGGCGGAAAAGAACTTCAGAGAATACAGCCGTCCCGGCTCCAGATTCTTCACATCCTGGCTGATCCGATTCGGTCGTGTGGCTGACCGACGCATCCGTAATAGCCGGTCGCCTTTCGGTGTCTTCGGATAGCGCCCTTCCAGGTAACTGAACTCGCGGAAGAACTCGATGCCGATGCTGTTGGCCTCCGCAGGTTCGACGGTCCATCCACCCATGCCCTCTTCAAAATCCGGATTGACTATATGTGAGAGCGTGTATGGATCGCTGGAATACCGGGTGCGTTTCCCCTCAATACAATAATGACGGAATAGTTGCGCCGCCCAGCGAATATCCTCCTCATCCGCATAGCTGGCCATGTATTCATAAATGCCGAACAGTCCCCAGAATGTCGGATCGGTAGCCAGAAGATAGAACTGCATATCCATGAATACTTTGTAATCGACTGCTGGGTCGATATTCAATGATTCCGGCGGTGCGGACAAGTAGCCAAGACACATCACAAGATGTTCGGCCCAGCCGGGGATCGCTTTTGAGGCAATCTTGTGTTCCTGCTGGAGTTGTTTCAGTAGGTAGTTTCGCGCAGCGGCCTGTGTCGGCTGTTCCTGTAAGTACGCTTCCAACGCAAACCGATCGCCGTACTGCAGAATTGCCTGGCCGAACGGAATCGAGGGATCTCCCGGATTCTGGAAGATATTTCCGCAATAGGCATAAAACTTCTTTCCTTTAAAAGATTCGTTCGCGTGTACACGTCGCAACGCCTCCGTCCAGGATCTGTAATAACTCTCACCGGCGCTGAGAAACTCATCGACGATCATGCCGCCGAAATGAGGTTGAGTAACACCCGCATTTTGCGCCCAGATCGCGTACACGTCGTCCGCGGTCGGCGCGGTCGGCGCACCGAGACCCGGCAGACTGCTGTTGCACAACCATTTCCGTCCCTCCCGAACCCACTGATCGAACTCCGCCTGATTCGACACGCCGCCGGTGACAATCGTATTCGCATTCGAAAGGACATACCGCTCCAGGTAGGACCAGTCATACGTGCCATAGGCAGTAATATGCGGACCGGAAGGATGATAGCCGTATATCATCTCCGGCACGGCGCGAATAACAAGGCGTTGTTTCCCGGCATTCTTAACAAGTAGCCGATGCGTGCCTTCCGATAGGAATTGCATGGCCTCCGGCGCGTTGGTCTCCGGTTCACTTCGCATCACGAGCGGCTCGATGGAATCGTCCAGGTAGAGGATCGGTGGTTCCTTTTCGTTTTGCCCGGAGATGATCGAAAAGAACACCCATCCTTCGCGCGGATTGGAAAATGAGTATTCCACATTGCCTTGATCGGGAAGCGACCGGCTCGATAGTTCCGTGACGAAATTATTCAGAATCTTTAACTTGCCGTAACGGTCCGGCCAGGAAGGCGCTTGGGGCCATTCCACGTCCACGGTAGTTGTCACCAAGGTGGTTCCCTCTCGGTCAAGGAAGGTTCCTTTCAATTGGTATCGCTCGCCCGATTTCGCCTTGGCAAGGTCGAACACCGCCGTCTCGCACTGCTCTCCCGCGTGAAACGGGACTTCCTGACCGGCAACCGGTTGGGAGATATCCTGCCGAAACAGGTCAAAGCGAATCATTCCTTCGGACATCTCGTTTCCCAAGTAATGAAGACTGGTTTCGACTTCGATCTTCCGCTCGTCGTAGATCACAAAACAATTCCACAATTTCAGCGCCGAAAGATCAGCCGGATTGGTCGTCAACAACATCGGTTTACGCCATAAACCGCCATTCCCGCCCCAATCGAATACCCGGATCGCAATCAGGTTCCGCTCGCCGCATTTCAGGTACCGCGTCAGATCGGCAGCGGTTGCAATCTCGGCAACACTCCGGTCGGTCTCATCTCCAAATGTATTTACTTTCTGCCCGTTACAATACAGAACATAGTTGTCATTCACCGCGGCCAGCAGCAGCCAGATTTGCTTGCCGGTCCACTCCGAGGGCACTGAAATCCATTTCCGATACCAGCCATACCCGTCCAGCTCGGGAAATCCCTGCTCCTCCCATCGCGTTCCGCCCTGCAGGATCTTCCACGGCTCGTCGCTGAACTCGGGGGCAAACCATCCCTTGTCGGCACCGACATTGTCCGGGTCCGGCTGGAACCGCCAATCGCCGCTCAAATCCAGAGTGGGCTGTGCGCCGACCTGGAATGAGAAAAGAAACACAACTGCAACAAAAGCAAAGATCCTGTTCATGGGTTCGATCTCCCTTGGCTTCGAGTTTTTCTGAGAAGCAGCCCCGCTGAGGGCAGGTCAGGAGGGTAGGACGTTTTTGCGCCGATGTCCATTGGACACTGGCCTGTTTCCATGTCCTGTGTCAAACTCTCGAAAATCTGCTTTGGATAGGAGCGCGAGTTCCCATGCCGGATCTTTCGGTGGTCATCGCCTGCTACAATGAGGAGCGGGTTCTGGAGGCCAGTGTCGGCGAGATTGACCGTGTTCTCCGGCAGATTCATTGCGACTACGAGATGATTTTCGTCGAGGATTGCAGCCGGGACCGAACGCGGGAGATTATCGCCGCTCTGTGCGAAAGCGATCCTCGAAGGCGTTCAATTTTTCACGAAAGCAATGTCGGTCGCGGCGGAACAGTCATGGATGGCTTCCGCGCAGCCACGGGGAAATATGTCGGATTTCTGGATATCGACCTGGAGGTTCATGCCCGGTACATCCCCAGCATGTTGAACGCCCTGGAGGACGGCGCGGATGTCGCCTCCGCCTACCGTATCTACAAGGTGCAGCTCTGTTTCGACGATATTTTCCGGGATGTTCTCAGCGTCGGGTATCGTTGGCTGGTTCGCCGTCTTCTCCACCTTCCGCTGAAAGACACCGAAGCGGGCTATAAGTTCTTTCGCCGCGAGGCCATTCTTCCCATCCTGCAGCGGTGTAAGAATAAACAGTGGTTCTGGGATACGGAGATCATGGCCCTCGCTTATCATTCCGGCCTTGTCATTCAGGAGATCCCTTGTACATTTATCCGACGCTGGGACTGTAAGTCCACAGTGAAACCTCTCCGCGACAGCTGGAATTATTTCCTTGCGCTCCTTGAATTCTGCCGCCGTCTGCAACAAGAGGGGATGCGGAAATAGACATAAAGGGCAACTACAGGACGTTACCCCTACGGGTCATGTCGCTGATATGGGGCAAGCCCCCGTGCCTGCTCTGTACGATCCTCACGAGCAGCCGCTGGTTGCGCCGCAATTCAGGCATTTGTAGCAGGTTCCGCTTCGCACCATAATTGCGCCACACTCCGCGCACGGCGGAGCATCCTCCTGCGTCTGGAATGTTACACTTTCCGACGATATGGTAGAGGTCAATGCAGCCGCGCCGGGAGAAGAAGAACCAAAACCGTTCTCTTCATCGTCCACCTTTCCGGAACCGTTCTTGTTATCACTTAGAATTCCGAGTCGTTCGCATTCCTCCGGGGATAGAAATTCGGAGGCCAGCCAGCGGAAAATGTAGTCGATAATGGATTTGGCTACCCGAATCCTCGGATTGCTGGTCCACCCGGACGGTTCAAAACGCATGTGACTGAATTTTTGTACCAGCACCGGAAGCGGAACGCCGTATTGCAGGGTCATGGAAATGGCTGTTGCAAAGCAGTCTACCAGCCCGGAAACGACACTTCCCTCTTTTGACATGGTCAGGAAAATCTCGCCGGGTTTCCCGTCCTCATACATGCCGACCGTGAGATAGCCCTCATGCCCGCCGACACTGAACTTGTGGGTAATGGCTTTACGTGTATCGGGTAGCCGTCTCCGGTATGGTTGGGCCGGGGGGAAACCCGACCTGTCTTTTCTGTCCGCCAGGCTGGTGTTGAGTGGCTGGGTGCGTTTGCAGCCGTCCCGGTAAATGGCCACGGCTTTCAGTCCGAGTTTCCAGCCCTCGATGTAGGTTTTCATAATGTCCTCAACGGTGGCCTCATTCGGCATGTTCACCGTCTTGGAAATTGCCCCGGACAGGAACGGTTGCACCGCGCTCATCATGCGGAGATGTCCCATGTAATCAATGGACCGATTCCCGTTTGCCGGTCTGAACGCGCAATCGAATACCGGCAGATGTTCCTCTTTCAGGTGAGGAGCCCCTTCAATGGTATCCTTCGCATCAATATACGCGATGATTTCCTTGATCTGCTCAGATGAGTAGCCGAGTCGCTTGAGCGCTCTCGGTACGGTTTGATTAACGATTTTCAGAAGGCCGCCCCCCACAAGTTTCTTGTATTTGACAAGGGCAATATCCGGTTCAATGCCGGTCGTATCGCAATCCATCATAAAAGCAATGGTTCCGGTGGGAGCCAGAAGCGTCGCCTGCGCATTCCGAAATCCGTATTCCCGACCCAGAGTTTGTGCGCGTTCCCACGCCGCTTCGGCAGCCTTGTAGAGGGAATCGGGCACCAGGTCTTTTGATACATTCTTCAATGTGTCCCTGTGCATTCCGATGACATTCAGCATCGGCTCCTTATTGACTTCGTAATGTTTAAATGTTCCCATCCGGCGGGCTATTTTTGCGCTGGTGGCATAAGCCTCACCGGTCATCAGAGCCGTAATCGTTGCCGCATACGCCCGCCCCGCATCGCTGTCGTAGGGTAATCCGACCGACATCAGCAACGCCCCCAGGTTGGCATAGCCCAGCCCTAGAGGGCGAAACTCGTGGCTGCGTACCTGAATGGGATTAGTCGGGTAGCTGCCGTTATCTATGATAATTTCCTGCGCCAGAAAAATAATATTCACCGCATGACGGAACCCATCCACATCGAATTGCCCATCTGAACGTTGAAATCCCAGCAGGTTCAATGAGGCCAGGTTACAGGCGGAATTGTCCAGGAACATGAATTCCGAACAGGGATTAGAGGCGTTAATCGGGCCGGTAGCCGGGCTGGTATGCCACTTGTTGACCGTCGAATGAAACTGCATCCCCGGGTCGCCGCAAATATATGTCCCCTCGGCGATCATGCGCATCAGGTCCCGCGCGCGGTACGTATCCATAATCTCGCCGGTAACCACGGCGCGGGTGTTCCACGGCAGGTCTTTCTCGACAGCGACCATGAACTCATCGGTTACACGGACACTGTTGTTGGAGTTCTGAAAAAATACGGAGGAATAGGCTTCCCCATTGAAAGACCCGTCGTATCCCTGCTCAATCAGCGCCCAAGCCTTTTTCTCTTCGGTGACCTTGCAGTTGATGAACTCGACTATATCCGGATGGTCGATATTCAGAATGACCATTTTGGCGGCGCGACGGGTCTTGCCGCCGGACTTGATTACTCCCGCGAACGCATCATATCCCTTCATAAATGAGACCGGACCGGAGGCCGTTCCGCCGCCGGTGACATGCTCTTTGGAGGAACGCAACGTTGAAAAATTCGTCCCTGTCCCGGAACCGTATTTGAACAGCATCCCTTCAATCTTCGCCAGGTTCAGAATGGATTCCATGGTATCCTGGACAGAATTGATGAAACACGCGGAGCATTGCGGGTGTTCTTCCACCCCCAGGTTGAACCAGACCGGGCTGTTGAACGAGGCTTTCTGTGTGAGCAAGATGGCGGCCAATTCATCCTCGAAGGCTTGTCCGTCTTCTTCCGTCGCAAAATAGCCCTGTTTTGTGCCCCACTCGTGCAGAGTTCGCACAACTCGGCCGATCAGCTCCCGGACGCTCCTTTCCCGGCCCGGTGCGCCGACCTTGCCGCGAAAATACTTCGAGACCACCACATTTGTGGCCATCTGTGACCAGAAAGAGGGAACTTCGACATTCTCCTGTTCGAATACCGCCTCGCCTTTTTCATTGGTGATGGTGGCCTTGCGGGTCTCCCACTTGACCTGATCGAAAGGATTCCGTCCGGGCGAAGTCCACCGCCTCGGAACCTTCAATCCGCCTTCGACGGGGACAATCCCCAAGGCGGATGTGACTTCGTTTTCGTTGGTCTGAACCAGATCGCCGTTATCGGTAATTGCCAATTCACCCACGATTTTCTCTCCGATCCCTCAACATGTATTTGTCGGCCCGCCATGTGGGCCTGCCGCCACAAGCAGTAAGTGAAAAAAACACACCCTCATACCGAGTGTGTTCAAGGATCTCCGTCAGTGCATTTTCAGGTGGACTTCACCATACGAGTTCTCGCACCGCCTGTCAAGCTCATTTTACCACATATCGTGTTTTTTTTATGCCCGATCACCTATATGTTGTAAAATGAACATCATGCCGGGATCGTAACTAACCACCTTGGCTTACTTGATTTAGGTCCGAAAATCTCCAATGGAATCGCAATATATTTCCATCGGATCGAAACAGGCCGGGCGGGGGAAAGAGATTTTCTGCAGGCTACTTATCCAGGGAGGTGTGACGCAGATCGACATGAAGCCCCCATGGATAGGGCTTCACAAAATCAAAGAGAGAACGGGCAACCAATTCAAAAGTTCTTGACGACACCTCCTCCGGTCGGCGAACGTCAGCAGCACAACAGGTAAGATTTGATTTTGCAGGCAGATACGTCATTTCTCCAAGTCGTTCCATCAGCACGGGATATTTCTGAAAATCCTCTTCATCCGGGCCGCACAAGAGATGACGGCTTCCAAGGCTGATCTCCTCCGCCCACCTTTCTCCGTATTGCTGCCGGTAAATCCGACGATGTTCCGGCCAAGTTCGACAGGAAGATGTAATCCTCAACGGAACACCCAGCCGGATGCGCATCTGTTCCAAACGCAATGGAAGCAGAGGATGAATACACACCAATCCGGTGGCCTTATCCTCAAACTCGGAGAGGAAGAAATGATCTGTCAGGCGGATCTCGTTGCGCTTCATTCTTTCACCTGGACGGCAATGGGTTCAAGGTTTTCCACCTGAAAGCTTTCATTCTGCAAGCGCAGGCGTCCTTTCAGGATTCCCGTCTGAGCCGTATCGGCCGCATCCACCGTGTAAGCGGCTTTGCCCGCCGGTAGATCGATATTCTCACAGAGGCTCCGATCCGTATTCAGAATCTCTCCTTCGGATTCCAGAAGGAAATGGACTTCGCGGTCCGTCAGATCGATCGGATTGCCTTCACGGTCCTGGCAGGTGAATCGCAGCTGGATTCCATGATCGTTTCGGGTCAACAAAATGGTCGTGGTCATGTTTCATGCTCTCCAATCATGCAAGGAAATAAACAGGATGAACGCCGTTCTCGGGAAACCGGACAGTCAGCTCGATGGCGGGTATCGCTGCATCGGATTCAGGCGCCAATCCGGTGGTTCCTTCGTTTTCGGCAAGGGATGTGGGACTGTCTTGAGAATCCGCCATTATTTTGTCTCCTTAAGATTCTTCGCCCATCGACAGGCAGGGACGCCTGTCCCCACCAGTAGGCCAGGCGTCTCTGCCTGGCTAAGAAGGGTGGGAAGCGGGGCTTTCTTCACCCAATCACCGACTCTGCCGGAGTCGCACTCGGAATGACAGGCGCACGAGATCTTTCCTACGAGTCCATCAGTCAGAACGGCCACCAGGATTTGCCGAACAGGCCGATAAATGCCCCGGCAGCGGCTCCAAGAAGCGAGGCGGTGATTTTGATCGCCGCAATATCGCTTCGGTTTTTCAACACCATGGACTCGGTCCGCGCAAAGTCACGCTGGATATCCCGCAAGAGCATTTGGATGCCCTCCACTCGCGCGGTTACATGCTCAATGGCCGTGCGCAATTCCACATATTCGGGGCTGTAACTCGGCCTTCGGTTCATTCAATTCCCCTCCGATTCCTGTGACGCACTCAGGGGAGCAGCCGTCGCGGTCGGCATCGGTGTGAATACCGGAGTGGGTGTGGCAACAGGGGTCGCAAGCGGAATCCCGGCTTTCACAAGACTCCGTTCCAGCGCGTCGATCCGATCCAGAATGGCCATCTGCGCCGCGAAAGCCAGGCCGAGGCCGTCACTCAGGCTGATGGACAAACCGTCCGGCGACACGATGGATCGAGGGGCTTGCTCCACCAGGAAGCCAAGCCGTTTCCGATGTGTATCCGGCTCTCCCTTGTAACGGAAATAGAAGAGACGGGCGTTCTGCAATTCTTCGAGCATTGACGAGCGATCCTCCGGAGTCAAAGGCTCAATATCTTTCTTGAATTTCGCCGCGCTCCAGACATCCCAGCCATCGGCACGCGCGTTGCCCTGCCCGGCCCCGATTTCCAGAACACGTTGCGGAGCCTGCGTACCGAGGCCGAGATATCCTCCCTGGTAGTGCATTCCCGATTCGTTTTCTTCCCACGCCGACAGCAGATACTTTCGACCATTTTCATCGAGAAAATAAAGCGCGTTCGTATCGAAATACCCGTCCGGGTAAGGAGCGGTCGGTGGCGTGAACGATTCCGTCCAGCGCGCAATGCCCTTGCTGAAACGGAATTCGTCAATCCAGCCTTTCCAGTAGTCCTGGTTGTATTGGCCCATCCGCGCCACGGCGAAGCGGGAAGAAGAGTTGTTCACCGTCACTCCCGTAACAGTCGCAGTAGCGGAATTGATACCGTCTACAAACAAACGCAAATAATTCCCGCTTCGAGAGAAAGCGACATGGTGCCAATTTGCATCCGTAATCGCCGAAGTGTGCTGTAAGGTGGTATAAGAGCTTCCATAATAAAGCCCTCCCTCGATCAGATTGGTGTTTCGCATCAACAGGTAAATACCGCCACTCGCAGGCGTGTCAATGTATTGACCGCAGAAGTATCGATACGCGCCGGCTCCGCCGTCACGCTTGAACCAGAAATCGACAGTGAAGTCGTTGCTTCCCACATTCCAGTCCTCGTGATCCGGTGTGTCAAGATAGTCGTTCGTACCGTCGAATTTCCCGCTGCTTGTCCCGAACCTGAATGCTTCCGTATCGATCTGAGCGCCGTTGTATGCTGTCATGACATGGGCAGAGACAGCACTATCTGCAAACGAAGACGATCCGTCGGTGCCCTCCGCGTGCAGCAACAGCGAGGTATAGGGCGCAATTTGCCGCACTCGCCTGGGCGCTGAATAGATTTTTCCATAATGAGAACTTGTAGCCGGATCGACCGACCGGTTACTCACACTCAGCGCCCCGTTCAATGTGAGTTTCTCATTCGTTTCGGAGGTAGCGATTCCGACATTTCCTCCGGCACTTGTAAACACATTGTCCCCGGATACGGTCCATCCGCGATCTGAAATACCGGGGCTGCTCAGATGACCGATCCAGGCGTTATCCGCCACCAGCGAGTAACCCCCAGGGGGATCGTCCGTTGCTCCAAACACAGCGATCGGCGCTTTGATATGGCCTTCCACGGCCAGGTCGCCGACGTCGGCGTCCAGCACCATGGCCTCCTCGTTCGTATCGGAATGGAATTTGATATAGCGATCCGAAAACACATCCAGATCGTTCGGTGAGATGGAGAATTTGTAGTTTGGATAGTACAGATAGATTTTGTCGCCGGGCTGCTGTTCGATAAATCGAAAGGCCGTGGACGCATATACATCTGCCCCCGAGATCACATTGTTTTTTACTACAATATCGCCCTCATCGCCCAGGATTTGGAACAGGTCCTCTACCGTATCGGAGTGAAATTTGATATTCCGATCCGAGGTAACGTCCAAATCAAACGGAGACACACCGATTTTATACGAATGTGACCAGAGTCTGATTTTGTCGCCTACAGTATCGTCAAAGCGGACCGTCGTTCCGAATTGAATGAACGCCGTGGCCGGCGCTTCGGGAGACACTCCTACATTCGGATCAATACGGATATCATAACCGTTAGTCGTAATCCACAGTTTTTCCTGGAGTTCATCGGCGAGAAAAATCCGGGCCGCCGTGTCACTCCCATTCACAACAAATGTCGCAGCCATTACCTCGGAGGTTGCCGCCACAATGTCGCCGGTGGAAACATCTCCCGTATTTCGAAGATAAACGTCCTCAATCTGACTGGGGTGAATAAGTGTCCGCGCCAGGGTTTGCGGATTGGCCATACAGAGAGCGCAAAGGGGCAATAGAATTGCCAGGCCCCAGCCCATTTTACCCATGAAAGGATTACTTGTCGGATTCAGATTGTTCATTGCTCTCGTGTCTTCCTTCCTCAGTGACGTTCTGGTTCAGGGCTTCTTCGATACAATCGAGAATGAGCGGGATGAGAAGCGTGAGAAATCGACGTAGAAACGGATTCATAATTCTTTACTCCTGTTTGATGAGATATCGGTGTTGAATGATCGACACTGCCGGCGGCGGACTGTGAAAGATGTAGCCCCGACAGGTCTCCTCTTCTGTATAATCCACCGCGGCTGCCTGCATCACGCCATTCAGGAACACTTCCAGCGTCCCCAACCGGAATGGCAGGGCCGTGCTGAAATGAACCGTCTCCCCGTCAGGAACCTCCGGCGGCGTTTGATCCACGGAATGACGGTGGGACGGCCCGACGGTTACGAGTTTGCGAAGATCAACAAGGTAACCGTTCAGGCCGTCATCCGATTCTTTAATTGCTGTGCATCCAGGACGAAGATAGATTTCTGCCAGGGCCATGGCGCCTGTGGGAATACCGGGCGCGACCGGGGAACTGTCCTCCGCTCCGGTTACAATTCCCGATTCTCCATCCCGGCGAGCGTAGACAACGTCGATCCTGGAAGCCGAAACCGGAGGCTCAATCATTCCCTCGCCGGGAAGAGTCTCCACGGTGGTTTTGGCAACAACATAAGGATGAATGATTCCCACCCCGGTCAGGATGCGCACGGTCATATTCGGAGTCGGTTGAGCGGCGACCCGTAGCGATCCTCCACAGCCCGTATCCAACACAGCGTTCTGATCCGAGTTCACTAGACGGGAGACCGCTAGGTTCACGGCTTCCAGGGAGGCATCGATATTGGCGTTCCAGCGGTTCAGTTTCGCCGAAGATACCGGAACCTCTCCGTAAATGAACAGAGATGAACTGTGCGACTCTCGCGTCGGATCGTATTTTCCCAGGTTTGCCATGGGATTCTTTACTCCAATCGTCGGACTATCAATGCCGGGGATTCCGCCTCCTCTTCAGTTACGAGGAAATTCGGCAGGTCTGTCATGCGAGAAGTGATCGAATCTGTCCGGCAGGTAACCAAGGCTCCACCGGGTGCGAGAAGGCGGTGTAGTTCCCTGCCGCTGGAGAATGCCCGTCCGAGATCGTCTACCCACATGTCAGTTGCAGACCCCTCGAGGGCTTGCAATTCCTCCGGGAAAGCCTCTCTCACATCAGAGAGCAATCCCTCCCGACAGAGGAGATCGAAGAGCGGATGGCCGTGTTCCCAAATACAGAGAACCGCCTCCTCATTCATGTCGGCAGGAATGCTCCGCGCTCCGGCCACAACAGCGCCCTTATCCGCCCCCTTGTAGACAAATGAACCTTCGAGAACGTCTACAATGCTGTCGATCAGACGAAGACAACGGGCATTCTCTACCTGGTCACCCGGACGGTGACCGCACACACCGTCTTCTTTTCCACAAATTGAACACCGCCAATGCCGGTATCGCCAGGCAACGGAAACTTCCCGATATATCCCGCCGTCGATGTTCAGTAGGAGATCGGTTGCCCCGCTGGTCTTCCGCAACCAATAAAACCAGGCTTGCACCCATAACGCTCGCTCTCCGCTCGGGCCGAACCTTTCCACAACAGATGCCTTAAAGAACCGTGCCAGAGGAAGCGTGCGCCGGTCGTGCCCGCCGATTACCGATTGCCCGACAACCAGACGGCGGATTTGCTCCAATGCCCTGGGCGTAAATTGTGACCAATCGGTCTCGCACGGCTGATCCGAGCAGAGATACATGCTGCGGATGTAGACGTCCTCCAACCCGAGAGGCATTTGCGCGAGCGCGTTGATCGCCGCGAGATCCGCCTGCGTATCGTTGAGATGGCTATCGGTCACTTCCGCGGCTCGATAAGAGTGGTACATTGCAGACCTCCGTTCAGACCCACAGATCGCGGTATTGAATCTCCCATGTACCGTCCGCAGCGGTCTCACTCCGTAAAGTAACCGTGTTCCATCCGCTTGGAAGCCGGGGAAATTCATCTACCAGATTTGTGGTATTCTCGTCGTTGTTCAACAGAGCGATCCCGTGTTCGCAGTCAATGTTCAGTATGTCTCCGGAGTTCAACGATCCGCTGTAGTTCAATGATTCCGTGCCGATCTCGATGCGGAACCGCGTCATCGCTTCCTCCGGCCGAACTTGAAACGCCGGCGGTGTCGGGAAGTTGCCGCGATTCAGGAGGTATATGGAATTACCCGGCGGAGATATGTCTGCGTTCAGGCGGTGCAGCACATCACTGCGCTCAAAGCGGTCAAGGGTCAGCATCTTGAGGGAGATTCGAGCGGCATCTTCCCGTGGGGACAGTACGACGGACAACTCACGTCGCCGCCCCTCAAAGAACCGCCCGGAGTGAAGACTCAGCGCCGCTTCTCCGCGATCCAGACGCTCGACTTCCTGCTCCAATGTTTCCAGCTGCTTTCGCAAGGCGAGAGGACCGTCGGGATGGGACAGGACGGCCCGAATCACGATTTCACGTCGCTCTTTCGACAGCGCCTCCAGAGTAGTCGATCGCCACCAGGAGGATTCTTCGGGAAACAGAAAGGTTCCAATCCGAATCATTCTTCTACTTTCTTATTGCGCTGAATGGAATGTCTAACTCAGCGCGGGCGTTGCATCGCCCAGGGCAGGGGACCGGGGTGTTTTAAGTAAGGCTGCAGGCGGCTCCAGGCTTGTAATTCTTCCAATGAGGCCAAGGCGAGATATCGCTCGGCCCGATCTCTACTTTCCAAACTGATTTCAGGGGTTCTATACGATTGTTGATTGATCTCTCTGGAGACCGCCAGCCGCCTGATGATCTCTGCCATGGCGAGATCCGTTTCCGCTTCAACGACAGGCAAGGGCGGTTCGTTTTCGGAGATTTCGACAATCGCCTCCGTCACTCGCAGATGCGCCGTGTCGATACATCGGCTAACGAAATCGAATGGAACCTCATCAAACAGCCGCATCAGGCCCCGTTGGCGGACAAGGGATTCATTGGTAAACGCCATGGTAGGTTCCTCTGTTTCCAGGTATCTCAGGCAATCGCAGGGGCGACGGATGCGTCGCCCCTTGCGCCGCCTCTACAAAGAAAGATTATGCATGAACCGTGTCGAGAACTTTGCAGGCGGATCGGATCACTTTCGCGAAACCGGCGACTTCCGAAATAGCCGTCCCTTCGATCTGCTGACGGATCAGCCGCTCGCTCTCGGTCATAACCTCGGTTTCGTACACCTCTTCCAGCGCGAATCGACGATCCAGCCCCACGATCAAATCGTCCGTTACTGAATTGTCTACCAGGATCTCGGCGCCGAATAACCTGATCATTTCACCGGACTTCTGGAATTTCTCGGCAACCAGAGGCTCTTTGAATTCATTCAGGCCCAAAATGGTTTTTGCCGTTTCCTGGCTGATTACCAGGACATTCATTTCGTATGGGTCGAGGGACAGTTTGAACTTCACCAAGTCTGTGTATGTGACCGTGCCGCTCGTTGCTGTTTCCACAACGGAAGCCGCGTTGTTGTTCCCGTCACCGTTAATGAGAACTCCGACGGCATCGGCGAACTTGTCACGCTGAATCTGTACCCCGACCGCGCGCAGGAAATACGCAATCACATTGGCTCGCTTCCGGCGGATGGCCTCGTAGGTGGCCTCCAGGTAACGGCCGTACTTGTAGAGTTGGATGGAATGTTCCGCTGTTTCCAGCTCGATTTTCGGAAGGGCCGCGCCTTCGGCTACTGTCGCAAGACGTTTGTCGCTGTCGGCAAGAACCGAGTCGTCCATGTAGATCGCCTTGTAAGTGTTGTCATCCACCCGTGTGCGATTCGCAACAATCTTGCCTAATTTGGTGAAATCGTCTTTGCCGATCCGCACGGAGCGGGCGACAAATTCAGGAAACAGGACCGCACTTTCCTGCGTAGCGAAAAATCGGTCGATGATGCTGGATTCGGGGCCGCTGACCTTGATACCGGCCAGGGCCAGCTGTCGCTCGAACGCATCCAGGGCCGATTCCGCGCCGGAGGGATCGAGTTCCTCCAGGTAGCCGGAGAGGTGAACGCCTCGCTGCCGGGCTTCGCTATACAATCCGGGATGCAGTGGAATGCCGGCGGCGCGCTGCAACTGCGTGGGCAATCCCGTTCGTTGTTCTTCAGGAATCAACATGATCAATTCTCCTTGACTGAATGGCTAATAGAGTGGAATGCGATCAACCCAGAAGGACATCGCAGGTGTGGTTAACGGAATCCACGGCGATGACCATACCGCGTGCCGGATTTCCCCCGGCGGGGACATCGGAACCCTCGGCTATAGCGGGAGCCTTGTAGACTTTTCCCGCGCCGTCCACAACGACACCGTTACCGACAACAGGTGCGGTCTTGTCGGTATTCAGGGCAAACCGGGCGACACCTGCAATCTGTACCGTCGCAAGACCGTCGCCGACATGCTCCAGCCTGCCGAGCAGCACTCCGCCGTCCGAGCCGTGGTCGACCTCATTACTCGCGGACAGCGATACCGCATCGCCCAAGTTGTTTATTGTGAGGTCATAGACCCCCGCGGTCGTGTCGATCTGAAACGTGGCGTATAAGGCCCCGACCCCGTTGTTATCTACGGACCGTGCCATGTGTGTTCTCCTTGTCTGTTAATGGAATGTATGAATGAGGTGATTCGCCTCGAAAACGATATTCGTTCAGGAAATCGGCGGGCACATCGACTGCCGCCTGTCGATCGGTAGTCAACGAATGGGGACGTGTGGGAAATAGAAGCCGAAACTCCTCGGATATCCGCGCATGAAGATTTGTCAATTCAGAAACCGTCAGGTCCGGCCTGGCGAGATGTTTTTGCAGTTCCGAAAGACGTTCCTCTTCGCCGGTGGTGAGGACAATCGTGCGCATTCGTATCTCCGTCTCCTTGCGGATCCGCTGAAGAGACTGCTTTCCCAATTCGAGGATATCCCGCCATCGTTCCTGACCGGCCTCGAGGGCATCCTGTTTCTTTTCCAATTCGCCGTATTCTTGCCGGAGCATTCGGAGATTCTCGGACTGTTCGGCGAAGGCATACGCGAGACTTCTGACTTGCAGCATTCCCATTCGCAGTGAGTCATTTCGGTTAGCGGCAGGCTGTTCCATCGTCTTTCCTTTTTTTTCGATTGCCTTTCTATTGATTAGTGAAACGGCGCACATTTTTGGATTTTCCGGGGAGATGCACAAAGGAACTTGTTGAAAAAGATCGGCTGTTATTGGCATTCGGGAGCAGACTTGCTATAGTCGAATGACTACGAAATGGGAGGATTTCCGATGGCCGAGTCGTCCGGTAGTGTGGATATTTCCGTCGTCATTCCGGTGTTCAACGAGGAACAGAGTTTAACGCCGCTCCATGCCGCGCTGGTGGCTGCGCTTGAGCCGCTCGGCAGAGCGTATGAAGTGCTGTACATCGATGACGGAAGCACGGACCGTTCGCTGGATGTCCTGCGCGAGCTGGCACGGCGAGACCCCCGGATTCGCGTGCTGGTTTTCCGGAAGAATTTCGGCCAGACAGCGGCTCTGGCGGCGGGCATCGACTGTGCGGAAGGAGAAATTATTGTCACGCTGGACGCTGACTTGCAGAACGACCCGGCCGACATCCCGATCCTGATCGAAAAGATGTCCGAGGGATATGATATTGTTTGCGGTCGGCGGAAAGATCGCCGGGATTCTCTGTTGCGGCGGCTTTCTTCCTGGACCGCGAATCAACTTGTGCGCGCTGTGTCCGGCCTGCAATTGCACGATATCGGTTGTACGTTGCGCGCCTCCAAAGCGGATATGCTTAAAGAAGTATCGCTATACGGCGAGATGCACCGATTCCTTCCGGTATATGGGGCGCAACTCGGAGCGCGGATTTGCGAGATACCGGTTCGCCATCATCCACGTCGGTATGGGAAAGCAAAGTACGGGTTAGAGCGGACACCGAAGGTGCTGCTGGATTTGCTGGTGTTGCTGCTGTTGGGGAGTTATATTACACGCCCTATTCATTTCTTCGGAGCCATCGCCGGGACACTGATGGGCGCGGGATTCCTGTGCGGGGTGTGGGTATTAGTAGACAAGTTCCTCACCGGTCAGAAAGCGCACCGAAATCCGATTCTTTTGCTGGCGGTGTTCCTGGCGCTGCTCGGCGCGCAAATGATTATGCTGGGATTGTTAGCCGAATTACTAACCCGCATTTACCACGAATCAAAACAGAAACCGATTTACCGGATTCGGGAAACCATTCATTTTGCATGAAGGAGACAGGCAGGCACGGAGGCCTGCCTCTACCATAAGCCGCAGCCCATCCGTGGTTGACCGGAAAATCTCCCACCCTGGTCATGGCCATGGAACCCCGTGTCTATGGCGGTGAAGGGAGTACAATTATGGTGTCTTGCGCAGGATAATTTCGCGGGGTTTGCTGCCGCGCGGCGGGCCGACAATCTGCTTGTCCTCCATTAGGTCCAGAAGGCGGGCGGCCCGGCCGTAGCCGATTTTCATTCGACGTTGGAGTAGAGAGGTAGAGGCGGAGTCATTTTCCAGAACAATCCGCACTGCCTCGTCGAACAGCTCGTCATAATCGTCAGTATCGGAGAATTCCCCATACTCGCTCTCTTTGTCCTCGTCCATGGGCACAAATTCATCCTGGATGTACTGTACCTCTTGCTGATTTTTCACAAAATCTACGAGATGGGCAACCTCTTCGCTGGAAACAAAACATCCCTGAAGGCGTTCCGGTCGGCCTGCGCCGCCGGGCGTGAACAACATATCCCCGCGTCCCATCAGCGATTCGGCGCCTTTCATATCCAGGATGGTTCGGGAATCCGTTGTGGAAGAAACCTGGAATGCGATCCGCGCGGGGAAGTTATTCTTGATGACGCCGGTTAGAACATCAACCGACGGGCGCTGTGTGGCCAATACCAGGTGAATCCCCACCGCTCGGGCCATGGCCGCCAGTCGGGCGATCATGGATTCCACTTCGGCGCGGGCGATCATCATCAAATCGGCTAACTCATCAATCAGAATGACGATGTACGGCAGGAACGACGGCAGCACAACGATTTCCTCGTCGGCATAGTCCTGTTTACGTTTTTCATTATATTCGCCGATATTGCGCACACCGGCATGTTTCAGGTAACGGTATCGGTTTTCCATTTCCTCTACCGCCCAGCGCAGCGCCGCGCCCGCCCGTTTCGGATCGGTTACCACAGGAGCCAGCAGGTGCGGGATATCGTGATACAGCGCGAGTTCGACCTGTTTGGGATCAATCAGCAGCAGTTTCACCTCATGGGGCGCCGCGTTGTACAGAATCGAGCTGATAATGGAATTGACGCAGACCGATTTCCCGGAACCGGTCGCACCGGCGATCAACAGGTGCGGAGCCTGACGCAAATCGAAACTGAACGGCTCGCCGGTAATGGTTTTTCCGAGCGCGATCTTGAGTTTGCTCGGATGGCGCTGATAGACCTCCGATCCCAAAACATCCCGAAGAAATACATCGGATCGGTGCTTGTTTGGAACCTCTACACCGACCGTTCCCTTGCCCGGAATAGGCGCCACAATACGCACCGTGCAGGCTTTGAGAGCGCGGGTAATGTCGTTCGCCAGGTTTTCAATCCGACTGATCTTGATACCGGGGGCGGGTTCCAGTTCATAGCAGGTAATGGTGGGTCCGTAGTTCACTTCCACTACGCGGGCAGAGATTCCGAAATCACTCAGGGTACTTTCCAGGATCCGCGAATTGTAAAGGATTTCATCCCGTGCCAGATCCGGTTGCCCGCCGGTAGATTTCTTGAGCAATGCAAGAGGCGGAAGTTGATAGTTGTCATTATTGGGAGTCTCGACATAATTGACACTCCGGTCACGTTCCGGGGCGTGGCGATTGTCATTAGTCACAATCAGCGGTTCGAGTTCTTCGACATCCTTGCGTTTCTTTTTGGGTGTTCCATTTCCGTATGTCGGAGACGACTCGTCATCGAATTCCGGAAGAGCGGATTCCGTTTCAAGTTCCTCGACGGTTTTCAGGGGGGGGAGAAGGGTGGAATCGAAAGAGTCCTTTGTACGGATGGAGGGTTCCGCGTCGAACGGTTCCAGGGGTTCCAGGTCGTGCTCCATGTCCTCTTCATCCACCGGCCGGCGCCATCGGTCATAGAGATCCATACCGGTCCGATACGACCGACGGAACAGATCGGAAATGAGAAACGGTGTAGCCAGAAGAAATCCGATCACCCAGACCGCTACATTGATAATCATCCCTCCCACTTTTCCAAGCGTGAGGACCCGGTGAGCCAGGAAAAATCCGAGCGCCCCGCCGCTATGCCAGGCCGATTCCACCGAATCGGCGCGATCGCTCAAGAGATGAAAGGCCGACAGGAAGGAACAACTGGAGGCCAGCAGAAGCACAATTCCCGCGTATTCCGCCCACCCCATCTGCCGACGTCGGATACCGTGAAACCGACATACCGCAACATACCCGACGGCAATCGGAAGCGCCATTCCACACCAGCCGAACAGCGCGAAACAGGCATAGGCCAGATAAGCGCCCGGTTTGCCGATCCAGTTGTGTATCGCCGCACCCCCGTCTTGCGATCCGGCGGCGCCGGCAATATCGGCAGGATCAGAGGTCACCAGGGCAAGCGCTAAGATAATCGCCGTGGCAAATAGAACCAGAGACGATATCTCCTTGCGACGCGGTTCCTCGATCTCATTCCACGCTTCTGACAGAACCTCGTGCGGGCGAATGCTCGGCATGACACCACTCCTGGGCACAAGTCTTCAGTGATTCGCAACAACCCAGTTGCGAACGTGCACAATGGGCCGAACCCGGCAGAAAACGCCCGGTTGGCCCTCCGTCCTCAAATAGTCCTCAAGGAGGGTTCGCTATCCGCGAACCGGCATGACGTGCGGTGAACAACACAAATCAGAGAAATCCGGAACCGGCGGCTAAACCGCCTGATCCGTTACAGGTATCGGCATCGGAAACCGATTCCTGAGTCGGCATCCCGAAACTGGACATCTTTGCCGAGATTCCAGTCCATTTTATCCACAAACCCAAAGGCTGTAACGACCGGATCCTCACTCCAACCCTCTTCCAAAGGGAGAGGGGAAAAAGATACCCTCTCCCGGATCAGAGGGAGGAAAGAGTACACCGGCACCCTGCCGGCGGTCTTTTCGACATGGCCCTATGTCAAGCCAATCCAGATTCAGGACAAAAAGAGTATATCGCAATTCCCGAAGAACGCCAACTTTTCATTCCGCAACAACTGTAAACGCCTGCTTTCCCAGCAGATTCTCCTTCACGCTATACACCCGGCATTCCCACTGGCCCAGCGAAGGGGCGCTGTCGATCCTTTTTACACTGTATGTTCGGAACGCAGGGGCGGGGCTTACGGGCAGTTTGACCACCAGGGCCGCGCGGACATCTTTCAGCTCACGAAGGTCCTCCGTCCGGTTCAGAAGCTCGCCCAGCGGATATTTTTCGGTCGTGCGAGTCTCGCTGTCATAAATCGAAACTTGAACCTCCCCTGTCGCCGAGCCAACTTGCCCATCACCCCGATACAGCCAGACATGATAAATGTAAGTTTTTGCCGCGCATTTGAGACTGGTTGCACAGACCATCTGAGCGGTGTCGGAACGCTTCACAGTTGCCTGCTCGACCGGCAACTTGTTCACCACGGCCCGGGTTGCTTTGTCATAGCCGGTTCCCAATTCAAGTGAAACCAGCTCCGCCCCTTGCGCCCGGCTATCATTTGCAGTGAAAATCAGAAGGCAGATCGATACGATTGAGAAAAGGATTCGGATAGCGCAATTCATTGTTCTGTCCTCCCGTGTGTGAGTTTGGTTGTAGCCACAATGAAAGGATAGCATATTCGAGGGTGCTTCGTCACCGATGCGGATATCGCACGCCAGGCCGATGGAAATGCCGGATACAGCCACATGAACAGAAGGCCGTGGATTCCCTTCGAACGTCTTCCGAAAGGGCGGTTTCAGGAAAACCTGGCCGTCTTGCGGAAGACGCATCCTGAACTGGCTCCGCTCTTCGCCGGTAAACCGCCGAGACCGGTCGAGGTTCGACAAGACGAATTTCCCTGGATGGCCTGCCGAATACGGACTCCGGAAGGGTGGGTTGTAGTGCACGGCAACAAATTGCCCGTGCGCCAGGAACTGGATCGGCTGCTGGCTTCCGTTCCACAATTTTGGGACTGGGGTGGACGGATTCTTTATCTGTATCAAACAGGGATGGGGCTTGCGGTTGCGATCAACCGGCATTTTCTGGATCAGGACCCCTCACGGCGGATAGTTGTTATTCAGAATGAGCTCACCCCGCTGTTCGCAGGCATGGCTTTGTATGATTTTCGGAACCTGTTTGAATCGGAACAGATCGTATGGCTTCTCGGCCCTGAAATTCACAAGCAACTGCCCTCAGTCCTTCTGGAGCATGATCTTGCCGGTGAGACGTATTACCTGGTCATGGGAGGATCTCTGTCGGCAAACCAGGCCGGTTTTCCACCTTTATCTGATGTGATTGACATCATACGGAACTCACACCACAAGTATCATCACTCTCAGGCTGTCAACAGCGGGCCGGAAATCCGACGGTACTATCAGGACCATGATCTTTTTCGGATCCGTAAGGTGCTGGGATTGAACTTTTATCCCCGACGACCCGGTGGATGGATCCTCAAGTCCATCATCGATGCCATGCAGCAGATTGGTCTGGAGGCAGAAATCTGCGAGGAATCCGCTTATTATTCCGATCTTTCCTCACTGAAACATCATATATTCCAACAAATCGGCGCCATAAAACCGGATCTGATAATGACAGTCATGTTCGGGTCGGCGGAATATCTCCCTCCGGAGGTTTTTGAAGACTTTCCGGTTCCACGTGTGTCCATTATGGTAGACCATGAACTTCCGATCTGGACCCGGTTTTGTCACTACGACATTGTTGTGTTGATGCTGGCTGAAATGAGCGGCGTTCTGGAGAGATACGCCGGTGTGGAGACGGATTTTTTGCCGGTTGTCAGCCACTTGAGCCGGGTCGGAAAAAAGACGGCCGAGTATGAGGTTCCGCTTTCCTTCGTCGGAGGCATCGCGGAGTTCCGGCCGGGAGATATTGAAATGCGACGCGCGCAATTGGAGGGAGCCTATCCGGGATTATGGGCGGTTGTTGAAGAACTGACTCAAGGCATGGTCCGCTGCGAACGAAAGGAAACGCTGTATGAGATGATGGACAATGCACTCAGGGACTTCAACCCGCCACTTTCCCTGAACGCGAAATGGGCTGTGCTGTTTCTGACAAATCGAATTGCATCCCTTCAGTATCGGCAACGTCTGTTGAACTCCGTTGTCCGATTTCAACCCTGGATTTTCGCGGGAGAATCCCCAGCACTCGGTCCCGAGTCTCCTTTGCACCCTTACTTAAAAGGGAGAATCAATCCGGAACTTCTTCCCGAATTATATACCTCCAGCGCGATCAACCTAAATCTTCACGCTCCGGGGAATACTCACACTCCGAGCGACCGCGTGTTCAATGTCGCCCGGGCGGGTGGATTTCAACTCTGCGATCCGTTGCTCAATCTCAGCGATTTTTATTCCGTCCCGGATGAAGTCCCAACTTTCTGCAGCGAGGAAGATCTGGCAGAAAAGATCGATTACTACCTGAATCACCCGCTTGAACGCGAGGAAGCAGCGAGGCGGAGCTGCATCCGAACGGAAAAACACTATCATTATGAAAACTGGGTACGCGGTCTTTTCCGAATCATTCAGCGCCGACTCCGTCAGCGCTTTGACCCCAGCCGAAATCTGGATTTGCCGTTTGATATTACAGAGGATGGAACACAATGACTCCGCTTCTTCTTTCCGCGCTGGTCGCGCCGGGATTGGGACAGATTTACCGGCGCGAATTGTTGAAAGGAATTCTCATTCTGTCTTGCTGCCTGGTCGGTTTTGGCTGGTTGTTCGCGGATATTTTTTCCTTTGTCATGGCCGGCATTCAGAACACGCCTCTGCTTCCCACGGATGATCTGATCGAGCGCGCCACGGAGATCCGTCAGACCTTCAGTCTGTGGGATTTGAAAGATCCTCTATTCCTAATCATCGCGTCGTACTTGTGGGGAGTGATTGATATCCTGTGGGAATCGCGGAAAAAAGGGTCCGTCCAATCGCCTCCCCCCGACAGGCAGGACGGGTGAAACCATCCTGCGCATTGGAAAAGGCAGAATCCCAGTGCAAAAAATATCCCTTGTCTTGTTCCCCATGCTGAATTGCTCCCACACCATTGCCGAGAGATCGGCATTTCCGACCGAAAACCTTTGTTGAAAGGGGTTGCACTGGGCACATCGGTTGTAGCCCACGGGATTCAACTTGAGAATTGATGAATCAGGTCGCGTACACGGATTTTCATTGTGGAGGTACGCCCCGTTTGCGAACGAATCGGACACCGTTTCCCTGATAATGGGACAGCCGGAGCGGATTTGAATGAGGAACCGGCATCTGAGGCATACTGGGAAGAGCGATTCATCGCCAGATATGAATCAATCAGCAACTGCGCCGGTTTGGCCCACTTCAGACTTCCGGAAAAATCCGCATCATTCGCCACAGCAGGGTTGCCGCGTGCAATAACATCGCGGTAGTTCCGCTGGAAAGAGGGCGAGAATGCGACAATCAGTTCTTCAATTCCCTGTTCCCGAATCCTCCCGGCAAGCGCATCCGCCAAGGTCCGCTCGGCCTGGCGCTCCTTGGAAGCAATTAATTGTCCCCACACATCGTCCTGGGAAAGCGCTGTTGTATGATGTTCCAAAAAATGCTTCAGGGCAGCGGTAGAATCGCTGATCGTGGTGTCGCACAGCTCGCAGCGAAAAATGTCGCGCACTCCGCTGTTATACCGTCGCATCCAGAGGTCCAGGATAACATCCGGGTCGTTTTCCAGGATAAAAGACTGGCTGATATGGGTTCCGCCGTGCGCCTTGGATCGGTGTGGAGCGCGGATTTTCGTGTATCCCGTGTCCCAGTATCCGCATTCCTCATCCGGGCACAGGTAAATCTCTTCCGGCGGGTCGGGAATGACATTCTCCCGCTGAGTTACAGTCAGGGCACAACGCTCCGCGTGGGTCGCCAGATCTTTTTTCTCTATCCATTGATTGCATTTCCCACATTTAAAGAACTCCCCAAGCCCCGCAAGCCACCGCAGGAAGCCGAATCCCAGCCAGTATGCCTCCAGGAACTCCTCAAGGGTCGGCGGACGCCCCTCCGCGCGACGAATCCGATCCCACGCGCGAAGTGGCGCAATCGCAAGAGGATGCAACGAATCGACAAAATGAACTCTCTGGTTTTTCTGAAGAGGGTACTGTTGTTGCGGGGCGACAATCAGATGGCAGATCAGCGTGGAATCCGCACGGGAAGGCTCTGTTGAATTGAGCATTGATGAATAGGTTCACCTCGGTTGGGAATATAAGACAACGTGTTCCGATGGAATCGGTCCGACACGTTGTTTAAAAATCCAGCAGGGGGCTGCTGGCGGTTGCATACAGCTTGCGGGGAATCCGTCCGGCAAGGTAGGCTTCCCGGCCTGCAATTGCGGCATGTTTCATGGCGCGAGCCATGCGCACAGGGTCTTTCGCACCGGCTATCCCTGTGTTCAGCAGAACTGCGTCGGCGCCCAACTCCAACGCGCGGGAAACATCCGAAGCCGTCCCAACTCCCGCATCTACAATAATGGGCGTTGTGGCCTGCTCCAGGATGATCCGGATGTTGTTGGGATTAAGAATCCCCTGCCCTGAACCGATCGGCGCACCGGCCGGCATCACCACCGTTGCTCCCTCTTGCGCCAGGCGTTTTGCCACTACCGGATCATCGCTGGTGTATGCCATCACCGTAAATCCTTCTTTAACGAGGACTTGCGTCGCCTGCAAACTGCCGACCGGATCCGGCAGAAGCGTGTCGGGATCACCCAATACCTCCAGCTTGACCAAATCCCCAATACCCATTTCCCGACCCAAGCGAGCCACACGGATAGCCTCTTCGGCGTTATAGCACCCCGCCGTATTCGGCAAAATGATGTATTTCTTCGGATCGATATGATTCATCAGGTGATCTTTTGCATCGAAATCAACCCGACGCAGCGCCACCGTAACCATCTCTGTGCCGGATTCGGCCAACGCGCGTTCCATCAACTCAAAGGTTTCGTATTTCCCCGTTCCGACAATCAGCTTGGAATGAAGCGTAATCTCGCCAATTTTCAAAACATCGTTATTCGACATGATGGGTATCCAAATCCTTTCTATCAACCGCCGCCGACAAATTGCAGGATCTCAATCGTGTCGCCCGGCTGCACATAAGTCTCAGCAAATCGGTCCCTTTTGACAATCACCCGGTTAATTTCAACCGCCACCCGTTGCGGACGCACATCCAGATGATTCAAAAGGCCATCCACCGTCAACCCGTTCGGTATGTCCCGCTCTTTGCCGTTCAGTATTACTCTCATGATTTCGTTTCCCTGAATTTCATTGTCCTTTCGCGGCCCGCCCGGGTCAACGGAACCGTTCAAACGTTGTGTGGTGGGCGATACCGAACGAATGTTGCGGAATCTCCGGGATTTTTTAAGAAGGGCAACCCATTGGTTGGACAAAAAAAAGCCGCTATTATATATTCTTTGACAATAGAAAGGTTCTACCGGAAAAATGGATCGGGTATATTTTGCAGTTTTCTTCTCTCTTGCACTGCTGATGATACCTTCGCTCGGCCAAGCTGCACAGCCGACCAATGGGGCCGTATCTCAATCCGTGGCAGCCTTGCAGTCTGACAGTCAAACTAAGTGGAATGTGGTCTGGACCGGAGATCGCGTTCGACAATTGATCGCCGGTTCCATCCGCATGAACGGAACCGATGCCGTCGATACAGGCAGACGATTCCTGGAAGCCTATGGTGGAGTGGTCGGGCTAACCGATCCCTCAGCCGAAACACGGCTGCGATCGGTCAAACAGGGGAAGTTATTGATCCGGCTGGATTACGACCAGGTCTGCCGGGGGCTTCGAGTGGTTGATGGCCGTCTCGTTCTGGCAGTGGATCGCGGGGGTTCCGTACGAAGCCTGTTCAGTTCCCTGCAACCTCCGGCAGACACAACCACGCGGCGGTCCACCACAATGATCGCTTCGCAAGATGCAATTTCGGCCGCTATGCAGGGTCTCCGAATCCGGTCATTGCGCGGTGCGGCTTCCGCCGAACGCGCAATCTGGTCAGAAAATGGTACGCCAAAAGAAATCTGGGAAGTCCGCATCCCTGCATCTGAGCCACTGGGGGATTTCCAGGTCCTGGTCGATGCTGAAACAGGACGCCTGCTTCGAAAGCGGGATTACCTCTGTCATGCGGACGGTGTCGGACTTGTTTTCGATCCGAATCCGATTGTAACCATGCGCGATTTTACTTTGCGCGATTTGGGAGATTCTCCGGACGCCGTTCCCCAGGAGGCGTACAAAACAGTGACTCTGAAAGACATCGATCCGTCCGGGTATCTTTACGGACCGTATGTCAATGTGATCGGAGTCACCGATCGTGCATGGGAGCCGGAATTGAAATTTCTGTATAATCGAAGCGACGTCTGGTTTGAGCAGGTGATGGCGTATTACCATATCGACCGGAACCACCGATACCTCACCGGCCTCGGCTACGATTCTGTGGCCAACTTTGCTATTACGGTGATCACAAACAATTATCCGGATGATCAGTCCTATTACAGCGAGTATCTGAACCGGATCACGTTTGGAAGCGGCGGAGTGGATGACGCCGAGGATGCGGATATCATCCTGCATGAATACGCCCATGCCATTCAACACGACCAGATCCCCGAATTTGGCTCAAGTGACGAATCCATTGCGCTTGGTGAAGGTTTTGCCGATTACTGGGCCTTTACAAACGACCAGGACGGCACATTCCACCGCGAACTGATCGGAGAATGGGATGCCACGGCCTATGCGGAGACTGAACCGCCGTATTTGCGCCGTGTCGATGAAGATTTGCGATATCCCGATGATCTGGTCAACGACTTTCACGAGGACGGACGGATCTGGTCCCGATCGCTCTATGGACTCTGGAACTCCCTCGGCAAGACCATAGCCGATACGCTTGTATTGGAGTCCCATTTCATATTAGGGCCGGATGCCTCCATGTTCGACGCGGCGCAGGCTATCTATGAAGCCGACCGGATTCTGTATGGCGGCGCACATCTGGAGGAGATTTTCAATATCTTCGATCAGCGCGGACTGGCCGCATCGACCCTGTCCACCACGCATCTCAGCGTTCTTGGGGGGGAATTGGTAGTCATTCCTTATCAAAAATTTATTCTGGGAAGCCCGGCGCAATTTCGATGGGAACAGATTTCCGGCCCGTCCGCATTGAATTATTCGGTAACCAATGACTCTCTTTCGTTTATCGCTCCCGAACCGTCCGCCGGCGCTCTGATGTCGGATTTGGTCTTCCGCCTGTTTGCGGAGCGGAACGGAAATATTGTATCCTACAACGACCTTACTGTGACCGTCTTTGGAGACGGCGTGCTGTTCGATGCTCCCGACAGTCCTGTTTCGATTCCGGACGATTACGAGCAAGGGATCACGCGAACCGTCTATTTCTCCGGAACCGGGCCGGTTACCCAGATCCTGTTGTATGTGGATGCCGACCATACTTACCGGGGTGATCTTCGAGTCGAATTAACCTCCCCTGTTGGAACCCGATGCACCCTGATCTCGGCATCCTCCAAACCCGGCAGGGATTTGGAGGTTCTCTTTTATGCAAACAAGACAACCACCGACCCCACGGAAATCCGCTCGTTTCTGGGCGAAGAAGCGTACGGTACCTGGAAACTCACAATCGTCGACACATCTGCCGCGGATACAGGAAGTCTAAAACGCTGGGCGCTGGGTATCGTGACAGCGGATTCCGTAGACCCGTGGCCATATCCCATCCGATTCCGAAGCGACAATGTGTTGTATCGAGAGGAGTTCGAGCGTACACGGCTCGAAGACATCGGGTACATTACCCATCCGGGCGGCCTCGATAGGACATCTCCCGGCGGGACAGTTGCCTTGAACACACCCGGTTGGGCAGATACCTCCGGCGTTACGGGGAGTAGCCTCGTTCTGAGCGCCGATCCGGGTGAAGTCGTTACGGTTGTCCTGGACTCGGCAAAGCCCGTCCGGGCAGATACAGACGTCTTTCTTTCCGTCCGGGTAACCGCTTCCGGTCCCGGAGCCACCGTGGTTGCCGGGTTAGTTGAACAGACATTCGACGGCAGCATCGGCTATCTGTCACACATCGACAGCGAAGTCTATCAGGGCGCCTGGTCAACCATCCACGCCTGTTTTAGGCCCCGGTCCGGCGGTGTGCTGCCGATTTTTCAGATTGCCAATTCCTCGGGAACCGGCACGGTCTCTGTGGCATTCGATGATATGAGGATCTATCCCGTAACGATTACGGATGAATGATCGCCAGGTGAGCGGTTCCATATAAAGGCGACAATCCCACAACCCTCCCTCGGCCCCACTCTCGGAGGGACGCAAAACGTTATTCTTCATCGTCATTCCGGGCGGGGAAAACCGGAATCCCGGGTCCATCCTGCGTTATGGCACTACGGATCGCTTGGGCCGTCCCATGAAGGCGGCTACAGTCAGACCGAGGGCACAGATCGTAAACACGATCGCGTTTGGTGTGCGGACGGTCCACTCGGCCCAGGGCCACGGATAACGGAAAAACGCAAAGTTAAGAAAGAAATACAACCAGGTATTCAGCAATAGCACAGGGCGTGTGAACCCGAATCCAACCTGTCCCGCCTTCCCTTTTTGAGCAAACCAGACAGACGCGGCCAGGGCAATGAGTAACGGAATAATTAAGTAGACAGTCCACCCCAACATCGGGTCAACCACCGGTCTGTTATACACAAGCTCCCTGACAGTCTTCCCTGTAATGGGTACAAGCGTCACCGGCAGAACCAACAGATACGGCCACCAGCGTCCACCGACGATTGCAGCCATTGGAATAATTCCCATAATGAGGCCGAATCCGTACAACCGCTCCAGTACCCCAAGTCCAAGGAACTCCGCGCCGACCAAGAAGGCTACATGAACAGCAAACAGGGTCCACTCGATGCCGGATGGAATCACGTCCTTTTCCACGTCGGGATATGGCCGAATGTGTTTTCGATTGAGCCAGAGGCCAAGTCCGAGTGAAGCGCCCATTGTCGCGCCGAATGTGGTTTCCATCCAATTCCACCAATTCATGCAAGGATCGAGCGTTACCCAGAATCCCTCTTTAAACAGGTCCAGGTTCCAGGCATGGTAGGCCTGGAGAGATTGCCCGAGGGGAAACCCGATGGCGCCGCCCAATATTCCCCAGAAAGCGAGATTCCGTGCCAGGCGGTCCTTTTGAAACCAGCTGACATAGGCAATCGCCGCCAGAAGCGCAAGCCATAGTCCACCCCAGCACTCGCGACGCGGCAGCAAGTCGGCCTTATCCGGCTGCCAATACCAGTCGCCGGAGAAGTAAATCCGGGGAAGGATTCTATGGTCAGGATCAAAAGGATTGTTAAAAATCTCGATGCCGATATAGCAGGCGCCAAGCAAGGCAAACATCAGGAGCAGCATATCGCGGAAACGATACCGGATCCCGCCAAGCCCCATGCCCAGAAAAACTCCTGCGAAACCGATCCAGACTGCGCCCTTGATCGACAGCCCCAGCATTCCCCAGCGCAACGCCGCCCAGTTGCCGACCAGGCCGGCATCATGGGTCAATC
>Ga0209201_1001052_pt1 | contig 34139 bp, 26 predicted proteins | sample AD_UKC055_MetaG_FD_184411 | JGI IMG/M metagenome (GOLD analysis project Ga0209201, IMG submission 184411) | Active sludge microbial communities of municipal wastewater-treating anaerobic digesters from USA - AD_UKC055_MetaG (SPAdes) (version 2) | ecosystem: Engineered > Bioreactor > Anaerobic >... | reverse complement strand
AGTACGTCTCCCGTAAGGCAGGAAGAGTGTACCCTGACCAATACAGCTTCGTCTTTGCTCCATTCTCCCTTGGTCAGAGCAATATGTTCCTGACCGGTAGCAATTTGCCTGAAGGGAATCAATTTGAAAAATCCATATTTGGTCGGCATCTGAACGCTTTGACCCATCTCAACCAAAGATTCCTGTTTGAGCCGGTAAGCAATCAGGTCTTTGATGGCTATGAGTTTCAGCTTGTGTTTTTGTGCCAGTTTGTACAATTCGGGCAGACGGGCCATGCTGCCGTCTTCGTTCATTATTTCTATCAGGGCGGCTGCCGGCCTTAAACCGGCCAGACGGCACAGGTCTATGGAAGCTTCGGTGTGTCCCGCCCGGCGCAATACTCCTTTGTTTTTGGCGTAAAGGGGACTGATGTGTCCCGGGCGTCCCAGGTCTTCGGGTTTGGTGTTGGGATCGGCCAAAGCCTTGATCGTTTCGGCGCGATCGTGCGAAGATACCCCGGTGGTACAACCTTCCAGTTTATCAACGGTCACCGTAAAGGGGGTTCCCAAAATGGAGGTGTTATTCGCCACCTGTTTATCCAACTCCAATTCCAAACAACGTTCTTCGGTGATGGGTGCACAGAGTACGCCGCGCCCCACGGTAATCATAAAGTTTACTTTCTCGGGCGTAATCAATTCGGCCGAGGTAATAAAGTCGCCCTCGTTTTCGCGGTCTTCGTCGTCGACCACGATGATGATTTCTCCCTGTCGAATGGCTTCTATAGCCTCATCTATACTGTTTAGTTTTATTTTTTCTTGCATAATACTTCTTTTTTAAAGCAACTCTAAAAACATAGCGCAAATAGCGGTAAGTGAATTTTACATTGAATATCCTTTTGAAAAAAGCGATATAGGAATCCAAATTGAAAATGGCGGAGTCGTTGGCCGATTTATAGGTAAGGAAAATGCCCAGAGGCAACAAGGCAGCGGTGCTCAGGAACATACCGTAAAAAGCTTCCAGGGTACCGTTGCGGACCAATTTTTGGCCGGCTGCATCTATCATGTAATAAGCGATAAACAAAATCACCGAAACCACGGCAGGCATGCCTATGCCGCCCTTGCGAATAATGGCTCCCAGGGGTGCGCCGATAAAAAAGAAAACCAGGCAGGCAACCGAGAGGGCATAGCGGCGGTAATATTCGATACCGCTGCGTCTAAACTGATTATGTTCCCTTGATAAGGCAATTTCCTGGTATTCAAACTCGGATCTGATTGTGCCGACTTTTTTCAGAGCCTTGTCCAACATATTGTCTGCTTGAGCTTTATTAAGAGTCAGGAACAAACTGTCTATGTCGGGATTGAAAAGCGGAACTTCCGTAGCGCGAGCCATGGAATCTCTGCCGATGAGTTTACGACCTTTTTCGGTATTCCTACCCATAAAATGACTTTCGGTGTACTGTATTTTCTTTTTGATTTTTGTGCTGTCCAGCAGACTGCCCATAGAATCGATTACCTGCTTGAGCTCGTCGTTTTTTTTGCTCAGATGCGAAGATTGAAACTGAGACTCATCGATACGGTTGAAGTTATTGTCGAAGGGAATGATGATTTCTTTTTCCCTGAAGCTTTCGCGGCGATAGGGTATATCTTTAGTAACGGCCTGTTGTTTATCAAAATTGCTGAAGCCCTCGCCATGGTATAAGGTCAAAACCAGGTTTAATTTATCCTCGGTAAGTCGCAATAATCCGGAATCGGCCAGAGTTACTGCCGCATTGTCGAAACCCTGGCTGAAATCATAAATCATGATGTCTTTGAGCAATTTCTTTTTGGTGTCTTTTTCTTTGACGTAAATGGTCATGCCCTCGATATCGGAGTAAAAAGCTCCCTGAGGAATGGATAAGGCCGGCGATTTTTGTTGCATGGAAACCGTCAGCGACTGCAGTTTCATTTGAGCCACCGGTAAAATCCTGTCCTGAAAAACAAAAGAAAAGATCGACAGCAAGATCATCAGCACTATCAGGGGCCGCATAATGTTGTAAAGCGAAATACCGGCCGATTTCATGGCCAGGAGCTCCAGCTTTTCACCGAAATTGCCAAAGGTCATCAGGGAGGCCAGCAAAACAGCCAAAGGAAGCGACAGGGGAACCATGGTGGCAGCAGCATAGAGCAAAAATTCCAGATAGGCGGTAAATTCTATGCCTTTGCCGACAATGTATTCTGCCACTCTCCACACCAATTGCATCACCAGAATAAAATTGCTGATGAGGAAAGTCATTAAAAAGATGGGGAAAAAACTTTGCAGAACAAAGAGATGTAACCTTTTTATTCTAAACATAAATCGACTTTGTTTAAGCCTGCGAAGGTAATCTAAAAAAACGAGCCGGGCACAGCAAAGCAGGAATTATGCACGAGATTACATGCCGGAGCGCCTCATCAATTTTTCAATCTCGTAATTCCAAAGATTGACGGCGTCCTCCTGATCTTCGGGTTCAGCATAATCGGTAACCCACAAAGAGACGTTGCCGGTCAGTTCCGAATATTGTATGTTGAATTCGAAATAAGTGTCTTCCGGTTCGTCAAGCCAACGGTAGCGAATGGATTCTCCCTGTACCATAGAAACCACTTCGGCCTGCTCGCTAGTTCTACCCCATTGAAAAGTATAAATCGAATCTTCTGCCTGTACATTGTCTGCAAACCATTCCGACAGACCGTTGGGTGTGCTTATCAGTTTCCACAGCACCGGGACGGATCCCTTAAGAGAGTATTCCAACCTGAAAGCTTCTTTCATCACGAGCGTTTTTTGAATTTTGCCGAAAGTACATATTTTTTCTGAATAATGAGCCACAATAGAAGGATAAATTCCGGATAGTTTTCAAAAAGTTGGGGATTTTTTTATTTCCCTGTTTGGTTGGATAAACTAAAAAGATTACCTTTGCCGCGCTTTTGGGCAAGCAGATGGCGAGATAGCTCAGCCGGTTAGAGCGCATGATTCATAATCATGAGGTCCCCGGTTCAATCCCGGGTCTCGCTACAATCAAAAAAGAGGGCAATTTGCCCTCTTTTTGTATTGGATTACCGAACAATCCAAATTATCGACCTGCCCGATTTAGGGCGTTATCGTTATTTCTTTTGTCCAGGTAGGTTCCGGGGTGCCGTTCTCGTAAACGAATAAGTTTACCTTATTCAAATCGGTATTTCCCGAAGGAGGATTGATCGTATCACCCTGAGAAGCTCCGGAATTTTCTTTGTATTGAAATCGTATCTCGAAATCAATCTCTCCGGTTTTTACGGAAGTAAACAGGCGTGATTTTTCCGTTGCGTTCCATTCCGAATAATCCCAGCCGGTATTATTCTGCATTGCAGGGTACACCCAGTTATCGCCACTGATCTTCACCTTGAGATTGGTTCCTTCGGGCAATACGGCTTTCATGGAATAGTCTCCGGCCGCGTATTGGGTTTTTTCTCTATCAAGTATGTTCAAACCATGCTGGCCTGCTGCCGGATACTCAATATGACGGGTGAGCACAAAGTCGGTATTTTCGATAAAAGCATTTACATACCCTTCAAAATCGGGTATGGATACGTCCATCTCCAAAGCTTCGTACCGGTTTTCCAGATGTTGACGAATATTTTCCAAGTTGAGGTATTTGGCATTATTGATCAGCATTGAGCCCAAAGCCGGGTTGTTCAAAAGACCGTCTTCCCGTATGTCCGTGCTGATATTCGCCAATAGTTCGGACAATTCGGAAATAGACAGATGTCCCTGAAGAATCACGGAAACAGCCAACAAGATAGCGTTGTCGTCTCCCTGTTTCGTAATGTCGAGCAGTTCCGAATTGGCAACATTCTGTTTATCAATCTCGAAAAGGGACAAAATTTCTCTCTGCGATTGACTTTTTGCTTCAGAAAAACTCAGGCCGTTGGCAATAAGGTGTTTAACTCTATTCCTTTCCAGGTGAGTGAGCACATTGACATTCAGACTGCTTTTATCCGTCAAATCGGATAGAGCATACAAGGTTAGTTGAGCGGCGGAATTTTCATTTTTAACCTCGTTGTAGTAGAAGCCGTTTGCTTCTAATTCGACGTAAGGAGAGACCAATGTCAGATTCAACAACTCAAAGCTTCCTTTGTTATCGTTGATTTGGGTTGAAAAATTCTTTCCCGTCGGGACAAACTCTTCAGAAAGTTCCGAAAAAGTAATGGACGTTCCATTCAGAAACGGTCCTTTTTGAACGTAGCCCCCAATCGTCTGCACATCCAATGCTGCCGTATTTACCTCTTGTTCCTGTGAGCAGGAGCAAAACGCAAGGATAAGGGCTATAAGCGCAAGCATGTTTAAGTTTTTCATAATGTTTATATTTTATATTGAATTAAATAATTAAGGCAATGAGATATAAGCATCGTGCTATTTCTCATGGCAACAACACTTTACCGGTATAGCATTTACCGGCATAAATTTTATACAAGTACATACCCGGAGGCAGTTCCAGTTTGAAGTTTTTTCCCTCGTTCAACACGTACGAGCCAAGCTTTGTTCCCTGAACGGAGTACAATTCAAGCAAACGGGATCCCGTGGGAAGCTCTAAGATAAGCTCCCCGCCTGATGTGTAGATGTTGATTTTTTCTGCAGACGGAGTTTTCAATGACGATTCCCACCGTACAAGTATTAAATCTGCCCAAGCGCTTGTGAAAAAACCGCTCTCATAAAATAAATTGGCCATTTCAAGCGCATCACCGGCCGATTTCTTTGTACACTTAAAGCCGTAATAAACGGAAGACTGGACTCCCAAATAGTCAACCCGGTTAGCAAGCGCCATGGAATCCAATAAGTGGAGATCCATTGAATCGGCATTCTTTATGTACACAAAGAACAAATCACCGAATATTACCTCCCTGTCATCTGAATTCAGGAAAAGATTTTTAGATACATAAAATATTTCCGGATGTACCGAAAGATCGGTATCAATTAACAAACTGTCCTCGAGAAGGGCACAGTTGTATTCCTGATTTTCTCTGCGGAACCAATTGGTATGATAAGTACGCTCGTGATGAAGTATTTTCACATCAGGAATTCCCACCAGCTCTTTCAAATCGGTCGTATCCATTTCCAGATCATACGTAACAGCCCGCACATACGAAGGCAATAAAGTCAGCTCCCTTTTCTGGTGTTTCACCCAATAATAGTAATCCTGAGCATACATCCCAATCCCTATTAAAGACAATAATATAGATGTTAGAAGAATGCGTGTTTTCATTTCAATTCGTTTGTTGTTAATAGTTATTTGAATATATCAATGTTTCCCCGGCTTTGATTTTGTGCCTTTATTGTTGTTTTTTGTCAAGCCTCCTATGTAATGACGTTTTAAAGACTATATTTTTTAAATGGCTCAGACACACTTTTTGGAACAGTATCATTTTGAGAGAAAGTCAATACATTAATACTAATAAAAAGCGATAGCAAAAATACTTGTTTCATGACTTTAATATTTTATGAGTTTGTATATGGTTTTGTTATCAATTGATAAAAAATATAACCCTGCCGGAAGACTTGATATATTGATGGATTCTGAATTGCTTAGTTTTTTTTCAACAAGCGTAATGCCATTCATATCAGATATTCTAACATCATAATCTCTTTCAATATCTCGTTTAAAAAACAATTCGTCTTTAACAGGATTTGGATAAATAATCACTTCATTTTTATCAATTTCAATAATATCAACACTTGTCAATGATAAAACCCCCTTCGCATATAAAAAATAGTTAGAATAAGTTGTACAAGCATCATTTGCAAAATTTCTGATATTTAAATTAAATATTACTTTGTTATAACTATTCTTTTTTATTTTAAATAAATCTTGACGTTGACAACCAAAACAATCACAATGAGGAAATTCTTCCGAACAATAGAAGGAAACAATCAATGAATCATGTAAATTTACGTATTTTATTGAATCAATAAAATGGCAAGTTTCCATAGTTGTATAAGCCATAATTTCTAAACTATCTGCACTTTCAGAGTTTATCTTTATAGAATCAACACTAATTTGTGAATAACTTTGGATTACTACTGATGTAACTAAGATAACTAATAACAATATTTTTCTCATAGCGTTATTTTTTTGTTCATAAAAATGTTTATTTTTCATGCAGTTCGTCTTTTTTATATTTGGTGCCAACACGCAGATACCCCGTATCAAGTACTGGCAAAAAAGTTTCATTTACTTTGGCTAGTCAGTTAACACCATCGTTTTTGTATCGATGAGCCTGTGAGTTGAATTTGGGTCTGTACCAAGCCCGAGATTTCCGGACGTGTTGAGTTTCAGTTGTGCGCACACCAAAGTTGTCGATAACAGTAGTACCGAAATAAGAATGTTTTTCATAGCGTAAAATTTTTAAAGATGAGTTATTGATTCTACAAGAACACCTTGGTGTTTAATTACATGGTATAAAATAATTCAACGAACAAATCAATTTGTTGTGAATGAAGTAAAAAAAGGAATGTAAAAAAAGAGTTTGATAGTTAATAATATATAAAAAAACAAGCGGCCTTAAAGCGTTAATTGGAGAACAGGCTCGATACTGATATAATATAATGTGTGATTTATTCATGACAATTTGATTTAATTATTTTTCTGATTATTTTATGATCTTTGTTAAAATACACATGACATAAAGTCTGTTGAAAGCTAAAATTATACGGGATAATATATGTAAATTGATTTATATTATTGCTTCTAAACAATAAGATGCCATTGATAGAATATATAAAAATATCTTTTAAAAATATCTTTTATCAATTGATCTGATGATTCTATATATAGTTCATTAACAACAGGATTGGGGTAGATATTTACAAAATTATTCTTTTTTGACAGAATTGACGATATTACATTAGAAATTTCTAATTCAAAGAAACTATTTTCTAAGGAGTCTGTTTTTTGGTATACAAAACCAATTATTTTTATTGAATCCCCCTCGTTATATGATTTTGAATTCCAAATAAACGGAAGCTCATCAATCCATGAATTATTGTGAACAAGAACATAATATGTCTCATTTTGTACTACATTTAATACAACTCCGGGTGTACATGGAATACTTACACATGGATTATTGCTTAATTCCAATTTGCCACAGATTGTGTCAAGTTGTTGAGAAAAAACATTGTTACAAAGTAGTAAAAATGCTATGTTTACTGATATAAAATACTTTTTTTTCATGTTGTAGTCTATTTGATTAATATTTTAGTTGTAGCTTTTTGAATATTTTTTGAGCTGGCAGTAAGTATATAAATGCCTGTAGAAAGATTTTGTGTTTTAATTTTGTATTTGCCGCGTACGTTATAACTTTTTATCAAACACCCATTTACATCAAAAATACTTAATGTGTCAATATTTATATTTTGAGGCAACTCAATTGTTATTGTGTGATTTAAAGGATTAGGGTACACATTAATTTTAAAATTAGAGTCTTTAATATCGTTTAGAGAATTAGGGTTACAATAATTATATTCTGGATTACTATATATTAAGGTATCTCCTTTGTAAAAACAAAGCAAGGAAAATTGAGAGCCATCAGGAGGTAATTCAAAAGTAGAAATGAAAAAACCTCGTGTGTCACCAATGCCTCTAATTATGGAAATATCCCCTGTGTGATTTTTTACACACTTATAATAATTTCCATCCAAAAGCTGAACAGAATCGATAGTATTCCCAAGAACTGTCTGTATATACATACTGTCAGAATCATAAGAAACCTGATGGTATAATGTGTCGTTTGGAGACCAATGAAAATTATAAATCATTAGTTCAGTGTCAAACTCAGAAAAGTAAGCATATACTTTACTGTAACTTTCTCTTAAAGCACAATAAAAGTTTTCATTATTAAATACTTTATAATACTCCAACTCGTTAATTGTAGTATCTCCCTCTAATTTGTATGTTGAAATCTCATAGTAGGATTCGTCAAAACGATTTGTGGTAATAATTGACCAATTACTGTTTTTATCGAAAACTTGTCCATTTACAACCTGTGCAAAAAGAATTAGGATTAAAATCAGATTTTTAGGTTTCATTGTTTTGTAATTTTTTGATTGAAAATTGAATTGTTGTCTTTTATTACTTGGACAAAGTATACCCCTGTTCCCCAATTATCTGTTGGTACCTGTAGCTCAGAGCATTTAATGCTATTGGACAAGATAACCTGTCCATGCGAATTAAAAACATTTAGAATAGTTCCTTGTTCAATTCCTTTAACAATAAAATAATCTAAACAAGGATTCGGATATATTTGAATGTTATTTATTTTTTGAACATCATTTAATGATGTAGTTAGGCTACAATCAGAATGTGATGAATTTTGGAATATTTTAGTGCTTCCCAAATGAAAGCACAACAATTCTTTAATACTCCCTGGTACACCTAAAGATATAGAGGGGTAAAAGGGATGAGTTGTAGAGCCTATTCCTTCGATCCAATCCATCGGAAAAACATAGTCTTCTCTCGGATTATAATGCATTTGTAATCTTTTATGTTTTCCGTCTTCAAGTGTCACGCTATCCACTTGAACAACCCAAAATTTTATTGAATCCGGTATATCGTCATTTACACCAAGGTTGAATCCACAATACACGGTATCGTTAACATTCAGACCGAAATCATACAATAAAAAATCCTTACTGTTGCTTTCCAGTCTGTAATAGACTTTATCATTTAACAATCTGACATATCCGGCATTATTTGTGATTTTTTGATAAGTAACAGATTTAATCAGAGTATCCTTTTCAAATTGATATTCAAATAATGTTTTTGTCTCAGGATTACTCGTGATTGTATTCACAACTTTCCAGCTAGGCTTATCATCCAAATTAGGAAAGCTTTCCTGTGCAACAATCAGGTTGCAGAAGAAAAGAATTAAAATCAAGTAGAATGTTGGTTTCATACGTAAATTTTTAATGACAGCACTTCTGCTATCTGCTATCTGTTTCTTATTCAATATATTATATTCCATACGATTTCGTTTGGACAAAACCTAAAAGAGCACTCACTGGTCGATGAATGCGGGGTTATTGGTTCGGGGTTTTGTTTTACAACAACTTGCAAATCCAGGCACTGTCCTGTTTATCCGTCTTGTGACCCGGAACGTACTTGATGCGACGAGCATTAACTACCCAAACCTTGAGCGATGTGGGCTCAAGAACCTGGTACACCGGTTTCAAATAAATACCGATACTCTCCATCGCTACGTGGATAATGCCGTTTTCCAATAACCAGTCTTTCAGTTCTGTCAAAGATCGAGTGAAGGTCCCAAACTCACGGGTTTCCTTCTTTAGGCCATTGCCACTTATGGTGGCCACCACCACTTTCTGGTGAACGTCAATGCCGCATCCCCTGAATACGACTTGATTGAAGCTGACTTGAGGTTCCATGTCTTTTGTCGTTTTTGCATTCAACAAAGGTAAGAAAACCTCACATTTTCATGCGCTTGGACGTCGAAGACGTCATGGATGTTTCATGTTGAATTTATTTAGTTATAATTATTTTTCCTGATATTTTTTGACCATTTTGAAATGTTATTTGATAAACATAAATGCCTTCGGTAAGTTGATTAATAGTAATTATTTTTGTTCCATTTATTCTGATAGATTTAATTAATTCCCCTGCTTCATTATAAATACAAATAGATTCAGCATCAATAAAATCATTATCCAATAGTTCAATAATAACGTTGCCATTAGAAGGCACTGGATATACTCTTACATTTTTATCCGAGCTTATGTTTTTGTCATCTATTGAAGTTATTTCACAATCATTATAATCCGAATTACAGTAGATTAGTTGTTCTCCTCTGTAAAAACATAATAAAGATGATTTATCTCCATTTGGGGCACTTGGAAATATAAATGAAAAAAAGCCATTCAAATCTCCAATTCCATGAATGCAAAAAATTTCATCATCCGATTTCAAACATTTGTAATAAGTATTGTCCAGTAATTTTACAGAATCAATCTGACTAATGGTCGCATAGGTCTGATAAGTCTCCGGTTCTTCATAATACTGAAATTTTAACTCTTTTCCTTCCACCCAATCAAAATCGTATATTAAAAGTTCTTCTTGATTATCAGCAAAATAACTATAGATTTTATAATCATCAGTTTCTCTTAATGCATAATAAAAGTTATTATCAACAAAAACTTTAAAATAACTTATATCATTAATCAATGTATCCCCGTCTACTTTGAAAGTAGATATTTCACAGAGTGTACTATCAAATACATTTGTTGTTATAAGAGTCCAGTTACTACTTGTATCAAAGCATTGTCCTTTGACAACTTGAACAATAAGAAGTAAGATTAAAATTAAATTTTTTTTCATAATTCTATTTTGTTAGTAACAATTAGTAAAATATAAATCTTCAGCATATTCAAAGTTAACCAGTATACTATCTCTATCATACGAAGTCTCACATCCAATTAGTTGCAAAGTGTAATTTTGGGTGTTCAGTGGGCCGATTTGATACTCAAGGTTATGCCAACAATAGCAATATGAAAATGGACCTAAGTCAATTTCTTGTACATGAATTGTATCGTGTCTAATTTCAACACTAATATCAACTTTTTCTGTTCCGCAGCAAAACATCGTTTGGCGCTGAATTTGGAGATGATTACCTGCAATTGCTTGCAATGTTACACAAGACAATGTTGATACAGAATTTTTAGAATCATCTAAACAATCAGAATATATTATCTTCTTGACTTTCAAACTGTCAGTCTTGCCATCAAAATGGATTGTTTTCTTGACCGTTGGGCTGTCGGTTTTATCATTTTCCTTCTCACAACTTGTTAAAAAAATAAGGGAAAACAGAATGGTTAAATAAATTGTTGTTTTCATGTTGTAGGTTTTTAAGTCATTAAATCAACTATTTACTAAATAGGTTTCACTCAACAGCTAGTCAGTTAACACCATAGTTTTTGTATCGATGAGCCTGTGGGTTGAATTTGGGTCTGTACCAAGCCCGAGATTTCCGGACGTGTTGAGTTTCAGTTGTGCGCACACCAAAGTTGTCGATAACAGTAGTACCGAAATAAGAATGTTTTTCATAGCGTAAAATTTTTAAAGGTGAGTTATTGATTCTATAAGAACACCTTGGTGTTTAGTTACATGGTATAAAATAATTCAACGAACAAATCAATTTGTTGTAAATGAAGTAAAAAAAGCAATGTAATAATTGAGCTTGATGGTTAATAATATGTAAAAAACAACAAGCGGTCTCAACACGTCAATTGGAGAACAAGTTCCCGTCCTTCCCAAAAAACAAGCAAAAACTGATCCCGGCACTGCTGCAGAGCAATATCACTTCAAACTAATATTACTTCAGATAAGAATTACTTCAGATAAGAATTACCTCAGATAAGAATCGAAATATTCGATGACCGGTGGAGCGGAAAACGGGACTCGAACCCGCGACCCTCAGCTTGGGAAGCTGATGCTCTACCAACTGAGCTATTTCCGCGTTCTAAAAAACTATGCGAAAGTACAAGAAAAAATTTTTGGACGCAACAAATAAAGCGAGATTACTGCGGCCATTCTTCTTTGTCGAGCAAATAGCGGTACATAGGCTTGATCCGGGCCCGGCGGATTTCTTCGGCTACCAGGGCCGCCAATTGCTTGGCGCCTCTTTCTCTTAAATGGGTGTCGTCGTTCGAGCCCTGAGGCCTGGAAGGATCTTCGCCCGGTTCGAGAAACATGTAAAGCTTGCGGGCTTCCTCCGGGCCGAGTTCCTGCAATAGGTCAAAGCTGAGTCGAAACATATCGATCAGGATCACTTTTTCCTCGGCTGCCAGATCGCGCACTATCTGAGGATATTCCTTCAGACGGCGGTCTACGAGCTGCCCCGAATCGTTGAACGTACACAACACGATCGAAGTGAGCAGCACCGGCGTAGCTTCCCGCTCGCGTACTTCCTGCACAAAACGGCGCAGATTTTGCCGGTAATCCGCCGGCGATGCATGACGTTCGGGCTTGGTCGAAGTGTCGTTGTGTCCAAACTGAATAAACACCACATCGCCTTTGCGGAGATCTTCGAGAATTTTGTTCCAACGGCCCTCTTCGCGAAAGGACTTGCTGCTGCGACCGGCCATGGAGCGATTTTCGACTTGAACCCGTTCGTCGAAGAAGAGCTCTAGGTATTGCGCCCAGCCCCGCATCAGGGTTTGTTCCACACGATAGCTCTGAGCGGTGGAATCGCCGGCCACAAAAAGCCGGATGTCTTCTTTTTGAGTGCAGGACATGCCCAGCAGAGCCAGGATTGAACCACACAACAATGCAATATTTTTAAACGCGGGTTTTTTCATAGCTTGAATCGTTTAGTATTTTATTTCTTGTAATCTTGCTTTGTAGGATTCTTTGATCTCCATCAATTAAACTTCAGTTCAATAACATTGGAACTGTAAGCACCAAAAATTCCAATTCCTCCGCTTACATTACTGAAAACTTGTATGGGTTCGGAAAAAAAGTCAATAGAATTACTGTATTCCGAAAAAGTCTTGAGATACAGATAATAAGATGGAGATATATTCTGCAATTGAACCTGAATACTGGTGGTCGAATTGGGAAGTTCCCCCTGATAATCACGGTAGATATGTGCAGCAAAACTCAATTTCAAATCGACCGTTTTACCGTTGTAAAGCTCATCGGCGTATATCTGGTACTCATTTTGGGTTTCGGCCGGACCCAACAAGTCTCCCATTTCGGCCGTGTAAAAATTTTCAACGGTAAAATCATAATAACCATCATAGTATTCTTTGCCATAGAAATGCTTTACCACCACCCGGTAATAATCGCCGGGGGTAGGCGGATCCCGAAAGCTCAGAGTCATGCTTACCTGATAATTGGTATACAAACCTATCGTATCAATAATATAATCTCCGACTTCCGGATCCCAATCGTACGAAAGATCGTATAGTTCCCCCTCCAAGGTTATGGAGGTATCCACTTTGAGCAGTTCTGCAACCACAGGCAACAGGGCTTCGGCCCGGACAGATTCAAAACCGGGAGCTTCGGCTTCGATACTCAACACTTCGCCCTGTTTGGGGCGGTAGGAACTGATATAGTAACCGTTTTTCTGCGATTGCAAATCCTCTTTGTACGTTCCGTCCACATATAAACGAAGATGGGCATCCTTAACCGTAACGAAGGAATCGACTTCTTCCAGAAAGAACCTGCTGGCCGTCAGCCTAATCACCAACAGTGAATCGGGTTGAGCAAAACCATTTAATACCAGCAGCGGCTCGGTGACCTCACCCTTAAACCGAACCTCTTTTTCGCAAGCCGCAAAGAGCATAAAGACAGTAAGATATAATATCGCTTTTTTCATAGGGCCGAATCAAAAAGAGTAAGAATAACTGATAGAAGGAATGAGAGGGAAAATGGAAACCTGCTTGAGCGCCCTTTTTGTCACATATTGCCGGCTAACAGGATCGTATCGTTCCGAATGAGACGGATATACAAAAAAGGGATTGTTGCGATTGTAAGCATTGTAAGCGCTAATATTCCAGGTACGGGTGCCGCGCTTAAGTTTTTTGCGGAAATTCACCCCGATATCCAGTCGCTGATATGATTCGAAGCGATAATTGTTGCGCGACTCGATGTATGGAAGACTGGAGAAATAATACTGATAACTGTCGGGCACCGGGCTCCCTTCGTAATTTTGCAAAGCCAAGGTGGCGCAATTGCCGCTGCTGTATACCCAACTGGCCGCAAAATCTATGCGATCGTTGAGTTTGTAGGAAGCCGTAATGCTCAGGTCGTGACGACGATCGTACTTGGCCGGAAACACTTTTCCGTTGTTGAGTTCCTGACCGGGGCGGTCAAACAAGCGTTCCGATTTGGCCCAGGTATAACCTATCCAACCCGTGTAACGCCCATAAGACTTTTGCGCCAAAAATTCCAGTCCGTAGGACCAACCCCTACCCATGCTGACTTTGTCTTCCCAACCGGTGGTTGAACCCATAAAAGAGGCACCGTCTTTGTATTCCAAGATATTGTGCATCGATTTATAGTAACCTTCCACCGATAAATCAACCAGATTCCTGAGGTTATAAAACAAACCGGCCGACACCTGATGCGAGTTCATGGGTGTAATGCGCTTGGTAACCGGCACCCAAAGATCGGTCGGCAGGCTGATGTCGCTGTTGGACAGGAGATGAATGTATTGGTTCATCATGGCGTAACCGGCCTTGAACGAGAAATTGTCGCTAAACAGAAAACGCAAACCCAGCCGCGGCTGCAGCGAATGATAAAATTGCCGCTGCACAAAAAAGGTGGAATAATGCAAACCTAAATTAGCCTTGACATAGCGGCCCAAATCGATGTTGTCTTCCGCGTAAAGCATGGTTTCGTGAGCGTACACAAAGCTATCGCCAAAGACAGTATCTAAAAGATTTTGATGAACGCTGTCGTCGTCCATCCGGAACTTGGCAACCGTAACACCGGGCTTAAAAGTGTGGTAAGTATAGTTGGCTCCCAGCTTGACGGTATGCCCGGGATTGGGGGTATAATCCAGATCGGCTTTGATGGTGTAATCCTCAATGCCCGAACGATAACCCATCATAATGTCCGTGGCTAAATAGCTTGGAGGCTGGTATTCCCAATTTTCATCTTTCAACCCGATGGACATATCGAAGCGGTAACGGGTATAGGAGGCCGTGGTATTCAAAAACATTTTACTGTTGATGATGTGATTCCAGCGCAGAGCCGCAATCAGATTGCCCCAGGCCCAGTCCAGCCCGATGGCGGAAGTCGATTTATAGGTCTTGGACTCGGTATACTTATTTCTTACCTTGGCATAAATGGCATCGTCGCCCGAATAAAAACTCAGATACAAGCGGTCTCTGTCGGAAAACTTATGATTGATCTTGGCGTTGAAATCGTAAAAGTAATAACCCGCCGACAGTTTATCCAATTCATCCATTCCGCGCTTCGTGGCCTGAAGTATGGGTTGAAGCAGCAGGTCGGCGTAGGTGCGGCGAAAAGAAAGATTGAAACTGGTTTTCTCACGTACGATGGGGCCTTCGAAATTGAATTTGGAAGAGATCAACCCGACGCTTACATTGCCGTGGTAGCTCTTGTCATTGCCGTCGTTCATACGGATATCCACCACCGACGACAACCTGCCTCCGAAACGGGCCGGGAAATTGCCTTTGTACAGGGTCACGTTTTTAATGGCATCGGCGTTGAACACCGAAAAAAAGCCAAACATGTGATTCACATTGTACACAGGCACTCCGTCGAGCAATAAGAGGTTTTCGTCCGGCCCGCCTCCCCTAACATAAAGCCCGGCAGAACCCTCGGAACCCGATTGCACACCGGGCAAGAGCTGCAAGGCCTTGATGACGTCGTTTTCGCCCAACAACGAAGGAACATTCTTAATTTGAGCCACCGGAATCTCCACCGCGCTCATCTGAGTGCCCAATACCCCGAATTCTTTATGTTGCCTTCCGCTTACCACGACTTCTTCCAATTCGGCACCGGATTGCAGACGTACCGTCAGTTGGCGGTCGCTATCGGCCCAGAAGGCAAAGCGCTGAGGTTTATAACCCAGATAAGAATAGATAAGATGCACCGGCCCTTCGGGCAACGTAAGCGTATAGAAACCATAGAGATTACTTACAGCTCCTTTGCCCGAGATACTGTCGTAAACGGTGGCGTTTATAAGTGTTTCACCTGTCTCCTCGTCGGAAATATATCCGCTAATGGTTATGCCTGCTGCAGGAAGGGCGAAGCTAAGCAAGGCCAGCAGGCAACACAGTACGTGTTTTTTCATTAGGGTTCAATCCTGAAATACGAAACATCCAACCATCCGCCGTCGTTCGATTCCTGCGGGCGGGTACAAAACAAACCGACTTTGGCCCCTATCCATTTGCCTTCGCGGGCTTTGAATTCGGTGCCGATGCGTATATATTTCTGGCCGTCGAGGCTGTAATGGAAAGCACAATATTGACCTTCTTTTACCTCCACCCTGAGGTAGATATCTTGTTGAGCCAAAGGCACGGCAGCCACTATTCTCTCCGTGCCGTTGTTGTCGGCTTTGTTGCAAGAGTTTTGGGTAAGTAACAGGGTATCCTCGGTGTTCTCGACACAAAGCACTGCGTAGTCCATGCCCATCACCACCAGGCCTCCGCGTTCGCCCTTATAGCGTTTGTCGGGCTCAAAACGAACTTTGGCGGTAGCTTTAAAATTGGGGGCGGGAAATTTTTGAAGCAATAAATTGGGCACATCCCACAAACTGATGGCCCCCGGGGTGTAAAAAGAATACAAGCGCAAATTGCCACCGCTGGTGGGGTCCAGATAATACCATCTGAAATCGGGGTTTGCCTGCCACTGCCACTGCAATCCCAGGGTGGCTTTGTCGAATTCGTCGCTCTCTGCCGGCGTTGCAACAGGCAGCCGTACGGGCACGGCCGGTTTGCGATAGATGCTTACCGGTTCACCTATGCCGTCGTTGTCACCGTCGAGGCCGATGACCGGCCAGCCGTTTTTCCATTGCATGGGATTGAGATGAGTTACCCTTCCCATAACGCCAACGTCCTGAAAATGAATAAACCAGTCTTCGTTCTGCGGGGTTCTGACCCAGGCGCCTTGATGCGGGCCGTTGATCTTGGTTTTTCCCTGGTGCATCACCGTGCGCACCTGCCAGGGGCCATAGGGCTGATCGGCCCTGAGCACCACCTGCCAACCGGTAGAGACTCCGCCGGCTGGGGCAAAGATATAGTACTTACCCTCGTGTTTGTGAAACTTAGTCCCTTCTATGGTGGGATTCTTTTCGTGTCCGTCGTAGATTATGCGCGGTTCACCGATCAGACTTTTGCCGTCGGGGCTCATGGGAGCTACGAGCAACACCGACTTAAGTCCGGCCCGGCTGCCGGCCAGTGCAAAAGACATATAGGCTTTGCCGTCTTCGTCCCAAAGGGGACAAACGTCGATAAGGCCTTTGCCGGCTTTGACCAAATGCGGCTCCGTCCAGGGGCCGCGGGGATTGGAAGCCTTAACCATGTAAATACCGAAATCGGGATTGCCCCAGTATACGTAATATTCCTTGTTGTGATAGCGTATGGAAGGAGCCCAAACTCCGCTGCCGTGTTGAACCTTGTTGTAAAAATCTTCGGGTACCTGCCTGCTCAAGGCATGCCCTACCAAACTCCAGTTGACTAAGTCTCTGGAAAACAACACGGGTAAACCGGGAACACAATTAAAACTGGATGCCACCATATAGTATCCGTCGGCACCCAGGCAGACATCGGGATCGGAATAATCGGCATTAATGATGGGATTTTGATAGCGCCCGTCGCCCAGATCGCCTTTCCATACCTTGGAAATGTATTGGGCATGTAAAAGATTGAGCGATAATAGAGATGTAATTAAAAGGCTGATGAAGGTTTTCATAATTCAATAAAACGTGTTTAAGTTAGTGAGATTAGTCCGTTTTTGGTTTTTGCCGGAGCTCAAACCTTATCGAATTCATTGAGTTTTTTCCTGAGATAGGCCGCAAAATCGTTGGCGAATTCCTTGCGTTTAAGAGCAAAATCTACGGTGGTTTTCAGGTAGTCGAGCTTATTGCCTATGTCGTAACGACGTCCTTCTATTTTCATGGCAATAATGCTCTCTGTTTGCAGCAAGATACGCAGGGCATCGGTAAGCTGAATTTCGTTGCCCTTACCGCGCGGCGTTTGTTCTATGGCCTGAAAAATTTCGGGAGTCAGAATATAACGTCCGGCCACGGCCCAGTTGGAAGGCGCCTTGTCGGGAGCGGGTTTTTCGACCATTTCGGAAACCTGCATAATGCGGTCGCTCAAAAAAGTTCCACCCACAATGCCGTAACGGTCCACCCTATTTTTATCCACCTGCTGCACGGCAATTACCGTATGACGATATTGCTCGTAGGTGTCGATCATTTGCTGGGTGATGGGAATAACCGAATCGTTGACGCTGTCGCCCAACAAAACGGCAAAAGCCTCGCTGCCGCAATGAAAACGGGCATAATAAATGGCATCGCCCAGGCCGTTTTGTTCTTTCTGACGTACAAAATGGATGTTGGCCATGCTGTCGATATGCCTGAGCTCGTTGTACCAATATTCGTCTTCGCGCTCTTTGAGCAAGCGCTCTTCGAGCTCGAGATTGCGGTCGAAATGGTCTTCGATGGAACGTTTGCCTTTACCCGTGATTATCAGAATGTCTTCTATGCCCGATTCTACGCATTCCTGTACCACGTATTGTATGGTGGGAATATCAATAATAGGCAGCATCTCTTTGGGCTGCGCCTTGGTGGCAGGTAAAAATCGTGTTCCCAGCCCTGCTGCCGGGATGACTGCTTTTCGAATCATCGTTTTCGTGTTATGCTTTTGTTACATAATATAAGGTTTGATTACCCTGGCATTCAAGCTCTTCATTTTAAAAAAGAGACGATGCAGGGATTCTTCGTCGCGGTACATGCCTATGATGGTTCCGCCCGACCCGGCAAATTTAGCCGAAACTCCACAGGAGCGGGCTGCTTCGACCAATTCTAAATGAGCGGGGCTGATCTTGTAGATTTTGCGGCGTAAATCAAAATTCAAATTGATCAGTTTGTCGAGGGTATCGTAATCCTTGTTTAGAATAGCAGTGCGGCCTTGCTCAGCCACTTCGGCAATTTGGGCCATGGTATCGCAAACCAAAGGATCGCCGGCTTCGAACTTTTCTCTGATGGGGTTGTGTACGGCGCCCGATACCTTGCTCAAACGGGTTTTGTAGGCCACATAAAACTTGGGAAGCAAAGCCGGATCGATCACTTCGTAACGGCCACGACCATGCTTGAGCATAAATTCACGATCAAAATCCATATATACACAGCCTTCGTAAACCTGTATAACTCTGTCCTGTAAACCTGCCGTAATAGCCAATTCTTCAGACTCTGCCTTAAGTACCCAGCTAGGCAGCATTTCCTGAGGAATCTCCACTTCGTAAAATTTCATCAGGGCCTTGAAAGTAGCCGTGATGATGGCACTGGAACCCGACAAACCTACCTGACGGGGTATAGTGGTGCTGAAACGTATAGTAAAATTGCGGGCGGGCAGCCGGATGCCTTCCTGATCGCAGTATTCACTGAATTTCTTCACAGCGGCCTTGACTAAACGTTTACCACCGTAATAGCCTGTTTTTTTGATGGTTTCCGTCAGATGCCGCAAGTTGCGAAAACGGTCTTCTTCGTCTTCTTCGATCACCAGTTCCGGCGATTCATACAACAACACGCCGGCTCCGAAATTACGTATAATGATGGATATGGTTTTACCGAAAAAACCGTCCGAAGGATTTCCCAACAGGCCGGCACGCGCATAGGCTCTACTCTCGATAATCATGATGATCAGCTTAGATTGGTCAACAAAGATAGCTTATTTGCTCAAAAAAGCATTATTCTTGCTCAATTCGTTGCAAATCCGTTTTCTTGGCCGTAGAAGGAGCGCCTACCCTGCCTCCTGAAATAACATTGTCCAACACGATGTTCTCGGCATGTTCCATAAACAGGCCTATGGCAGCCTTCTCGATATTGACGTTGCTCAAATAAATATCACGGACTTTTTTAGTTTCGAAGCCTTGAATCACTATACCGGCATTTTCGGCCTCCTTGCAGTGGAGATTGTTGACGTGTATGTCGCGTATGTCGGTTTCAAAGCCCTTGCCCTGATTATGGTAATTAGAAGTAATAAAAAAGCAGTCTTCCACTGTACCCAGATTCAGGTTGTTGATATATACGTCTCTGATATAGCCCCCGCGGTCGGGATTGGATTTGAGGTAAATACCCCTTTTCAGGTAACCTCCGTGATCGCAATCGTGTACGAAAACGTTTCTGACACCCGAAGACATCTCGCTGCCTATCACAACTGCGTGCAAGCCTTTGAAACGGCAATGGCGGATAATGATGTTTTCGGAGGGTGTATTGGTTTTGCGCCCTTCGTAATCGCGGCCGGCCTTTATGGCCACGTTGTCGTCGGAATTATTAAACTGCACGTTTTCTATCAGCACATTGCGGGAATATTCCGGATCGATGCCGTCGTTGTTTTTGTTGAAAGCCGAAAAGCGAATTCCCCTGACGGTGATGTTCTCGGATTTAAGCAAATGCAAACACCAAAAGGGGGAATCTTTGAGCATAACGTCTTCGATCAGCACGTTTTTACATTCAAAAAGTTGAATCAACTGGGGACGCAGAAAATGTCCTTCGCCAAAAATCCGTTCTTCGATGGGCGTACCGGCGTAATTCATCTCGCGGCTCAGAGCCTGATCGTCGTCGTCCAGGTCGGCCCATTCGGCAAAACCTTCGGCTGCCCTTCCGTCTATGCTGCCTTTACCTATGATGGAAATGTTTTTTAGTTGATAGCCATAAATAAAAGGGCTGTAATTGTACAGAAAAGTACCTTCCCAACTGCTGCGTACCACCGGCAGGTAACTGCGGGGATTGGAACCGAAAAAGAGTTCGGCTCCTTCCCTCAAATCCAGACAAACATTGCTAACCAGATGTATGGGTCCATCCAAAAAATACTTACCCCGCGGTACCACTATCCGGGCTCCGCCCAATTCCCGACAAGCTTGCATGGCTTTTTCGAAAGCGGGCCTGCAGTCGGTAACAGAATCGCCCAAAGCTCCGAAGTCAAGTATCGACAGGGTTTTTTCCGGAAGGACAGGCGCTTTGACCGCACGTAATATGGCTCTGTATTTTTCGTCGGGACGGTAAATATTGTTGGGGCTACGGTACATCAACAACAACACGACTGTTGTTATGATAATTAAAATCGCTAAAAGGGTCGGGCTGTTTTTTTTCATCTTCTGAATCGGTTTTACAAAAGACCGTGTTGCTTCATCTTTTTGGAGAGGGTCTTGCTATCAATATTCAGCAATTTGGCGGCTTCTTCCTGATCGTCACCGCTGATGTCCAATGCTTTACTGATGGCTCTTTTTTCGACTTCCTGTAAATCATAGCTGTCCTCCTCCTGAGGAGCACTGTGGGCCAACTTGTTTATAATACCGAAATTTTCGGCTTTGATAATGTTGTCTTTGCACAAGATCACTGCCCGTTCTATCAGATTTCGCAGTTCGCGTATGTTTCCGGGAAAACTATAGCCTTGAAGCAGGTCAAAGACTTCGGGCGCTACCTGTATGTTGGATTTGGCCATTTTTTCCGAAAACTGTTCCACAAAGTATTCCACCAACAAGGGTATGTCTTCTTTGCGTTTGCGCAGGGGCGGGAGATGAATGATAAACGTGCCGATACGGTGAAAAAGATCGGTTCTGAAGAATTTGGGATTGGATATTTCTTCGAGACTTTTGTTGGTTGCTGCAATAATGCGGATATCAAAAGTCTGTTCCTTTTGGGTTCCCACCTTGATGTATTTCTTCTCTTCGAGCACCCGCAAAAGCTTCACTTGCAGGTTATGCGGCATATCGCCGATTTCATCGAGAAACAGGCTGCCTTTGTCGGTGGTTTCGAACCAGCCGGCTTTGTCGGCAATGGCGCCCGTAAAACTTCCCTTTTTATGTCCGAAAAATTCACTTTCGAACAGACTTTCGGGAATGGCCGACATATTGACCGCTCCGAACAATTCGTCCCTTCGAGCACTCAAGTCGTGAATACCTCTGGCCACCAGCTCTTTACCTGTGCCGCTTTCTCCGATTATCAACACCGAAGTGTCGGGCGTGCGGGCTACCAGGCGCACTTGGTTCTTGATTTCTTCAATGGCGGGAGATTCCCCTATCATCTGTATGCTCACCTCTTTGTCGACCCATTGCCTGAGGCGGCTGCTTTTGTTTTTTTCCAACTGAAAATCCTTTTTCAGTTTGGTAAAACGCTGCGTTTTTTCGATAGACATCCAGATATCCGCCGGTGTAAAAGGTTTTTTGAAATAATCGACCGCCCCACGGCGCAAGGCTTCGATAACCGTATCCATATTGCCGGAATCGCTCACCATGATTACCTCGATATGAGGATAATCGGTTTTTATTCTTTCTAAAACACCCAGGCCGTCCATTTCCGGAAGCCGGTAGTCACAAATCACATAATCGATCTTTTCGTTTTTGAGTATTTCGAATCCTGCCGAAGGGGCATCTGCGGTAAATACCGTAAAACGTTCCTTAAGGATGGAAGACGATAATCTTCTGTAAACAGGGTCATCGTCGATAATTAAAATATTTCTGCCTGATGTTTCCATAATTCAGCTAATTATTCAATGGAAGGTACACCCTGAATTCAGTGCCCTCCCCGGGCTCACTGTCCACTTGGAGACTACCGTTGTTCTTTTTTACAAAATCCTTGACCAGCATCAGACCCAAACCGGTACCCTGCTCGTTTTCGGTACCGCTACTTGTAAAGTGTTGGTCTTTTGCAAAAATGCGCTCCACGGTTTCGGAGTCCATTCCTACGCCGTTGTCTGCAACATAAATCATAGCCTGTCCGTCTTTTTTGCCTGCTCCAATCCTTACCCTTCCTCCACGAGGGGTAAATTTAATGGCGTTGGAAAGCAGGTTTCGCACCACTGTGTGTATGGAAAGCTCATCGCACCAGGCTCTGAGTTCTTCTTCCACTTCTACTTCTATGCTCAATTCTTTTTGTTCGGCGTTAGGACGCAACAAATCAACGCAACTTTGAATAAGGACAAACAAATCGGTCGCTTTGAACTCAAGCTGCTGACTGTCGGTTTGTATGCGAGTCCATTGCAGCAGACTGTTCAACAAGGTGCTGGTTTCTTTGGTGCGTTCTCCTAGCAGCTTTATTATTTCTCTTAATTCATCGCCATTCAGCCCGATATAACCTTTATCTATAGCTTCGAGAGTTTGCAGTATGCCCGACAAGGGAGAACGTATGTCGTGAGCGATAATGGAATACAGACGATCTCTTGAACGGTTCATTTCTATAATGGTTCGTCTGGATTCCGCCAATTCGAGATGAGTACTTACCCGCACCCATAGCTCTTCTCTGCGAAAAGGTTTTGTTATGTAATCTACTCCTCCGACGTTGAATCCTTCCACCAAATTTTCGGTTTGAGTGTTGGCTGTCAGAAAAATAACGGGAATATCCGCCCAGTCCTCTTTGGCTTTAATCCGGCGACACACCTCGTAACCGTCCATATTGGGCATATTGATATCCAGCAGAATGAGTGAAGGTCTTTGTTGCCTGATCAGTTGCAGCGCCGCGGCACCGCTTTCGGCAGTCTGGGTTTCAAAGCCGTAACTTTCAAGAATCTTGGAAGTTAGCAATAAGTTCATCGGATTGTCATCGATGACGTATATAAGGTGTTTTTTATCGTGCGACATAGTGATCTACTTTTAGGCAGGAAAAGTACAAACTATCCCATAGGTCGCAAATATAACATATTAAAATGGCTTTATTGTATTTTGTTTATGTTAAATAATTATTGTTTCTGCTCCAAAATGTTTTGCACGTTCTTCCATTCGTTTTCAAGACTTTCGAGCAACAGGAGCAAAACCTCAGGGTCTTCGTGGTGGAATTCCATTTTTCTGGCGATATCTCCCAGGACTACCATTTCCAAATTGTAAGCACTGCCTTTGAGCGTATGGGCTATGGATTTAACACTACAGGCATCTTTGTTTTCACAGGCCGTTTTCATTTGCTGCAAGAATTTGGGGTATTCTTCGGCAGCCATTTCCAACAAACTTTTCATCAGGTCGGTATCGTGGTCGATCTTTTCCAGCAACTTATCTTCGTCGAAATGAGGAACGTCCGGTTCAAGCAAGTCATCTGTTTGGTAAGTTGCTTTTTGGGGGCCTATTACATTCTTGATTATTACTTGGTAAAGAGCTTCTTTTTCGATGGGTTTAGGTAAAAAATCGTTCATGCCCGCCAGAAAGCAATTTTCCTTTTCCTGATTGGAAACACCGGCAGTAAGGGCAACGATGGGAAGTTCTTTGGCCCGGGGATTATCGCTGTTTCTTATTCTCCGGGTAGCCTCCAGCCCGTCCATTACAGGCAATTGTACATCCATAAGTATCAGATCGGGATCGACATTTTTAAACATTTCTATCGCTTCTTGTCCGTCGACGGCCTCGTACAATTCGGCATTGGGCAGAAAGCTCTTCAATATATTGGCTATAACCACCCTGTTCATTTTGATGTCTTCGGTTATTATTATTTTCAGTTTGTTTTCGAGTATGCGAACACTGGATTCTTCTTTTCTGGACAACTTTTGTAAATACTTCTCGTAAGTATCCCCGTTGCCGGCCTGAAGTTTCTGCAGGTAATAATAAAGTTCAACCGCCTTAACCGGTTTGGTAAGGGTGTACAGAATATTCAATTCCTTGGCGGCGCAATGTATGGTGTCGTGTTCGGAAGAGCTGTGTAAAAGAATTACAGGCAACTCACCGGCAGCAAAACGTTCGTCTTTTCGCAGCAATTTAATCGTTTCCAAACCATCGAGCTGGGGCATATGATAATCTACAATGAGCAAATCGAAATGTTTTCCCGACTGTAACAATTTTATCGCTTTCAATCCGCTATCGCAACCGGTAAATTCAATACCCCAATACTCAAAAGTTCGTTCCAGAATAAGCCGGTTATTCTCATTATCGTCTACAAACAAAACCGTCTTAATATCTTTTATCGGGCTTAAAACATCGGTGGTGTCGTCGTCGTAATCGAGTTCCAGCGTGAAATAAAACCTGGATTCTTCATCTATTTTACTTTCAAACTGAATTTCTCCTCCCATTTTCTTCACTATGGAATTGGATATAATCAGACCCAGCCCGGTCCCTCCGTATCTGCGCGTTGTAGAAGTGTCGGCTTGTGAAAAGGCTTTGAACAGCTTGCTTTTATCTGCCTCTTTTATGCCTATACCGGTATCGCGCACGCTCACGGTCAATTGTCCTTTGTTTTTGTCAAGGCGTGTAAAATTCAGTTTTAGTTCCACCTCGCCTGCATGAGTGAATTTTACGGCATTGTTCATCAGGTTAACCAAAACCTGTTTAAAACGCAAGGGATCGAGTGTCATGTAGCGGGGTAAGTCGGGCTGCACATCGAGCAATAATTCAATATCCTTGTGCGAAGCCTGTATTTTGATTATGTCGGCGGCGCTCTCTACCAGCCGGATGACATCGGTCGATACCATGTCGAGTTCAAGTTTGCCGGCCTCGATCTTTGAGAAATCCAGTACGTCGCTTATAATGCCCAGCAAAGAATTGGCCGATACTATAGCGTTGTCGAGGTATTCTTTTTGCATCTTATTCAGAGGCGTGTTCGACAACAATTCGGTAAAACCTATCACACCATTAAGAGGGGTACGGATTTCGTGGCTCATATTGGAGAGAAATTCCGATTTTGCTCTGCTGGCAGATTCTGCGAGCTCTTTGGAATTTTTCAACTCTATCTCCATCTTTTTCCGTTCGGTTATATCTCGCGAAATATTACTGGTAAACAATACATTGCCGCTTGTGTCGTAAATGGGGTATTTCTTGGTCAGGATGGTCCTTCTTTCGCCTGTATGAGTGATCAATTCCTCTTCGCGCAGTAAATATTCGCCCGGCTTCAAACTACGGGCTCTTCGTTCATCGTCCATATAGGTTCTGACAGGTTCTTCCCAGGGCGGAATATTGTAAATTTCCGCATCGGTTTTACCTATAACCTCGGTAAAATCGTCGTAGCCGGCAGAGCGGGCGAAAGCCTTGTTGGCAGCAAATACCCTCAGATCTGAGTCTTTTACCGTGATAATATCGTCGCTTTGTTCTACAACATGAAGCAAGGCCATAGCTTGTTGTTCAGCTATTTGGCGTAATTTTTCCTGCTTGTTCAGAGAATTGCTTTTACTCATTATCAATAAAAGACTAACAAACAGCAATACAACAGCAAAAGCGTAGATGATATCTTCTGAGGCTTTGGCTAAAACCAATTTTTTCCAACGGTTGACATCGTAATCAATACCCAATAAAGCGTACACAGCCGAATTTCTGAAACTTCTCAATGGCACCACCACGCTTTTCCATTTACCTAAACTATCTGTGTGGTGGTCGGTAATTACCGGCTCAGCCCGGTCGAAAGCTTTTAAAATGGCCGTATCGGTATCGTAATACTCCCGTCCGGGCGAAGAATAGTATATTGAATTGGCAGGTTCCGAATCGACTAAAAAAATAACTTTACCTTCTTCTTGTTTCAACAAATAAATGGTACGCGTATTCGGGTTCATTCTGCGGAGTTCAATCAGTTTATCCTTAATAATCCGATAGTAGTCAGAGCTTTCTACTCCCTCATTAGCCTGCAGAAATTCCAGTCTTACTGTGTTTAACGCCACTTCGATGGTTTGAGCATAGGCCAAAGCTCCTTTTTCTAAATCCTTATCGGCCGCTCTCCAGGAATTGAATGCATAAAAAACAAACAAAATAAAAGAACAGACTATGCCAATAATCAACAAACGGTTTTTATGAGAAGTATGACGTATGCTTAGCCTTTGTTCCGTTTCAGTTTGAGATGTTTTCATGGTTACTTATATTTCGTTTGCAATTATATCTTTTAGGGTAAGCCATTCTGTTTTTAGTTTTTCGCCCTCGGACTCTAATAAAAAAACGTCGGAAGCATTTTGTTCCACTACCTTGGCTAAATTGCCCAGGCGCGTAAACTCCATGTTGAAAGCGCTGCCTTTGAGTCTGTGGGCTCCCGATTTTATCCGGGCCGGATCTCCGGTTTCTATGTTTTCCAACAGTTCATTTACATCTTTGTCGAACTCCTTCAAAGATTGAAACATTAATTGTTTATACAAATCTTTGTCGTTCTGGATTTTGTCCAAGAGATTGTTTTTGTTGAAATGCAAAGAAGTATCTGAGGGATTTTCGCTTTCCTCGACTTGGGCCTGCCATTTTCCGCTTGCAGAGGCTACGTACTTCAATATGGCCTGATACAGGATCTTTTTATCAATGGGTTTGGGAATAAAATCGTTCATCCCCGCCAGTTTGCACAACTCCTGTTCCGATTTGGAAACTCCGGCGGTAAGGGCTACAACAGGCAAGCTTCTTACACGGGGATTGTTGTGGGTACGGATATTGCGACTAGCGTCCAAACCGTCCATTACAGGCATTTGCACGTCCATAAAGATCAGATCCGGGAGATTGTTTTCGAGCAGTTCGAGCACTTCTTTGCCGTTCTCGGCTTCCAGTATCTTGGCATTGGGAAACCTTTTCCTTATAAGCTGAACAACCAACATCATATTCATCTTGACATCTTCAGCCACCAGTACACAAAATTGTTTTGAAAAATCAACCGGCTTTTCCCGAACAAGGGGACTTTCCGGAGCTTTTACCAGATCTGTCGCCGGACTTACCGGGGACAAATTCTTTAGATAAAAGAGCAAGTCGCTGGCCTTAAGTGGCTTAATGACTGTTCGCCAGATTTGTAATTTACGGGCTCTTTCGTTTATGGTATGATCTTCCGAGGAGCTGTGCAATAAAATAATGGCCTGCTTTTCGGGATTCAGAAGTTTTTTCTCCCTTATGGCCGCAACTGCCGTTAGACCATCCATTTCGGGCATATTATAATCGATCAGGATCAAATCGAAATCCGAATCCTTTTCGAGCACAGCCAAGGCCTCTTTGCCGCTTCCTGCGCTACTGAAATCCAGCCCCCAATACATGAAATTATGTTCCAGGATTTTGCGATTGTTGGCGTTATCGTCAACAATCAGCACCCTTTTTACGGGGAGGCTGCCCATGCTTTCTTCCGCTTGCTTACGTTCGTAGCGGCTTACAAAGCTCATCGAAAAAACGGAACCTTTGCCGTATTCGCTTGTGAAGTCGATTTTGCTGCCCATTTTTTCGGCCAGCGAATTTGATATAACAAGACCCAGGCCGGTACCTCCGTATTTACGGGTAACGGAAGAATCGGCCTGTGAAAAGGCTTTAAAAAGCTTACTCTTATCTTCGTCGCGGATACCTATGCCGGTATCGCGCACAGCCAAAGTAAATTGTCCCTCAAATTCATCGATTTCCTTAAATTTCAGACAAATTTCCACTTCGCCTTTGGTCGTAAATTTAACGGCGTTGCTCAACAAATTTACCATAATCTGCTTAAGGCGAATAGGATCGATATAGGCATACCTGGGCGCATCGGGTTGTATATTGAGTAAAAGCTCCAGGCCTTTTTGACTGGCCATAATTTTTACTATGTCCGAGGATTTTTCTACCAATTGTATAATATCGCTGTGCACGATGTCCAATTCCAACTTGCCCGATTCAATCTTGGAAAAATCCAGAATATCGTTTATCACACCCATCAAGGTGTTGGCCGACATAATGGCGTTTTCCACATATTCCAATTGTATCTTGTTTAGCTTGGTGTTGCGCAACAATTCCGTAAAACCTATCATGCCGTTCAGAGGGGTACGTATCTCGTGGCTGGTATTGGAGAGGAATTCCGATTTTGCTTTACTAGCCGCTTCGGCCAGATTTCTAGCTTGTATAAGTTCTTTTTCGCGCTCAACCTTAAAGAGAACTTCACCCATGAAATCGCAGAAACTTACCAGCATACCGGTATCTATGTCGGTCCACCGGCGGTAACTGGCGAGCATTTGAAAACCCATTACTCCAATGATTTGGTTATTGTTATCTCTCAAAGCCATGGTAATCATTGATCTAATACCCAATGCCTTAAAATATTTTTTTCCGATTCGGCTTCGTCAGGCATATCTTCCACGTTATCGATGCAGAGTACTCCTTTATTGATTTGCTCGCTAAACCAAGCATGGTCTTCTAGAGCTATTTGTTGAGGTACATTCCTCGGAATCAGGCTCCACTTATAGATCTGAAAATCCTGCTCCGCTCCGAGTTGAATTAAAAAGGCAGCTTCCACCTGCAGAAAACGGCCTAGTTTTTCGAGGGTTTTAGGGGCAACCTCCTGAATATTTTGAATATTGACCTGTATAAAATCGGAAAAAATCTCAGATGTAAACTTCTCTATCTCCGACTTTTGTTTGATAATAATGTTGGCTTCTTCCCGGCTGATCAGATTCACCAGGATTTCGGAAAACAACTGCAACAATTGTTGTTCCTCAAAACTGTACTTCTGATTTTTATATGACCAGTTGAAACCCAAAAAACCAACCAGATTGGAAGCCTCAAACATGGGAATGGCCAAAAAACTTCTTTCTTTTTTTAAATTGAGCAATTCATACAGAGGGGTCCCTTCGATCAATACCTTGGCGTCTTCTACAAAAAAACTCTCTCGCCTTTTATGAATCTCAATAAGTTCTTTGATATCCTCAAGACTTATTATCCGGATCTCATCAATAATAGAATCGACTCCCGGTTTACGCCATTCATGGATAAGATCAACAACACCCTTACCGTAGTTAAAACTTGCTATACAAACCCTTTCAGCATTCACATAACGCCCCATTTGTTCCAACGATGCTTTAACCGTCTTTTCGTAATTATCCAGAGGGGTATTGATAAAATTCAGAGCAATCGACATCAGGATTTCCTGCATATGCTCGAGATTTTTTACTTCCGTAACATCCTTCACTATCAACATCAAGCCGATTTGCCGGTTGTTTCCTCCTACAACTGCCTTTTTGGTGATAAAAAAATGCTTGTCACCTGCTTTTACTTCTTTGTATTTTATTTCCTCCATATCGGAGAATTCTTCGAAATACAAACAATTTTCATTTTCGAGGCATTCTTCCATGATGCCGGACTTCAATAATTTTTGGGCGCTGGGATTGGTATTTATTATAGCTGAATCCCGGTCCAACACAAAGATGGCATCCGGAATGATCTCGTATAAATAACTCATAGCCAGAGGAGTCATTTCAAATAGCCTATTGGTAGAGGCAGCATAGGCCACTATTATAGACATTACGAGAAAACCCAGGGGGGTAAAATCGATAAAACCCGCGTATTTGAAACCAAGTATATAGGCAATACTGGTAAGGAAAGGAATTACTGTGCCGGAGAGTAAAATCAAAATATTATTGCGTTGCATTTTACTCTGTCCCCTGTATGACTTAAGCAACAATACTATACCTAAAACTATCAGGCCATAGGAATAAACCACATGAAGGTAGTAAAAAGGTCCGGGGACTAATGCATGGTAATAGTAGCGACCTGCGGTTTTGAACGAAGACTGGGCATAAAAAAGATGATGAACATCGTTGCTCATCAACATGGAAATAGTAACAAGCGGTATTATAAAAAATAAAGGGTAAAGCGATGTATTCAGGTGTTTTTCCCTCCCGGTGTATTCAAGTATATAAAACAGGTAAAAAACCGGCAACAAACAGATGCCGGCATACTCTATCTGCACATAGAACCTTATGTCTTCGCTGTTGGACGAACCCAGTTCCAGGCCGTAAAAAAACGACCATACGGCAGTACAGGTCAATAACATGTAAACATAGGTGCTGAGGCTCTCTTTCCTTTTAACGAAAAGAAAAACCATCAGGCCCAAAGTTATAAGAGCCGAGGCGATATAGGCGATACTAAAAGGATTGATGGTCATCGACGAAACAAATAAAACTATGAAAGCAAACATGCAAATATAGTATGTTTTTGACTTTTGTCTTTTATTTTTTTAATTTTGATTGATATTTAATTCTTTGAGAGTCATGAATAAGCTCTTTTTAAGGGAGATAAACGATCCCGAAACCCTCCGGGCAATGGAGGCCGTCGACAGAAAATTCTTTGTACCGGAGAAGCTGCAATCGCATGCCTACAGCGACACAGCCCTGCCCATCGGCCTGGGTCAGACGATATCTCAACCCTATATTGTAGCCTATATGACGGCCTCGGTCAAAGCGGGCGATTGCGACAAAATACTTGAGATAGGCACCGGATCGGGTTACCAGACAGCGATCCTGGCCGAACTGGCCCGGGAAGTATATACCATCGAAATCATTCCGGAACTGGGGATCAAAGCCAAAAGTGTCTTAGACACACTGGGTTATAAAAACATCCGTTACAAAACAGCAGACGGTTACCGTGGCTGGCAGGAAATGGCGCCTTTCGATGCCATAGTCGTTACGGCCGCCATAGCCGAAACACCTCCGGATCTGCTCGATCAGCTGGCCGAAAACGGACGTATGATTTTACCTTTAGGGCCCGAAGGAGACACGCAATACCTGGTACTGATCGAAAAAAAGGCAGGTCAATTTACATACAGCCGCAAGCTGGCCGTCCGTTTTGTGCCTTTTACCCGGTCAAAAACAGATTTCCGATGATTGCCTGACACAAGCAGCGAAAAATGAATGAACCGGAAAAAAAGAGGATGACTAAAAAGTCACCCTCTCGCTTAATCCGGAATCCGATGATGAATCGGAAACCGAAATTTATTCCCAGTTGAGCCCGGCCATGCGTTTATAGCTGTTATAGCGCCATTTGGCACTTTCTTCGGCAGCTTTGAACAACTCTTCGGCCTCATCCGGATATTGCTTTATCACCGATGAATAACGGACTTCGCCTTTGAGGAAGTCGGCAAATTTACTCCAGTCGGGTTCTTTGGAATCGAGTATAAAGGGATTTTTACCCTCGGCCTCGAGTTGTGGATTGTAGCGCCACAGATGCCAGTAACCGCAAGCTACTGCCGCTTCGGCTTCGGCCTGCGATTTACCCATACCCCTCTTTAGTCCGTGATTAATACAAGGCGAGTAAGCAATTATCAACGAAGGACCGTCGTAGGCTTCCGCTTCGCGGAAAGCCCTGAGGGTTTGGGCCTGATCGGCTCCCATGGCTACCTGAGCAACGTATACATAGCCATAGGTAGTGGCAATCATTCCCAAATCTTTCTTGCGTATACGCTTGCCGGCGGCGGCAAATTTGGCAATAGCTCCCAACGGAGTAGCTTTGGACGACTGGCCTCCGGTGTTGGAATACACTTCGGTGTCCAGCACCAGGATATTAACGTTCTTGCCCGAGGCGATCACGTGGTCCAATCCTCCGTAACCGATGTCGTAAGCAGCGCCGTCTCCTCCGACTATCCATTGACTGCGTTTTACCAGATACTTGCTTAAGCTGCTGATTTGCTTACAATAATCACAGTCGCATCCTTTTACCGCATCTATGATCTTGTCGGCCAGTACACGGCTCTTGTCGCCGTCTTCACGATCGGTGAGCCATTCGGCAAACAAGGCTTTTTGTTCTTCGGAACAACGGCTGCAGGATTGAGCATCGCTCATAAGCTTAACCAGGCGTTCACGCATCTTTTCGTAAGCCAGTTGCATACCGAAACCGTATTCGCAGAAATCTTCGAACAGCGAGTTGGCCCAGGCAGGACCGTGACCCAATTCGTTGGTGGTGTAAGGCGTGGAAGGTACCGAGCCCGAATAAATGGAAGTACAGCCGGTGGCATTGGCCACTATCTGGCGGTCGCCAAACAATTGGGTCAACAATTTGAGGTAAGGCGTTTCGCCGCAACCCGAACAGGCTCCCGAAAACTCAAACAAAGGAGTGGCAAATTGTGAATTCTTGACGTTTTGTTTCGTGTCGACCAGGTGTTGTTTGCTTTTGACTTTGTCTACACAATATTCCCAATTGGAAGCTTCACTCATCTGGCTTTCGAGGTCTACCATCTTAAGGGCTTTGCCTCCGGCTCTGGGGTTGCCCGGACAAACATCCGCGCAATTGCCGCAACCCAAACAATCCAATACCGAAACCTGAATACGGAATTGCATACCCTTCATGGTAGCAGGAGCCTTCATTTCGATGGTTTCGAATCCGGGAGCTGCGGCAGCCTCTGCCTCATCCAGTACAAAAGGACGAATGGAGGCATGCGGACAGACGTAAGCACATTTATTGCACTGAATGCAATTTTCGGCTATCCATTCAGGTACAAAGGCGCTGACACCTCTCTTTTCGTACCGGGCTGTTCCCGGCATCCAGGTGCCGTCTTCGATGCCTTTGAAGGCCGAAACCGGAAGCAAGTCGCCGTCCTGTGCATTGATGGGACGAACTACTTTGTTGATAAATTCGGGATCGTTGTTGATTACCGCGGGGTCGTCAGGCAGATTAGCCCAGGCAGGATCAACTTTGAGTTGTTTGTATTCACCACCTCTGTCGACGGCTTCGTAGTTTTTCCTGACAATCTCTTCGCCTTTATTACCGTAGGACTTGACAATGAATTTCTTCATTTGATCAATAGCCAGATCCACATCTATAACCTTGGTTATTCTGAAGAAAGCCGACTGCAATATGGTGTTGGTACGATTGCCGAGGCCTATCTCCTGTGCTATCTGGGTGGCGTTGATATAATAAACACTGATGTTCCTTTTGGCAAAATAACGTTTGACCTTGGCGGGTAAATGCTTGGCCAACTCTTCGCCTTCCCAGATGGTGTTCAGCAGGAAAGTACCGTTCTGACGCAAACCTTTGGTGACATCGTAAAGGTTCAGATAAGCCTGCACATGACAAGCTACAAAATTGGGCGTATTCACCAAATAGGTCGAACGTATGGGGGTATCGCCAAAACGCAGGTGAGAACAGGTAAAACCGCCGGACTTTTTGGAGTCGTACGAAAAATAAGCCTGACAATATTTATCGGTATTGTCTCCGATAATCTTGATGGAATTCTTATTGGCTCCTACCGTACCGTCAGCGCCCAGGCCATAGAATTTGGCTTCGTAAATGCTTTCGCCGCTCAGTGCAATTTCTTCCTCCTGAGGCAAAGAAGTGAACGTAACGTCGTCAACTATACCTATGGTAAACTGGTTGCGGGGTTCGGGTAAGGAAAGATTTTCGAATACGGCCAAAATCTGGGCAGGCGTAGTGTCTTTCGAAGACAAACCGTAGCGGCCGCCAACAATGAAAGGCATTTTGTCCAGACCCAATGCATCGTTTTTTGCAAAGGCTTCGACTACGTCGAGATACAGCGGTTCGCCATTGGCTCCGGGTTCTTTGGTTCTGTCCAGTACGGCAATTCTTTTGACCGTCTTGGGCAGTACCGCTTTCATATATTTAACCGAGAAAGGACGATAGAGATGTACGGAAATCAGGCCCACTTTTTCGCCTTTTTGCATCAAATAGTCGACGACTTCTTTGGCGGCTTCGGTAATGGAGCCCATCGCAACGATAATACGTTCAGCGTCGGCCGCGCCGTAATAGGTGAAGGGTTTGTATTCACGGCCGGTCAACTTGTTGATTTCCTCCATATAACCGGCAA
>Ga0209201_1001050_pt1 | contig 34208 bp, 32 predicted proteins | sample AD_UKC055_MetaG_FD_184411 | JGI IMG/M metagenome (GOLD analysis project Ga0209201, IMG submission 184411) | Active sludge microbial communities of municipal wastewater-treating anaerobic digesters from USA - AD_UKC055_MetaG (SPAdes) (version 2) | ecosystem: Engineered > Bioreactor > Anaerobic >... | reverse complement strand
GGAACGTCTAGACTTTCAGATTCCAAAGCTACCGGGCGCAACGAAACCCAATGTACGTGTACGCAGCAGTCGGCCCATGGTGCGTCCCCAATGCAAACACACCAGCGCTGGACGCGTTGCCCCAACCGCCACCGCGTGTCAAGGCACGTACAGTAGCATATGTCGCGTCATTAGCGCTGTAGATCCTTCCAGCTCCAGTTGAACCATCTAAGGAGGGGTTTTTCGGACCTACGTTTTCATAGCCAAGAACATTGCCCCAAGTGTCAATTGCAGAAAATTCATTCCACGCCCAGGTTGTATCGTCATTGTCTTTGGGCTGTGATCCTGCTCCAGCGATAGTATAGTCCACCCATTCCCAGACATTGCCAGAAAAATGATGAATAGCTTGTCCATTGCTTAAGTAAAGAGTAGCCAAGGCATTAGTTACTCCTGCTTCAGGATCAGCTCCGTTGTAATCTCCTGTTGCAGTATCTCCTACGTTTCCACGCTTTAAGACTCCAGAAACATAATTATCTGAAACTGATTCAATATCTCTAGCTAGTGCCATCCATTCTGCATTACTAATTAAATGAGCTCCGATTGACTTGCATTCTGCTATTGCATTGATTTGAGAAATATTAACCCAAGGAGTTCCAGTTGATCTGCTTTCAGGAACAAAAGCTGAGTTGTATGCTTGGTTTCCATTATCATCTCCTTGAATCTTTGCTTCATACTCCATAACGCAAAAGCCGAGACCCGTATTAATCCATCCTGTTCCGCAGTCTTCTGTTTCTTTGACTGAAGCTGTTTTAGTTTCTGAAAAAGAAATAACTCCCTTCCCTTCTAATTTAGTGTATAAGTCAAAGGTAGTGCCATCTGATTTGTAAAAATAGCAATATTCTTTGTTTGTTCCTGTGTATAAAGGGTCTTTGGAAATTGATCCCCCTATGACTGCTTCCACTTGAGAACAGTTGGTAGTATCCCCTGTTCCTAAGCAGCAGGCTACTCTTGAGCCAGAGCCTTGGTCTGGAGTTGCTGGATAGCCGTTTACTCCCATGTTAGAGCCTGACCAGATTGCATTTCTTATTCTTTCCATTTCCACTATTCTTTTAGCGTCTCTGCTATCTTTGGATATGGAACTCATTCCAATAAGAATGAATGAAGAAAGAATTCCGATAACAACAATTACTACCATAATTTCGATTAAGGTAAATGATTTTCTCAAATGTTTCATTGGCTTATTTTAATTTTTACGTGTATCAATATTATACCCCCCCCGATAATAAATGTCAAATTAAGGGCTTGCATAATTTAAATATTTAGTGTATATAATACACATATGCCAATTAAAAAATCAGCAAAAAAACAACTTAGACAAAGTTTTAAAAGAAAGAAAAGAAATGATTCGAGAAAAAAAGACATGAAAGAGCTTTTAAAAGAAGCTAATGTTTTGCTTAAAGAAGGAAAAAAAGAAGATGTAGCTAAAATGCTTCCTAAAATATATAAAGCAATAGACAAAGCTGTTAAAACAGGTGTTTTGAAAAAAAATACAGGAAGCAGAAAAAAAGCAAACATTGCCAAAAAAATTTAAATATCAAACACTAAAAGATCAAGAGCAAATTCAGGGTTAACGCGCCCTGTTTTTATATCCGCGTCTAAAAATGCCACTTTTTCATACAAGGCTTTTAATTCTTCTATAGAAAAATTATTGGCCTGAGATAATGATTTGCTTAAAACAAAAGGGTTCATGGCTACCTTTTTAGAGCTTTTAACGCTAATAATATTTTTTAACTGATAGGCAATCATTGTTAAAAGATACGGTACAGAATCTCCATCTTCGATATGCCTCTTTAATAATTTTATTGCCTTTTTCTTTTCTTTTTTTGCAATTGCATCTATTGTTTCAAAAATATTATTATCGTAAACAGGAGAAACCAATAATTCTATATCTTCTTTTAATATTTTGCTTTTAGAATAATTAATTAATTTTTCAATTTCTTTTGATATTTTCCAAAGATCGTTCGAACAAAAATCTATTAATAAAGATAGGGCGTCATCACTTATTTCTTTTTGCTCTAATTTCTTTTTTATGAAACGCTTGACTTGGTCTGTTCTTAAAAATTTAAATTCTTCTGTTTTAGCTTTTTTCTTTAAAAAAGTAGCCAATTTTTCTTTTTGTGAAACGTTTCCTGGCTCATAAATTATTAAAATATTTTCCGAACCAAATAATGGCTCTCCTCTTTCAAGAAAATCTTCTTTAAATTTTGAAGCAGAAAAAATATTAGATAAAACAACAAGCTTTTTTTCTTTAAACATGGAAATACTTAACAACTCGCTTTTAAAATCATCGAAAAGTATTTCTTTAGCGTCTAAAAATCTTAAATTAAAACCGCTAGTATTTTTCTTTTTATACTCTTCTATTATTTCTCTTAATTTCTCTTTTAATCTATATGTATCTTCTCCAAAAAGGAAAATAATCATTATTTTTGACAATTTGGGCAAAAGAAAGAACTTCTGCCTCCTTGTTTTATTCTTTTTATTATTCCTCCACACCTACATCTCTCTCCTTCTTTTCCGTACACTCTTGATACATTGTGATATCCTCCCTTTTCTCCTGAAATAGTTCTAAAATCAGAAAAACTATCTCCTTTTAATTTAATTGATTGATTTAATACTTCTTTCATTGATTTATATATCTTTTCTAATTCTTTTTCTTTTAAAGACTCTATTCTTCTTTGAGGATTGATTTTTGCTTCCCATAGAATATCGCTCGCATAGATATTGCCAATACCAACAATAAAATTTTGATCCATTAAAACTTGCTTAATCACGCCTTTCTTCTTTAAAAATAAGCTTTTAAATTCTTTAAAACTAATATCTAAGGGCTCTGGTCCAAGAACACTTAATTCTTTTTCTATTTCTTGTGTTGTCTTAAGCTCAATCTTGGCAAATTTTCTTAAATCAGACAAAGCCATTTGCATATCTTTATCTAAAAAGAATATTACTCTTATTGATTGATTCATTGGATCCTCAAGCTTGACTCCTTTTTCAGAAGAAATCCACTTATTATTTTTTTCTTTCCATTTACCAATAAGCAAATGACCTGTAATCTTTTGGTGAATCAATAGTGTAAAACCTTGAGACGTATCGAAAAGAATGTTTTTACCCCTTCTTCTAATTTTAATAATTTTTTTATTCTTTATTTTTTTTGAAAAATCTTCAAAACTGATACCTTTAAATATTTTTTTGGAGTCAGTCCAAATATTAAGAAAAGTCCTATTAAGAACTTTTTTTTCTAACCCTCTTACAATTGTTTCTACCTCTGGTAGTTCTGGCATTTTTAGTTTAAAAACATTTGTATTTTGTTTACAATCTCTTGTGGGGTAAAATGAGCTTTAACTAAGAAATCTTTTGCTCCCAATCTTAATCCTTTTTCGATATCTTCGCTCTGGCCCAAATTAGAAAGTATTATTATTGGAGTTTCATTTATAGTAGGATTTTTCTTGGCTTGTTCTAAAACTTCGAAACCGTTCATTCCTGGTAAAATTAAATCGAGAAGGATAATATCTGGCTTTTCGGTTTTCATTTTTTCAAGCCCATCTTCTCCATCAATAGCTAAAACAGCAGAATATCCTAAACTAGATATTTTTTTGCCCAGAAGCTCTCTCAAGAACTTATCATCTTCTATAATTAATACCTTTTTCATACTATAATTGTATATTAAATTTAAAATATTGTCTATACTTTAAAAGGAATGGAGAAATAAAAAGTTGTGCCTTCTCCCTCTTCTGAATCAAACCAAATTTTTCCATTATGAGACTCTATTATATTCTTTGTAGTGTATAAACCTAACCCAGAACCTTGAGTTTCCATTTTAATCACGTTATCTCCTCTAAAAAACCTCGAAAAGATTCGTTCGTACTGATCTTTTGGTATCCCCACTCCATTATCTTCAATTTTAAAAATAACATCGTTATTTTTTTGCTCTAAAAAAATATTGATTTTTCCTTTATGGGGAACAGTATATTTTATTGCGTTATCTAATAAATTATGTATTGCTAGTGTCATTTTTTCTTTATCGATAATTAATGGTGGAAGTTGTTTTTCTTTACTTTTAAACTTAACATCAACTTTCTTTATTTTAATTATTTCTTCAAAATCTTTTAATGTATTAATTATTATTTCTTCTAATTGCATTTCTTCGGGATTATAAAGAAATCTACCTTCTTCTATCCTTGTTACATTAAGTAAATCATTAATTAAACCAATCATTCTTTCATTACTAGAATATGTTTTTTCAAGAAGCTCTTTTTGCTCTTTACTCACTTCTCCTGCGTCTCCGTCTAAAATCATTTTTAAAGACCACTTAATTGCTGACAACGGAGTTCTAAGTTGATGAGCAGCGATTGAAACAAATTCTGTTTTCATCTTTTCTACTAATTTTCCTCTTGAAACATCGTGGACAATAATTAATCTTCCTTTATTATTTTGAAAATTAAAAGAAGAAACCTCTAAAAGGAGATTATTAAGAGTAACTTCTTCTTTATTTTTTTCTTCTTTTTCTTTAAAAACTTTTATTAATGGCTTCAAATCAATTTCGCTTGAACTAATTCTATAAAGATTTTTACCTACAATGTTTTCCTTTTTTTGTTTCAATAAATATTCTGTGGAAGGACTTATTAATTCGATATTCTCTTTTTCATCTACAATCAAAAGGCCGTCTGGAAAATTATTAACCATTATTAATATTTTATCTTTATCTATATTAATTGAATTTTTTTCGTTATTCATAAATATATTTTACCATAATTTTAAATTTTCACCAGTATTATTAAGCCCAGGAATTTTTTTAACTAAACTAGAAAAACCATGTTCTTCTAATGCCTTTTCCAATGCTTTTGGGTTATAGTTTTTCCATTTATAATCTTGTAAACATAAATTTAACGATATATCTGTTCTTATTTTAGCTAAATCCTTACTTAGAAAAGCATTTTCTTTACCTTCTATCAATTTCTTTCGAACACTGTTTGATATGTTTTGATCATTTATATTTTCGTATATATTTTCAATATTTTTAAATGTCGTAATTAATTCAATAGCTGTTTTTTCTCCAATTCCTTTAACTCCTGGGATATTGTCAGATAAATCTCCTCTTAAGGCCTTAAAATCAATTAGCTTTTCTTTATCTAATCCCATATATTTTTTCTTTACCGACTCTTCATCATATAAAAGAGCTTCTTTTACTCCTCTACTTAAAAAATATACTTTTGTGTTTTTGTTAACCAATTGCAATGTATCTAAATCACCGGAAACGATAATATTATTAAAATCAGAGAATTGATTAACTATTGTTCCGATTACATCGTCTCCCTCAAACCCTGATTTTTCACAGATAGAAATATTAAAAACTTTTAAAATTTCTTTGATTTTAGGAATCTGATCATAAAGTTCTTGAGGCGCTTTTTTCCTTTTAGCTTTATATTCTTTATAAGCTTGCTTTCTGAAAGTTGGCTCTGCTAAATCAAAACAAATACCTAAGTATTCTGGATTGAATTCTTTGATAATTTTAAACAGGACTAAAAGAAATCCGTAAACAGCATTTACTACTTCTCCTTTTTTATTTTTTAAAGGAGGCAAAGCATGAAAAGCCCTATGAATTACTGAGTTTCCGTCAATTACTACAAATGTTTCTTTCTTCATAACTTATTTCCCTTTTATTATCTTTTAAAATTTTAAATTTAATCTCTATTGTATATTTTGGCAATATTTTTTTAATTCTTTCTCCCCATTCAATGATAAGAATGTTATTAGGATCTTTTACAATTTCTTTAAATCCTAAGTCTTCCATCTCTTTAGTTTTGTCTATTCTATAACAATCAATATGATAAAAAGACTTTTTTCTTATTTTATACTTATTAAAAATAATAAAGGTTGGGCTTAATATTTTTCTCCTTATTCCCAAACCCAAAGCAACTCCCTGAACAAAAGTGGTCTTGCCCGCGCCTAGGTTACCCTTTAAATTTATAACTACAGCTTCTTTATTTTTAAAAGCTAAAATCTCCTTTCCTAAAATCCTACCGATTTCTTTTGTTTCCAAAGAATTGCTAGAAATTATTGTCATTATTTTACATTATATCTTATTTAAAAAGAAAAACAACTTTGATTGACTTTTACCCTAAAATACAGTAGTTTTAAGAAAAAAATGGATTCATTCGAAAATATTAAAAACAGTATAGAAAGCGCTAGAAATATAGTGATTGTAACTGAAAATAACGCTGACGAAGACGTTTACGCCTCTGTTTTAGGTGTTTTTTTTGCTTTAAAAAATAAGCATAATATTTTTCTTCCAAAAGATAAAAACCCAGAAAATTTAATAAAATACCTCAATGGCGAAGCTCAAAAAAAGAAAATTATTATTTCTTTAAAAAGCGATGTTTCTGAGATTTCCTATGAAAGAAAAAATGGAAGCGTAGAATTATCTCTTGTACCTAAAAATGGAAACGAAATAAAACCAGAACAGTTTTCTTGCAAATTAGTTTCTGAAGAAAAGGACGTGCCTCTTTTCCTTCCTCCTTTTTTTGATTTAATTATTGCTTTTAATATTAAATCATTTTCTGAATTAGAAAAATATTTTAATGAAAGCCCTGAATCTATATATAATTGTAGTATAATTAATGTTGATAAAAATTCTCAAAATGAAAATTATGGAGAGATTAATATTATTGAAGAAGATATGTCTCTTTCTGAAAGAATGTCCTCTATTTTAAAATCAATTCAGGAAAATGTCGATGAAAAATCTGCTGGATTTCTTTTGTGGGGAATAATAGACTCAATAAATGAAAAAGGTGATCCAGAAACAATATCGACTATAAAATGGCTTGTCGAACAAGGAGGAAACATTTATTTTAATCACATTAATCCTGAAACAAAAAGAAAGCTTTCTCTTCTAGAAAAAATCATTAAAAATTTAAACTTTTTAAAAGAGGAAAAAGTTTACATCTCTTCTTTATCTGAAAATGATTTCAAAGAGCTAGAAAGCTCTTCCTCTGATTTAAGTTTTATTATTGAAAAAATGAAGAACTATTTCTCTATTCCCTCTTTCATGCTATTATGGGAAGGGAAATCTTCCCCAACATCAATTAAATGTGTGTTTTATTCTGAAAAAGATTCTTTGATTGATGTTATAAAAACAAATTATAATGGTTCTTATAAAGGCAAAGGCGGAATCTTTCTTGTTAAAAGCAAGAACCTTCCTTCTGCTGAAAAGGAACTGTCTTCATTATTATGGAAAAAATAACCGGAGAGATAAATGTAGATAATGTTTTTTTAACTAAAAACTTAGACAAATTTCAAAATATATTTTCTTTTTCTCAAGTAATAGAAGCTTTTTTGAATGAAGAAGTAAGTGCATTATTAAAAACAATCATGGCCGGAGCAATTGAAATGAATGTTTCTGATTTGCACTTTGAAGCAGAGGAGACTGGAAGCAAATTAAGGATAAGGATGGATGGCATATTACAAGAAGTGTGCAATTTTGATTCTTCAAAATATAAATCTATTGTTTCTAGAATCAAGCTTTTATCATACATGAAATTGAATGTTGAAAAGAAGCCTCAAGATGGAAGGTTTACTGTTTTAATGGAAAAAGAAACAACCGAACAAATTGAAATCAGGGTCTCTACATTACCTTCAGAATACGGAGAAACAATCGTAATGAGAGTTTTAAACCCTAAAAACTTAATCAATCTAGAAGATTTGGGGCTAAGAAAAGACCTTTATAATACTTTTGTTCAGCAAACCGAAAAACCAAACGGCATGATTGTTGTTACTGGGCCTACTGGTTCCGGTAAAACTACTACCCTCTACGCTTTTCTTAAAAAAATGCAAAATCCTGAGATTAAAATAATCACCATTGAAGATCCTATAGAATATCATTTAAAAGGAATATCCCAAACTCAAGTTGATCCTAAAAAGGGATACGATTTTGCGTCAGGATTAAGATCAATCGTAAGACAGGATCCTGATGTAATATTAGTTGGAGAAATTAGAGATCTAGAAACTGCCAGCATTGCTCTCCAAGCAGCATTAACAGGACATCTTGTTTTAAGTACGCTTCATACAAATGATGCTGCGGGAACTGTTGCTAGATTTATTGCCTTAGGAGAAAATCCAGTTAATATTGCTCCAGCAATAAATATGGTTGTTGCTCAAAGGTTAATAAGGAAAATTTGTCCTAAATGTGCTGAAGCAAAAATTATTTCAAAAGAAATATTAGAAGAAATGAAAGAAACCTTAAAAAACATGCCTCCTCAAGTTGGGATTCCCGAATTAAATGAAAATACAAAAATATTTTATCCAAAAGGTTGCGCACATTGTAATAACACTGGCTACAAAGGAAGGGTTGGTCTTTTTGAAACATTAGTTATTGATTCTGAAACAGAAGACTATATTCTAACCTCTCCTTCTTCGTCTGCTTTAGAAAAGTTTGCTAAAGAAAAGGGCATGACAACAATGAAACAAGATGGATTTATTAAAATATTGAATGGTGTTACTAGTTTCGATGAAGTTAAAAAAGTTACAGGATAAAAAAACTGCACCAAAAAAAATTGATGCAGTTAAATAATTCCTGAATTGGGGGCTAACTTTAGCATTCGGGCTGAAAGTCAAGAATTTTCCTGAGGAAAAGTCCAGTAAAAACCAAACAATCCATTAGCTACAGAAAATCCCTACCCCCAATTCAAGAATCATTTTACACATATAAGATAACACACTTATTAAAATTTGTCAATACCTAAATGGACTTAAACGAAGAGCTAATTGAATCTACTTTAAGGCCTAAAAATTGGGATAATTACATAGGCCAAGAAAGAATTAAAAAACACTTAAAAGTGATTGTTGACGCAGCTAAAGAAAGAAAAGAATCCCCTGATCACATTCTACTTTACGGACCTGCTGGATTAGGAAAAACAACATTAGCCTATCTTGTAGCTAAAGAAGCTGGAGCTGAAATAAAAACAACATCTGGCCCTGTTATTGAAAAATCAGGAGATCTTGTTGCTATTCTTACCAATTTAAATGAAGGAGATTTTCTCTTTATTGATGAAATTCATAGAATCAACCGTTTTGTAGAAGAATATCTTTATTCTGCAATGGAAGAATTCAAACTTAATTTAATTTTAGGAAAAGGACCAATGGCTAAAAGTATTGATATTAATCTTCCTCATTTTACATTAATCGGAGCAACAACAAGAATAGATCTTTTATCAGCTCCCTTAAGAAGTAGATTTGGGGCAGTTTTACAATTGAATTTTTATAAAGATGAAGAAATAGAAAAGATAATTAAAAAATCTTCTAAAATTTTAAATGCAGAGATCGAAGAAGAAGCAGTCAAAGAAATTGCTAAAAGGTCCCGGTTTACCCCAAGAACTGCCAACAAGCTTTTAAAGAGAGTAAGAGATTTTGCCCAAATAGAAAATAAAAATGTAATTACAAAAAATTTAGCAGATAAAGCTTTAGATTTTTTAGAAGTAGATGACTTAGGATTAGAACCAGCAGATATTAAAATTTTGGAAACTATTATTAAAAAATTTAATGGTGGCCCAGCTGGGCTTCAAGCATTATCAGCTTCCACTTCTGAAGAGAAAAACGCTATTCTTGAGATATATGAACCATATTTAATCCAATTGGGATTAATAAAAAGAACATCCAAGGGAAGAATTGCTACTGAATTAGCCTATAAGCATTTAAAAATAAAATGCGAAAACAATCAGCAAAACTTGCTTTAATTTTAATCTTTCTTTTCGATATAGCAAAAGCCAGTGTTTTCATTAATGAAATTTGTTGGATGGGAGACGAATCTTCTAGCTCTAATGAGTGGATAGAATTATACAACAATTCTGATAAAAACATTTCTCTTGATAATTGGGAAATAAGAATTTCTGAAACAAAAATAATCAAGTTAACCGGTAATATTCCCTCTCAAGGATTTTATCTTCTCTCTAGAAACAAAAGTCAGAAAGAAGTAGATTTGTTTTTTAATAAAGCTTTAAACAATAATGGAGAAAAGATTGAATTAAGTAATAACAACACAGTTATCGAAGTTCTTGATTTTAAACAAGGGTGGCCATATGGCAATAATAAAACTAAACAGACAATGGAAAAAATTGAAAATGGCTGGCAAACAAGCTTGGACACAGGAGGAACTCCTAAAAAACAAAATAGTTATTTTATTGAGGAAGAAAAAATAGAAATTAAAAAACCTCTCCTTGAAAACAATAATAACTATACTTATCTTTTTTCTTTTATTCTTTCTATTGCCTCAGGAGGTATTCTTGTTTTTATTAAAAAGTTATTGCCTTGATATATTTATATTTTTAGAGTATATATAAAATATGAGCGGACATTCTCATTGGCACTCTATTAGATTTAAAAAAGGAGTAGCTGATGCAAAAAAAAGTAAAATATTCTCTAAATTAGCTAGAGAAATCTCAATAGCAGCTCGAGATGGAGGCGCTGATTTAACATTTAATCCCAAACTAAGAACTATTGTTGACAAAGCAAAACTGGCCAACATGACCTCTGAAAGCATTGAAAGAGCTATTAAAAAAGGATCTGGAGAAATAGAAGGATGTAGTTATGAGGAGTTTATTTTAGAAGCATATGGACCAAACAATACGGCTATAATTATAGAGGGTATTACTGATAATAGAAACAGGACTTTAGGAGAAATAAAACTAATATTAAGTCAAAGTGGCGGAAAAATGGTTGAAGGAGGAGCAATAAAATGGATGTTCGAAAAAAAAGGAGTTATTATTATAAGCAAAGAAAACATAAAAGATAAAGAAGAGTTAGAGCTTTTGCTTATTGAATCTGGAGCAGAAAACTTTGATTGGCAGGAAGAAGGCCTTGTAATTTATACAAAGCCAGACGAATTAGATAAAGTTAAAAACTTCCTAGAAGAAAACAAAATAAAACTAGAGTCTAATATTTTAGAATGGGTTCCTAAGGAAAATATTGATATAGATGAAAACACTAAAGAAAAAAATCAAAAGCTGTACGATACTTTAGATGATAATGATGATGTCCAGAATATTTATACTAACTTTAATTTATGATTATCATAGGTATTGATCCAGGAACAGCTACTACTGGCTTTGGCATTATTAGATCTCATCAAAAAAAACTAACATGTATTGATTATGGAACAATCCAAACTTCCCCTAAGTTAGAAATGGGAGAAAGATTAATAACGATTAATAAAGAAATCGAAAAAATAATAAAAATACACGAGCCTAAAATAGCAGCTATTGAATCTCTCTATTTTTTTAAAAACCTCAAAACAGCTATTCCTGTAAGCCAAGCAAGAGGCGTTATTCTTTTATCTTTTTCAAATAAAAATGTACCAATTAAAGAATTCACTCCCCTTCAAGCAAAAACTGCTGTTGCTGGCTATGGGAGAGCAACAAAACCTCAGGTTCAAAAAATGATAAAGCATATTTTAAAATTAAAAGATATTCCAAAACCAGATGATGCTGCTGATGCATTAGCTATTGCTGTCTGCTGTGCTTATCATCTCGATAGTTATAAATTTAAAGATTCTTAATTTTAATAAAATTTCTTTTCCCTGATTGGATTACCATTTCTTCAATGGTAATTATTTTTTTCCAGTCTTTTTCAGCCCTAGAAACTCCCTTTTTAACAATCTTTACTCCGCCCTGTTCAACAACTCTCTTAGCTTCTCCTTTTGACTTAGAAAGCCCTGTCAAAACGAGTAAGTCTAAAATGTTTAATTCTTTTTCTTTAATCTTAATTTCTTTAATTTCAGTTGGCAAATCTTTTTTCTCAAAAATCTTTTCAAATTCTCGTTGAGCTGCTTCAGCTTCTTTTTCAGAATAAAACTGTTTAACAATTTCTTTTCCTAATATTTTCTTTACTTCTTTAGGATTTTTTATTTCTTTTTTTATTTCTTTAATTTTTTCTAAAGGAATTCTTGTACATGCTTCAAAATATCCATAAATTAATTCATCTTTTAAAGACATTATCTTACCAAAAATATCTTTTGGATCATCTAAAATATTAATAACATTACCCCAAGAAGTTGACATCTTCCTTCCATCAAGACCATAAATCATTTTTAAAGTCATTATGTTTTGCGGTTTTTGTTTAAATATTCTTTGAAGGTCTCTTCCTGTTTTTAGATTAAATAACTGATCAAATCCACCGATTTCTATATCAGCTTTTATCGCAACAGAGTCGTATCCTTGAAAAACAGGATATAATAATTCATGCAATCCAATTTCCTTTCCTTCTTCCCACCTTTCTTTAAAGTTTCTCCTTTGAATCATTTGCTGAGCAGTAAAATTCATACATATTCTAGTTAAATCCTTAATGCTTAATTTATCAAGCCATTCACTATTATATCTAACATCAACCTTCTTTAAATCAATAATTCTTCCTATTTGGGGAAGATAGTTTTTCATATTGTCTTTTATCTCCTTAGAAGATAAAGGCTTTCTCATTGCTGTCTTATCTGAAGCGTCCCCAATTAAAGCTGTAAAATCTCCAATAATTAATGTTATTTTATGCCCTAATTCTTGAAAATCCCTTAATTTCATTAATGCTGTTGCTCTTCCTAAATGGATCTTTGGGCCAGTTGGGTCAATACCAAACTTAATATTAAGCTTCTTTTTTGAGAGCAAAGCTTCTTTTAAATGCTTTTTGTCAATAATATCCTCGGTCCCTCTATTTAATATTTCCTCTATTTTTTCTATGTTTTTCATATAACATCATTGTATAGTTTTACAATAAGAGAGTCAAGTTATTGCAAAAAAAATAAAAAATGCTAGCATTAGACTATGAAAAAGAAAATTAAAGGTTTATTCTCAACTCCTAAAAAAGCAATACTAACTATTGTCCTTTTTACTCTAGCGACTGGATTTTTACTTTTCTTTTATTTTGTTAAAGATCTCCCTCGCCCAGAAGTTTTTACAGAGAATGAAATTAATCAAGCCACTAAAATATATGACCGTGACGGAGAAATACTATTATCAAGCGTTTACGGAGAAGAAAAAAGAACATATATTCCTTTATCTGAAATGCCTGATATCCTCAAGAAAGCTGTTGTAGCAAGTGAAGATGATAATTTTTACAATCATATTGGAATAGACTTTACTGCGATATTGAGAATGGTAAGAAATAATATTATTTCTAAAGGTCTTTATCAAGGAGGATCAACTATTACTCAACAGTTAATTCGTTCCACTTTTTTAACCAATGAGAAAACAGTTGAAAGAAAAATAAAAGAATGGGTTTTAGCAATAGAGCTTGATAGAAGATATTCAAAAGATCAAATACTTGAATGGTATTTAAATCAGATTCCTTTTGGTGTTAATATTTATGGAGCAGAAGAAGCCTCTTTAACTTATTTCCAAAAACCAGTTAAAGACATTACTTTAGCTGAAGCTGCTCTTTTAACTGCAGTGGTCCAAGCTCCTAGTTATTATTCTCCTTATGGAAAGAATCTTGATAAATTATTAGAAAGAAAAAACTTAGTTTTAGAAAGAATGGAGCAAGAAGGATTTATCTCTAAAGAAGAAAAAGAAGCAGCTCAAAAACAAGAATTAACTTTCAATAAATTACCTAAAACTCAAGCTATTCATTTCACAGAATATGTAAAAGAACAATTAGAACAAATGTATGGTTCTGATTTTTTAGAAATAAAAGGATTAAAAATTTATACTACTCTTGATTGGGAACTTCAGCAATTCGCAGAAAATGCTGTAAAAGAGGTTGTTGCCACAAATAGAACCAATTATAATGCATATAATGCTGCTTTAGTGGCCATAGACCCAAAAACCGGAGAGATATTAGCTATGGTTGGATCAGCTAACCCTCAAGAAGATTCTTTACCAAAAGGATGCGATCCAGCAACTAATTGTAAATTTGTTCCGAGCTTTAATGTTGCTACTCAAGGAAACAGGGGCCCTGGTTCTTCTTTCAAGCCTTTTGTTTACGCTGAAGCTTTCAGAAAAGGATATAACGACATGACTATTGTTGTAGATGAGTATACTAATTTTGGAACTCCTCAAAATCCATATACTCCTCAAAACTATGATGGATTATTTAGAGGCCCAGTAACACTCAGAAGTGCGCTTGGACAATCATTAAATATCCCTGCCGTTAAGGTTTTAAAAGACTTAGCTGGTCTAGAAGATAGTATTGCTTTAGCTAAAAGAATGGGCATTACTACTCTTAATAAAGAACCTAGTTTTTATGGACTTCCTTTAGTTCTAGGATCTGGAGATGTAAAGCTATTAGACATGGTTTCTGCTTATGGAGTTTTTGCTAATGGTGGGTATAGAATAGACCCTTCTCCGATATTAAGAATAGAAGATAGTGAAGGTAATATAATTTATAAAAACAAAAAGACCCCAAGAAAGGTTTTAGAAACAGATGTCTGTAATTTAATGACGGATATTTTGTCTGATAACGCAGCTAGAGCTCCACTTTTTGGATGGAATTCTGTTTTGTATTTTGAAGAACCTCCTAAAGTGGCTGTAAAAACAGGAACCACCAACAATGCTGTTGATGGTTGGACTATAGGATATACTACTGATGTTTGTATTGGCACCTGGACCGGAAATAATGATCGTACTCCAATGCAAGGCGCAATGGGAGGAATATCAGCAGCTCCTATTTGGCGAAAAGTAATGCAGAAATATATTGAAGACAATTATTAAATTTTAATTGGCATCACTACATACAAATAGCTATTATCGCCTATCGGCCTAATTACTGAAGGGCCGTCATCTCCTTGGAATTCAAATAATATTTCAGAACTCTTAATATTAGCGAGACCATCTGCTAAAAATTTCCAATTAAAAGATACTTTGATTTCTTCTCCTTGTGTCTTAGATGGCAGCTTAAGATTAGCTTCTCCTATTTCAGCATCTTGACTAGAAATCTCTATTTCTTTTGAAGAAACTTTTAAGATAATCTCGTTCGTTCTTCCTCCAAAAATTCCTGCTGTTTTAATTTGTTTTAAAAATTCTTCTTTATTAACTGTTATTTTTGTTTTTCCTGTTTTAGGAATAATTTCTTGATAAGCAGGATACTCTCCTTCAATTTGTCTTGAAATAAGATTAATTTCTGGATGATCTATTGTTGGTAAAAATGTTTCAAACAAAATTTGTGATTCTGATAAATATATTCTTATTGGTTTTTCTTCTTCGTTTAAAATATTAATTAATTCTTTTACAGCTCTTTGAGGAACAATAAACCCAACCTCTTCTTTGAACATGTTTTTATATCCTTGTTTTCCTGAAAAGCTAATTGTTTTTTCTGCTAATCTAAAACTATCTGTAGCAACTAATTTAATAAGATCTTTTTGAAACAGAAAATACACTCCTGAAATTTCTGGTTTGATTTGAGATAGACTAACGATATCAACAACACTCATAAGTCCTTCTTTTATTTTCTTACTATCTATTTCAATATAAATATCTTTGGAAAAACTAGGAATAATCGGAAAATCATCAGCAATAAATCCTTTAATTTGAGTTTTGTAATTTTTCCCATCTATTACTAGTGTGTTGTTTTTTTCTTTTGCAGAAATTTTTTCATCGGAAAGAGTGCCGGTAATTTGGTTTAACAATTTTGCTGGAACAGCTATCTTCCCCTCTTTCTCTGTTTTACACATTCCCCACCATTGAATTCCTAATTCTAAATCCGTAGCAGAAATTTTAAGAAAATTAGATAAAGCTTCTATTAAAATATTATCCAAAATAGGAAGGGTTAAATTTTTGCCTGTAATTTTTTCTGTAATACTTACTCCTTTTTTAAATTCTTTTGTTAAAATTGTGAAGTTCATATTAATTATATTTATTTAAATTTATTTTTAATTATTATATTTAATTTTAATTTTTTTGTGGATAAAATATTTTTTTCTTTATTTCTAAATTGTTTTTTAGATAAATAAGTGTGGATAATTTGTTAAGATTTTTAGGAATATTTTTTGATTAATTTTTTCTGTTTTTCTAAATTATTTTTTATCAATTATTTGTCCTCAAATTTTGTTTCAATGTTTCCTCATTTTATTAACAGTTAATTGCTGTAAATTCTCTGTAAAATTAATTCTATTTCTTGGTGAGTTTTTTCATTTTCTTCCTCTTCTTTTTCAACTAATTGACAAGAGTGAATTACGGTTGTGTGATCTTTTCCTCCAAATTTTCTCCCAATTTCAGAGTAAGACATTTTCAGTTCTTTTTTAAGTAAATACATTGCTATTTGTCTTGGCTTGGAAAATTCTTTTTTCCTGGATGTAAAAAACATGTTTCCATTGGGGATATCGTAAAACTCAGTAACCGATTGTATTATTTTTTTATAATTCGTTATCTTTGAAGGAGAAACAATAAGGTTTTTAAGTAGTTTTTTCGCATCTTCTAAAGAAGGATTTTTGTTATTCGCTTTTTTAAAGATTATCAATCTATTTAAACCACTTTCAAGCTCTCTAATGTTTCTCTGAATGTTGTTAGCAATATAATCAAGAACTTCTTTAGAAAGATCAACCCCTTTTTCTTCTGTTTTTTTTCTCAAAATAGCAATTCTTGTTTCATAATCAGGAGAAGAAATGTCGGAGATCATCCCTCCTTTGAATCTTGATTTTAGTCTTTCTGTTATAGCGGGAATAGTATTTGGATGTCTATCAGAGGATAATATGATTTGTTTATTTTTTTGATACAAAGAATTAAAAGTATGGAAAAATTCTTCTTGAGTTTTATCTTTTCCAGCAATAAATTGAATGTCATCAACAATTAAAACATCTAACTCTCTTAGTGTTTTTTTTAATTCTTCTATGTTGTGATTTTTAATAGAGTTTACAATTATAGAGATTAATTTTTCTGCTGGAAGATATTTTACTTTTTTATCAGGATTATCTTCTTTAATTTTGTTGCCTATAGCCTGGATAAGATGAGTCTTTCCCAATCCTACTCCCCCATATATAAATAAGGGATTGTAATTTTTCCCAGGTTCTTCTACAACTGCCGTAGCAGCAGCGTAACACATTTCATTAAAAGGACCGACGATAAAATTCTCAAAAGTATAGCGAGGATTAAGGTTTGTTTCTTTGTTTACTTCTAATTCATTAAAGCCCAATTGTTCTGTTAAAATATCTTCTCTAGAAACAGTCTTTTTACTACTAGTTATTTTTTTTGTTTTTCCTGGATCAACAACAAAAACAATGCTTTTTATATTTTCATCAATAGAGTGAATAATTTTTAAAATATCCTTACTATATTTTTGTTCCAACCATTCTTTTGAAAAAGAATTAGGCACAGAAACAGTAATAACATCTTTTTCTAAAGAAATGATTTTAGTATTATTAAACCATGTGGCAAAATTAGCCGGAGAAATATTTAATTGTATTTGGGCAAGAACCGTTTGCCAAAGGTTTTCTAATTCCATAAGATTTAAGGTTTTATTTTTCTAATACATTATATTAAATAAAGTCAAACAAATCAAAGAGTCTTGTAAAATAAAGGGAAAAGCAAGGAGGTGTGGAAAATAGGTTGACAAATTGTTTAGAAAAATAAACATTGACCTGAAGCTTAATTTTTGATATATTCTATTTATTAGATTAATAATCATTAACATGCAAAAAGCAACAACATATAAGCCAAAAAAGAAGAAAAGAAAAAGAACGCATGGGTTTTTAAAAAGATCAGAAACTCCAAGCGGGAAAAAGGTTCTTAAAAGAAGAAGAAATAAAAAAAGAGCAAAGCTCACTGTTTAATGTTGCCTAAAGAAAATAGGCTAAAAAAGAAAAAAGATTTTGAGAATGTTTTTAATAACGGGACAAGCATTAAAGGAGAGTCTATTTATCTCAAGTTTTTAAAAACAAAAGAGCCTTTTACAAGAATCGGATTTATTGTTTCTAAAAAAGTTTCAGCAAAAGCAGTAGAGAGGAATAAAATTAAAAGATGGTTAAGGGAATCTGTGAAGGGCTTTTTAAAATTTGAAGGATTAGATATTGTTATTATCTCCTCTCCTAGAATTAAAAAGAAAACCCTTGAAGAAATAAAAATAGATATAGAAAAAACGATTAAGAAAATAAAAAATGTTTGAATCTCTTTCTACAATATTTAATATTCTAATTTACAAGCCGATACTAAATGCTTTAGTTTTTCTTTATAATGTTTTAGGAAATTTTGGTTTATCTATAATTATTTTAACAATAATTATTAAATTAATTTTAGATCCTCTCAATAAAAAATCTATAGAATCGCAAAAGGCGATGACCGAAATTCAGCCTAAAATAAAAGAAATCCAGAAAAAATATAAAGATAACAAAGAGGAACAAGGAAGAGAGCTGTTAAAATTATATAAAGATGCAAACTTTAATCCTTTCGCAGGGATTCTTGTCTTATTCTTACAACTTCCTATTATTTGGGCACTGTTTATGGTTTTTAAAACCAACCTAGATTTAAATGCAATAGCGCCCTCAATATACTCTTTTATATCTATCCCGCAATCAATCAATTATTATTTTTTAGGAGTTAATTTAGCAGAACCTAATATTTTTATTGCAATTATAACAGCTGTAGCCCAATTCATTCAAACAAAAACAATGGTTCCTTCTACTCCAAATAATAAAGAGGAAAAGACTGACATGGAACAAGCAGCAGAAATGATGCAGAAACAAATGGTTTTCTTGGCCCCAATAATAACCTTTTTTGTCCTTTTTAAATTGCCTGCTGCTCTAGGTCTTTATTGGTGCTTATCAACAATTTTAAATGTTATCCAACAAAAGAGAATTTATAAAAAATAACATGGAAGAAAAAGAAGAAATTACAAATATAATTAAAGAATTTTTCTTAAAGGCTGGAGCAGAGGCAGAGATTAAAAAAATATATACAGAAAAAGAACAAGACAAGGAATCTTTAATTGTAAATATAAAAACAAAAGAAGCTAATATTTTTATTGGGAAACAAGGCCTTGTTTTAGGAGATATCCAATTATTACTTAGAAAAATAATAAAGAAAAAAATAGGAGTAGACTATTTTCTTAATTTAGATATAGATGATTACAAAAAATACAAAGAAGATTATCTCAAAGATCTTGCTCAAAACTCTGCCAATGAAGCAGTGAGAGACAGAGAACAAAAAGAATTATTAATGCCCTCTTCTTTTGATAGAAGAATAGTCCATTTAGAATTATCTAAAAGGATAGACGTTAAGGTTGAAAGCGTTGGGGAGGGAGAGAATAGAAAAATTGTTATTACGCCTTTGCTTTAAACGGTTTCTTGATTGTATTTTTTAGCATCTCTAATTTTAACTAATTCTTCAGGAGTAGTAGTAATTATCTGATCTTCTGTGTAAGAAGCAACAACACTAATTGCTACATGTTTTTGTCCTGCAAAGAAGATGCCCTCCCCTACCGGAGTTTCTAAAAGAAGATATTTTTCTTGTTCGGTCATGTTAAATGTTTTTTGAACTAAGTCAATTGAAGCAGGACTTTGTTTTAAAAGCAATTGTATTGAAGAGTTAGTAATAATTGGTTTCCCATAGTCAGAGTTTATAAAATCAGATACATCTTGAGTGATGGTTGTTACGCCAAGCCAATATTTTCTAGCTCTTTTACAAATACCATACAAGAAAGAAGCTCCATCAGGTTCTTTCATCATCCACCAAGCTTCGTCAACAACTAGTATTCTTTTTTTAAGGTCAGATCTTATTTCGTTCCAGATATAACGCATAACAATAAATAAGGCAATTGGTATTAGTTCGCTTTCCATGTCTCTAATTCCGAAAACAACCAAAGGCTTTTCCATGGAAACATTTGTTTTTTGATTAAAGAAAGAAGCAAAAGTGCCTTGAGTGAATTTTCTTAATCTTTCTGTTAATCCTTCTGCTCCTTGCATTGTTTCTAAGACTGACTCTAAATCAGATAAAACAGGAATATTGTCTTTCCATTTTTTAGGATCAGAATAAGGAGTAATGTCTTTAGCTGCATATGTTTCCATTAAAGCTCTATCCATAATAGCATCTTCTTCTGGAGACATACCATTAAGCATTATTCTCATCAAAGCAACTAAGTTAATAATATTATTTCTTAGAATATCTTCAGGAGACTCATCTTCTCTTTTTTCTGGTAAATCAAAAGGATTAAGATGAACATCAGAACTCAGAGATATTTTTAAAAACTCTCCACCAACAGCATCGGTCAATGGTTTATATTCATTCTCAGGATCAATAACAATACAATCAATACCAAGCATTAAAGATCTTAATAACTCTAATTTAACTGCATATGATTTTCCAGAGCCAGATTTAGCAAAAATAACCATATTAGCGTTTTCTAGACTAAACCTATCAAAAAGTATAAGAGATCTGTTGTGTTTATTAATTCCAAATAGAATACCTTCATTAGAGCTTAAATCAAAAGATATAAAAGGGAAAAGACTAGAAAGAGGGTCTGTGTTTAAGGTGTTGTGTATTTGAATAAGATCTAATCCATAAGGCATACAAGAAGTTAATCCTTTGTCTTGCTGAAGAAGAGCAGGTTTAATATATATCAACCTTGATTCAAGGACAGACCTAATTTTTGTTTCGATTATTTCCAATTCTTTTGTACTGTCAGCGTAAACAGTAACATAAAGACCAAATTTAAACATTTTTTCTTGAGCAGTTTGAAGTTTATCTCTTAATTCTTCTAAATCTTGATAAGCTGTTTCTAGGGCAGGATCTCTAATTAATCCTTTTTCTTGACGCTCAATAATTTCTGATTGTACTTCGGTTACACTTTTTCTTAATTGTCTTAATATGGCTCCTGTTTCAATAGGATGAAAGAAAAAAGATAAATCAAAAGGAATATCCATATTAATAATCGGAGACAGCCATCCCATGCTTAAATATCTAGGATATGAAAATACAAAATAGGTTTTAGCTATTTTTTCTTCCAAGGAAACATAATTAGGAGTAACTTCTATTGCAGGAGGAGCAATAATGTCTTTTATCCCAGTTACTTCTTGCTCAAAAAGCTTTTGGTTTTTTTGTTGTCCGAATAGTTTTGATATATCCATATTATTTAATTAATTCAGGAGGCAAATCAGGGTAATAACCCATCTCAGCCTGTTTAGGATGATGTAAGCTCCACAAAAGCTCGACAATATCTTCTGTGTTTAATGTAATTGATTTCAATCCACATCTTTTTAAACCAAGGTTTACATATTCCATTCTTTGCCATAACTGATATTTCCCTGATTGAAAATTATCTTCAGTTAAGTTAGTGCTTGTGTTGGTCTGAGTTTTTTTTGTTGGATTACTATTAGTTCCTCCTTTTGCCCCAGACAATTCTAAAAGAGGATAATAAGGAACAACTACGTAAAAATTCTTAGCCATGATAGATCCTTCAGCGACAAGCTCTTCAATAAATTTTCTATAATCATTAGTTTGTATTTTTAATAATTCATTTTTTTGCTCATCTTCTAGTTTTTTAATTTTTTCTATATATCCAGTAATATTGACTTTTCTTGAATTGACTACTATCTGGCAAGAAAAATCTAAAGAATTAAGAAAGTTTTGGAAATTGAAAATAATAGCTCCTTGCTCTTCTTCTGATTTCAAGGCAAAATTAACAGAAGATATTATTAAAACTCCTTTTAATGAGCGATCTTTCATTATCATTACCCCTTCTCTTATTTGTTCAACTGGAATAAATTGTTGTGTTGTTGACATTTTTTAAAAATATATTTTTTTATTTAAATCATCTATCCTTCCCCCCTGCTTTATTTTTAACTTTGTTTTTTCTTCTTGCACAGGTTCTTGTTTGTCACTTTTTTTGGTAGGGAGGAATACCGGAGATTCTTTACGCTCCCATTTATATAATTTACTATTTAAATTAAAGTTAACAAAGTTTTTAATAACCATAGGAATTCTTAACCCCTCGACTTTAATAAAAGCTAATGCAATAGCTGCTCCCATAATGATTCCACAAATAATAACATATAAAAAGAAATTATCTTTAGCTAGAAAAAGATAAAGCAAAAAACAAATTGCTAAACCAGACCCAACATATAGTGTTTGACTTAATGTGAATGGTCCTAAGATTTTAGGATCGTGTTCTATAAATTGTGGTACTTGAAATGCCATAATTATAATGCTTCCCTATAAGGGTCAACTTCACTATAGTCTATTTTTATTTTTTCTACAGGTTTTTCTTCTTTTGTAGCAACCTCTTTTTTCTCTTCCTTTATTATATCATCTTTTTTCTCTTCTTCCACCTCTTCCGGTATTTCAGGAACATATTCTCCGCTATACAGTTTTGTTAAAGACACTCTTAAATGTTTAAAAATAGCGTAATTTAATTCTCTAACAAGATTATTAGACACTTGTTCATCGATATTCAATTCTAATTCTAATGTAACAGGAAGATCATCTATGGGAAGTAGACCCATTAAGCTTCTGCCGACATATTTAGCCACTATTGATGTTTGCTCTTCTGTTAAGCTTAATCTAGCGCAAATCTTTTTAACAGCTTCATTATTATTCTCAGAGAAAATCGCTTCCTTTATGTCTTCAGGAAGTTTTTCATAGGTTCTCCAGAAAAAGTCTTTTAGTTTCTCTTGTTCCATAATTATTAAATGTATTTTAACATAGAGGTTAAAGGGGGTCAAGAGCTAGTATTGACACAATATATAAAATAGGTTATAATTATAATATCCCACAAAGGGAACTAATTGTTATTTGACAAATTAATTAAGGAGTTGAATTATGTCGAATGTAAAAGAAATGAGCGATAAGTTCGTTCTTGAAAAGAAGGCTTTCTTTAGAGGATTGCCTCTTGTTATTGCCTCTGTGATTGTATCAATCATATTGGTGATACTGCTTGGAATTGTTGGATTGATTATCGGGATGGTTCTTGTCCCAGTAATTTTTATTGCTGTTCTCTATCTTGTTTGGGCGCCGAATGATGTTTTTGGTACATTTCCCGAAGAAGGATACTCTCTTATTATTGTTAGAGGACTTGGATTTAGAAAAGTTCTCTTAAAAAAAGAGGGTTTTGGGTTAAACAACACCTGGGATGTTGTCCCAGAAAATCAATCAACAAAGAAAGAAAAAGAATTTTTTGGAATGTTCTTCTTTCTTTGGCCACTTGAGCGCATATATGTCTATAGGCAGAAGTGGACAAAATATACAGAGGGAGAAAAAAGTATTGAGAAAGAAGAAGTTCTTAGAGGCGCTCTTCTTAAATCATATACTTATTCAATTTCTCTTTCTAAAGCAGAAGATGCTTCTAGAATGCCCATAGATATTATTATGGCTGTAGAAATGATGATTAGCAATCCATACAAAGCTTTGTTCAGTATGCAAAATTGGTATGGAGGCGTCTCGAATTTTATTCGAGGCGAAATAAGGGACGAGGTCCAAAGAATTAGTTACAGTCAAATGATTGGTGCAAATGCGATACCTTTAGATAGAACTCTTGAGCAAAAACTTATGAACCTTATTGGTATTATAAAAGCTCAATATGGTGTGGAAGTATTGAAAGTTAAAACAGTTCAAATTGCTCCATCCGACAAAGAGCTTGTTGATGCTTCAACAAGAGCATCTGTTGCGGAATTAAGGCTTAAAGCAACAAAAATAGATGCTGAAGGAGAAGCAATAAAAAGGGCTGCAGAGACTGCAGGCGCCGAAATGAGAATTCTAAGTCAGACAATTGGAATTCCTGAGGACAAGATTCAAGAGGAGATCCAAAGAGATCCCGAAGGCTTTGAAAAGAAATACAAGGATATTATTGCTAATGCCAGAGATAAGGTAAATCGGCAAATGGCAATTAATGGTCATCAGTTCTTGGACATAAGAACTCCAGGAGACCCAAGCGGTTTAATGGCTTTAGTTGCTTTGGCAACAACAAAAGCTTTGACAGGTGGCACTCAAAGCAACAATTCTTCTTCCCAATCTTCTTCACAAGGAGGATTGTCGGATAAACAAAAAATACAAAACAAATTGTCGGGACTTAATAAATAAAATTAGGTCCCCTTTTTTTATTCTAATTCTTGGCTTATGCCTTTTTTAAAAAGAGGTTTTTTTTCTGTATTGTTTATATCTTCAATTATATTCATGTCCATATCAATATCTGCCTCCGGGTTATTTAATAATAATTTGATTGAATTGTTTTGGACTATGTCTTGAGCAATTTGTATAGCAATTTCTTTTTCTATTGACAGAGCTTCTTTAATTTCGTTTTCCAGTTGAGAGAAAGACAAATTTTGATTTATATAATTTTTAATGATTTTTTTAAGAGACCATGAAGGAGCGTAGTCGTTTTTATAAATAAGAAACCTAATTAATTGTCTTTCTTCTGTATTTTTAGCGCTAGAAAAAAATCCCTGATCTTTATCTAAATTATATTTTTTTGTTAGATCTTCAATATAATCTAATATTTTTAATGGAAGAAATTCTATAATCATATTATATGGGTATTAATTTAAGGATAAAAATAATTAGACAACGCACTTATTTTAGCTAGCTCTTCTTCATATTTTTTAATTTCTTCATCTGCTCCTGAAACCCCAGCTTGTTTATTTTGTCTAGCATTGTCAAGGGCTTTCTGTGCTTTATCTATTTCTTGATTTATTCTTATAAAGTTTGAATTTTGTTGTCTTATTCGAATTGGGTCTCCACTTGGATCTAGTTTTCGTCCACCGTTTATATCTATTTCATAAATAGGATTTCCATTTTTATCCACAGGATCATTGTCTTTATATCTTTCTCTTACTTTTTCAATAGCATCAACCTGTGCTTTCGATCCGTTGCTTCTCAAATAATTTAATTGATTAGAACTTAATTTTGATAAATTATTTTCTTCTTCTAAAAATTCTTCAGAAACAGAATCTCTTAAATCTTTTGGAGGCAATTTTTGCATTTCTTGATTTAGATTTATGCCATAAACTTTCGACCAGTCAGTATTTTTTCCGGCCCTATTTTTGTTCTTTGAGAAATTCGCATTCATCAAAGCTTTTGTCATGATTTTCTTGTATTCTTTTGAGCCATCATTATTATCGCTAACAGCCTTAAGTCTTCTTTGATATTCTTCTTCTGTGCCAGCGCTGTTAAGATATAGATTTATATCTTGTTTTGCGAACTTTCGATCAGCAGCTTTTAATTCAGGTCCTTTTAAGTATTTTTGATTTCTGTTGAAATAATTCAAATCGAATTCCTCCCTTTTGACCAACTGTTCTGCTTTTGTATCTTCTTCGGGTCTTTTTAAAGAAGCTTCTCTAGAAATGATGCCCATATTAGCAGCTTTTTCTTTTGTTTTTTGCTTAAAGTCCTTATATTTTTCTCTTGCATCGTCTCTTCCTTTCCTTGTCATCCAATCAACTTTATCTTCTTCTTTATCAACAGTTCTATTGTATGCAAATCCTGATGCCATACCAACAGTACCTTCTTTTATATATCCTCCAGCAGCGCTTGCTCTTCCGGCAGCATATCCAGCTCCTGCTCCTATAGCTCCAGTAGCAGCTGCTGTTGCAGCTCCCCCTGTTTTAGACCAAATTTTCTTTCCATATCCACCAATTGTTCCAGTTACTTTTCCTCCAGAGGAAATAGTAACCATAAATCCAATAGCCATGAAGATGAAAGGCATTGCATAGGTAAACAGTTTTCCGAAAATAGAAATTCCTTCCGCGCTAGCAAAAAATCCTCCGGCAGCCATTTCTGTCATAGCCATATTAGAAAGATAAATAAAGAAGCCAGCAGGAATTCCAATTACGTTCCACTGAATAAACATGTCCCACCATTCATCCCAATAGCAGAAGCTAGGAAAAAGCTTTGTGATTATTCTTGATCTAGGAAAAACTTTGGATGCAAAAGCAAGAGGAGAAAGTATTATTAAAATCCACAATATGAAATATCTGCAAACGAAAATAAGGGCATAAAGCAAATAAATAACAGCTGAGAATATTCCAAATAAAAAGAACACAATTAATGCCGTAAAATCAAATCCACCACTATCAGCCATGGCTTGAGCTAAAAAATTAACCAGATCTTTTTTTATTCCTTCTTGGAGAAAGTAATTAGTTAAAGCATTTGAAGCATCAATAATGATTCCACAAATAAGAGGAGTGAAGTTAATTAAAACAGCAATAAGGAAAAAGTTTATTAATGCTTTTTTTGCTTGGACTTCTGCATTTCCAATAATTATATTTATTGCAATTATGATTAATCCGAAAATTAAAGCAACATTAGCTAGGTTTCTAGTTATATCCCAGCCTTCAGTAACAATGGGGTTGTCATCACCAGTCATACTTATTTTCAAGAAACCAGGGCCAGCAACCCAGTTTAAAAAATCAAGAGCAGCAGATGGTATTCCAGCAACCAAGTTGGCTATTAACGTGAAAATAACACTAGTTAAAGCATCAAACATACCACTTGCCATATCTCCCAATGTTTGATTAAGCCAATCTGTAATTCTTCCAGCGCTAGCAGTTAAAGGCAAAAACAATAGACCAACGAGAACTAATGTTGTGAGTATTCGTATATTGTTTTTATTCATAAGTTTATTTTACAATATTTTCTAAAAAGATTATAATATTATATCACCCCCTTATTTTAAAATCAAATAGCTTTCCCCAATTTACAATATTTTTAAAAGAGATATAATATAGGTAGTTATCATTTAATAAAATAAAATGTTAGGAATAAGAATAGATCCGGAAACAATACTAATGCTTCCGTTCGCATTAATAATAGACCTTATAAGTATAGTATTGCTTTTTTTCGGGCTAGATGATTTAGGAATTACTGATACGGTAGCAATGTTTACATTAGGATTATGGCTTCAGTTTAGGAAAGGATTAGATATAAAAATTAGCAAAAAAGATTCAAAAAAAATATTGAGATTTTTTGGATCAACTAGTGCAGAATATATTCCATGTCTTGGCGCTATCCCCTTTTGGACAGGTATGGTGCTTCTAACTCTTAAAGAATCAAATGATCAAGAAGAACCTGTTCCAGCAGAAGATGAAGAAGAGGAAGAAGAAATAATAGAATAAAATTAAAACAATATGAAGCTATATAAAATAATATTAATTCTAATTTTAATTTCTGTTCCTCTTTTTTCTTTTGCTTTAGAAAATGACTATACAGGAGCAGGATTTGATCCAGCAGGAGGATCTAGTGATCTTCTTTCGTTTTTTATTAAAATGGCTATTGGTGCTGGCGTAGTTATTGCTGTTTTGGCTATTATATATAATGGTATTAATATAATTATTGCTCAAGGAGAAACAGCAAAAATAATAATGGCCAAACAGAGAATGTTTTCTGTGTTTATTGGCCTATGTATTCTTCTGGGAGTATATGTTATTTCTGTAACCATTAATCCTAATTTAGCAATAATAGATCTTAAAGAATTAGAAAAAATAGCTGAAGGTGTTTTGTATGAACCTGTTTGTGGAAAAGATGGTAAAACATATTTTAATAAATCTTTTGCAGATAAAGCTGGTGTTGGAATAGCATATTCAGGAAAATGTATTCCGGGTTTTAATATTGTTGAATTTCAAGAAATACCTTTAGGGTCAATAGTAGAAAGCATTCTAGCTGCTAATTCTTCTAAAAGAATAGAAGGAGCAGATGATATAACAGGAGAGCTTTGTTATGCTTACGATGAAAATGGAGACACTATAGACAGAAACGGAGACGGCACAATAACAGAAGAAGACACCCTAAGAGGAGTAGACATGTTCTATTGTTTAGAAGAATTAAACAACGCAATTGTTAAAAAGATTAGTGCATTAAACGCAGATTATCTTTGCAACAAGGCAAAAAACACAGATGGACCAATGAGGACGATTTTAAATACTATCAAAGAGAAAGACGCTGATGGGAATTATAATTGCAATTGCAACAGATGTGCAACAAGTTTAACAATAAAAGGATATACTTGTAAGTTCTATGTAAAACCTTGTTGTTATATCGACGGTGAAGGAACAGTAATCTGCACTAATGCTAATTTTTGCGACAATAATTGTTCTTGTTGTGGAAGCGCATATTATGAGCCAAACACTAATTGTCAAATTGATCCAGATATTGAAACATATGATCCTTGCAATAAAGAAGCAAGAGATAAAATTGATTGTGCTAGAAATGAAATAAAAATCAGAGTTGATGGAGAAAGTTACGATGACTTGCCCCCAGGAGCAGAAGCTGCTAACTGTCCTTTTACTGCTTTTTGGGAAGATCCAGCTACAGACAAAGAGAAGTTTTTAACTCTTAAGTTAGCAGAAACCAGAATGAAAACTTTTGAACAGTATTATCTAGATCATTTGGAAGATTTAAAAAATGCAATCAATATGATGAGAGATCCTTATGGAGAAAGGTTATCTATGGCAGAATTTCAATCTTTGAAAGGAAGAACTGACGATAAATTAATTACAGCAATTCCTTTTGTTGGAGTAAAAGGAAATACTTACGATCCAGTAAAGTATTGTGAGGAATATAATTGTACAGAACTTGATTTAATTAATGATGTTTGTATTTCTGGAGAAAGAGCAGAATTAACAGACTATCTTTATCAAAAAGAAGGAGAATTTGATCCTAATTATAATATTCCCGATTTTAAAGATAGAAGAATTTGTAGTGTTGATACTGTTTTAGAAAAAGAAAAGATTGTTTATTCTGGAGACGGAGCTACGTTTTACTTTAAAGAGGGGTTTAAATATGAAGAATCATATGATAAAGAGCCTTTAAGAATGGTTACAGATATTGGAGAAATGGGGTATATAGAATCAGAAATCCCATTAGGAGAAATGGTTAATGATGCTAAAAAATTCGCAGATAAGTTATTAGAATTCACAGGTTTAATTAAAGAAGAAATTAATAATGCAAAAATAAAATCTTTGGAATTTGCTGATTTAGCAAGAGAATGTGATTGTTCTAGATGTAGTAATGGGCCAACTTGGTTGGGATCAGAATTTTATCCAGTTCCTGATGATAAAATAAAGGTTTGTGGTCGGGCTGACTGTGTTTTTGATAATACTTGTGACAATTGTTCAACTTGTGATGAAAATACTCAAAAGAATTGTGTCTGTTGTGAAGAGTGCGAGACCATGCCTTATCCTGATACAGCTTATTATTATTGCATGGGCCAAAGCACAGGCAAGCCAGGCAGGTGGAGAGGTGATTGGCTTGGCGACTCTGGTGATATTTGCACCTTAGAATCATCAGTTCCCTCTACAGATCCATCTTATAATGATACCCTGTACGACATAGCAACAATATTAAAAACAGAATATGTTGCTAGTTATCAAATCGATGAGGATGGAATTGGTTCACTGTTAACTAAAAATTGTATATGTCCAGGAGATTTATACTACAGAGCAAAAATTTTATGGGATCCTTCTGGTTTTGGAGTTGGAGGATTAGATAGAGCAGAACCAGTTATATACAACGGTCTTAAAATAGGAATAACTTATGAAACTTTTGATCTTACAGTAGAATGTGACCCTGGCGTAGACGGGAATTGTTATTTTATTTCAGGTGGAGTAAAAGAGTTTTTATTTAAAAGATCTACATATTCTTCAACGCTTACGTTTAAAAAAGATAGTAGCTTTTATAACCACATAGTTAGTATTAATCCAGGTCTTTTAGGAGCGCTTTTTTATCAAGTTCCAATAGTAAACGCTCCTTATTGGCCTTTCCAAATAGATACATGCACTTACGAAGGAGGAAAAACAATAGTAACAGTGGCTCCACAAAAGAAAAACCTAGTAACAATTTGTGAAGGAGAAGAAGCTTTAACATTAACAGAGGCAGATAAAATATTAATTGAAAGCTTGAATCCGGGAATAAAGTGGATAGAAGGAGAAGACGCTATAGATTTAGGGATTGGTGATCTGGGCGAATATTGTTGTACAGGTATGGGAATTGCTTCTATAGCTTCTTTAATTAATCTTCCAGCCGATTATAATGCTAGATGCGATGTCGAACTTCTTAGTGACCATATTTTTATTTCTCCGGAATATCAACATAAATTAATTATAACTAAAATTGGAATTAGTCCAGACAAATTCTGCACTTCTGAAAGAGGAAAAACATTACCCGACCCAACAACAGACAAAGATGATCATCTTTATGATTATTATGTTTGTCCATATAATGACTTGAAAGATAAACAATGTAGAATATTTAATTATAGTGAGGCTGCAAAAAACTATGATTATCCAGAAGACTATCCATCTGGTCTTGATTGTAGAGACACGTCTTATTGTAGTGATTCAGATACTCCAAAAATTGGTTTAGGTCATTTACAAAAAATAGAACTCTTAGCAAAGAGAATAAAGAATTATGGAGAAGGAAAGAATCTTAGAGGAGATGACTCTAATAGGTGGATATCTCTAGACCTTCTTAATCTTGTAAGAAGAAAACTAGATAAATGTATTACTGGTTATGGACTTCCTCTAAAAGAAGGAGCAAAAGATTATACTCTCTATAGCTGTGAAGAAGGAATAGATTCTTTAGCTTCTGGATCAGTTGTCGTTTATCCTTCATTCCCCTATCCTGCTTCAACAACAATGTGGAATTGCCAGCCCTATAATAGTGAACATTTAGATGTTACAGCAAAAGAAGCTTGCTTTACAAATAAACAGCATCCTACTTGCGTTGACAAGATATATGAAAAGAATTTATTAGATGATTATTATTGTCTCCAAAGACAAAATTAAAAATATGAGAAAATATATTTTATTATTAATTCTTTTATTATCCTTATTCCAAACAACTTATGCTTTAGAGATTGCGTATCCTCCAATTGGAGCATATACAATAACAAAAGACTCAGGGTTTCTTGAATATGTTGCTTATGGTGTAATGATGTTAATTGCTATAGCAATAGTGCTTGTTGTAATGGTCATGATTTGGGCAGGAATTAATTTTATTGTCGCTGGAGGAGATCCTGGTAAAGTGTCTCAGGCCAAAGAAATGATTTTTAATGCTTTTGTGGGAACAGTTTTATTATTATCGTTTTATTGGATATTAAATACGATTAATAAATCTATTATCGATGATCCTAAGCCTCCTATCATAGACCCGTGTTCTATGGGTGGCATTATTGTGACTATTAATAATGGCACTGAAGATATTACAACGTGTTTTAATCAGTCAATATCTAAAATACAAGGAGATATCATTGATGCAAAGTGGGATTTTGAAGAAGGCCAAGTAAAAGAAGTGTGGTCTTTTCCAGATGAAGATTACAAGGGAGGAGGAACGCCTATTTTCCAGACAGCTATAGATGGAAAATGTTGCGATCCAGGGACCATGGCAAAAGGAACACCAATTCCTTTAACTGGAGCAAAATCAATATATATTATTGATAGGAAAATCGGTTTTTATTTTTATGACAAAGAAGATTTTGGCATAAACAAAGAAATTCCTTTTTATACTTCCCAAAGTATAAAAAACATCAATGAAACAGATCGCTCTACTTTTGACAACAAGGCATCTTCTTTCAGCGTTGTATGTCCTGATCTTGGGATGTTTTGTGACATGGATTTTCAAGCAATTATATTCGAAAATGCCGGTTATTCAGGAAAATGTTCTTTTGTTGGCTCTCCTTATAGCAGTAGCTTAAATACCCCAGATGGAGTTACAGATTCAATAGTTAATGAAGGAAAATATATCGGGAATAAAAAAATGTCATCCATTATTGTTTATAAGGAAAATAAAGATGGCGTTGATCAAGGAACAATTGAATTATTTAATTCTTTGGGCTGTAACGAGGGAGATTCAGAGTATCATTCAAAATGTCCAATAGAGATAAGTAAATACAGTTCAACAAGAATTAATATGAGAACATTAGAATCTATACCAGCTGGCGATTTTCCAACCGAAGGAGGTTGTCCTGATTGGGATCCAGATTCATATATTCAATCAATAAGAATTCCAGATGGCAAAGGGGCGGTTGTTGTTGTGGGAACTAATGGAACTTGTGCTTATTTTGATATAACAAGCGTAACTCAAGGAGGTACTTGTGTTGGAGATTTAAGAGGAACAGGTGTTTACGAAGGAGGTTCTTGGCTTGGGGTTAGACCAGAAGAAGTAATTGTTTTACCAACTAATTAAATGAAAAAAAACATATACATATTAATATTAATGTTCTTGATTTTATTCCAAACAGCTTATGCTTTGGAAATTAATACGTATCCCAATATTCTAGGATATACCATAACAGAAGCATCGACTTTTACTGATTATGTGTCATATGCTTTTATGTTCCTTATTGCAATCAGTACAGTAATCCTTATAGGTGTTATTATCCTTGGTGGAATTGATTTTATTCTAGCTGGAGGCAGTCCAGGAAAAGCATCACAAGCAAAGAAAAAAATCAAAGATGGCTTTATTGGAATGATTATTCTTCTCCTTTGTTATGTAATACTAAACACTATTAATCCTGGTATTATTGGAATCGAAGAGCCTGATTTAGAAAAATGTCTTGGAGGAGGAATAATTATTACCATTGATAAGCCAGGATTTCCTACAAAAAAAATGTGTATATATGATAGTATGTCAAGATTAGACATAGACGGAACAGTAACAAAGACAGAGTGGACTTATAAAGAAGGAGACTTGAAAGAAGTATGGGTTTATTTTGATTATGATTTTAAACACCCAATGAAAATGCTTTTTCAAGACAATATGCCTCTTCTAGATGTTGGATTGGCGGCAGCACAGCCCGTGCCTTCAAATGCAAAATCAATCTTTATTTTAAAAAAATATCCTGGTCTTTATTTGTATGATCAGCCCAACTTTCAAACAGAAAAATATCCTCCGTTCTATGTTGGCGTAAAAGATTTTAGCAATTTAAATCATGTAGCTTTAGATTTAAATTATTATGTTGGCTATGATAATTTAACATCTTCTCTTGTAACGATATGGGATAAATCATTTCCAGACATGAGTTACAGGGCCATTATTTTTGAAGACGTTAATTATTCTGGAAAATGTGCTATGATAGGAGTGGATTGGGGAATAATTACAGGCACAATGATACCAATAATGTCTAGTGATTATAGTATCCCCGAAGATTCTTTGTCTTCTCTGATAACCTATAAGACAGAGACAAGCCATGATTACGGAAAAATAATTTTCTTCAATAAAACTAATTGTGTAGCAGAAGATCCAACAAAAGATCAATGCGAATTAGATATTAATACATTTGATGGATATTTTGACGTTTCTCCCTGGACAGAGTGCCCTTCTTTTGAGGGAGATGTTAAATCAGCTCTTATTCAAGGTAATGCAGGGTTTGTTGTTAGGTCAACCGATAATTATTGCATGTATTTTGATATTGAAAAAAACAAAGAAAATCCTTGCGTAAACCTAGAAAATACTCAAGTTTTTTATGAATCAGGATGCGCAGAATACGATCCCGATACGCTTGAATGTATAGAACCAATTAAAATTAGACCTAAAGAAATGATGCTTCTTATTGTTGATTAATTTATATTCATATGAAAAAATATTTAATTATTTTATCTTTATTTATATTTAATATAGCTTATGCTCTAGAAGCTGATTATGAATCTTTCGGAGGAAGAACTATTTCTAGTGGGTCTACTTTAGGAGACTATATTGCTTATTATTTTAATCTTGGTTTAGCTGTTGCTGCAGGAGCTGCTGTTTTGATTATAACTTTTGCTGGGGTTAATTATTTAATTTCCGGAGATAATTTCAGTAAAAGATTAATAGCAAAAAAAATGATTTTCAATTCTCTTTTTGGTCTTTTTCTTGCTTTGGGTGCGATTGCTATTCTAAATACTTTTAATCCCGATATGGATACTGTTATTCCAGTTATTAATTCTCAAGATTATGTTGATGGAATTAATTTGGTGGGACCTTCAGGAAAGACATGGACTAATGATAATTTAATTAAAACAAATGAAAATTATACAGGGATAGAATGGCTTTCCCCTGTTGAAGACCTTTATTCTGTATATGTTTTTGAAAAACCAGAATTTTTAGGAAACTCTATAGAGGTTCCAAATGGATTCTCTGTCCCTGTTCCAATAGATCATTCTATTTGGTTCTTATGGAACAAGCCAGGCTCTTACATTTTATATAACGGTATTAATTTTACAAAAGGAACAGACAAGCAATTGCCATTCTCATCAGTTAAAGATAATAAAGCTCTTTCAACTGATATTTTTGATAATGCAACAAAATCAATTAAAA
>Ga0209201_1001045_pt1 | contig 34261 bp, 22 predicted proteins | sample AD_UKC055_MetaG_FD_184411 | JGI IMG/M metagenome (GOLD analysis project Ga0209201, IMG submission 184411) | Active sludge microbial communities of municipal wastewater-treating anaerobic digesters from USA - AD_UKC055_MetaG (SPAdes) (version 2) | ecosystem: Engineered > Bioreactor > Anaerobic >... | reverse complement strand
AGCATGCGTGCGCTATTCACCTCGACGCCGCAATTCTCGAGAATGTCGAGGGTCGCGTCATGAATCGCCCTGATCTCGTTTTCCGACAATACTTTCAGCGCTGCCAGCCGCATAGGCGCTCTCCGGAAAGTTTCTGCTATCTCACCTGGCCTACTGCTTCTTCGCGAGCCACCCCTCCCGCAGACTGCGGCAATTGATGACCTTTTCCACCAGATCCGTCGGCACATAGAAGTAGTGATTCGACGCTTCAAAGCCGAACCGCGAATCCTGCGATTGGAGCGCATACATTCTCTGGGCAAGGGCGATCTCGCTATCCAGAAGGCTGTTCAAGGCCGCGACGTACTGGTGCGCCGCATCCGCGGCGGGGTCGTTGTTGAGCGCGTCCCGTTGCATGACGAAACGAGCTTGGTTGGCGACGCTTTGGAAGTGGATGGCGCAGACTTCAGCCACGCGCATCTCCTCCTCGACCGTGGCCCGCTCTTCGGCGGAGACTTCCGCGCTCTGAAGCGTTGTGCGCACCTTGCCGATCGCTTCTTGGAAGCCTTGGGCCATCTTTTCAAACTGGTGCGCGAACACGTCGGCCGGAAACACCGCGCGCCAGCGCTGCAAGTCGTCGTAGGGAATCCCCACCATGGTGGCCGCGTAGCCGGTAGGCTGGGCGAAGAGCAGATTCGCCGGGCCCATCTGCACGGGTGCGCTGTATACCAGACCGCCGTTGTATGGATATTCGCCGAACGCAACGCTGAAGGCCTTCCATGCCTCGACCAGCGTGGGGGCGAGGACCTCGCCCGCCCGATTGCGCGCCACTTTCAGCAGCGCGCCGTCCACGCTCAGGTTACGGTCAGCGCCCAATTCGGCGATTACCTCGAGGTTCGGCGAGGGGAATCCTCCGAGTGTCCAGCTGAGCATCAGGCCGTCCACGCCGGTTTCCCGCAGGTTGGCGCCGTGCTGTGCGACGTTCGCCACCGCTGGAATGTACGGCACCGGCGACAACTCCCACGTGTTGTTGGTCTGGATTTTTGCCAGGGTTTTCAGGCCGTGCGCTTTCGCGAATCCCCAGTGGCGGGTGGCCCGCGGTCCGGGCCCGATCGTCGAAATCGAATACTCGGCCACGATACTATCGACGCCCCCGCGCTTCACTGGTATGCTCCATTCGCTCACGCTCATGAGCGCGACGTCCTGAGGAAGCCGTTGCACGATACCCTCGACCCACGGGTCTTGCCAGCCCCAATCCCATGCGATGAGCTGGATGTTAGACCCGCTGCGCTGGATGCCTTCACGGATGGTCGCATGCAATTCCGCGATCACCTCTTCCGGCGCGCGCTTGCCGCAACGGGGGCAATTCTGCCCTTGGTGGTGAGACCAACAATTCGTGAGATTCTCGGACGCCGAGATGGTGAAGAATCCGCCCAGATCGGGCACCTCGCGGGCGATGCGTTCCACCGCCCCCCGGATGTAGTCGCGGACTTCGCCGGCGCTCGTGCACATGGCCGCGTAGTCCCCCTCGACCACGCCTTTCATATCCGGATGTTCTTCGAAAAACGCCACGGGCATGGCTCGGGGTTCGTTCAGATAGAGATAGATGCCGATACCCTGCGTTTTTGCGCGGGCTACCAGTGCCCTCAAGTTCTCGAGGCGCCTCTCATAGTGTTCACTCAACGATTCATCCCAGGGAAAGGGCGTCAGCTTGTATAGCACGGCCTGCATCCAGACGCCGTTCACTCCGGAATCCGCCAGACGTGCGAGGTAACCGTTCGGGAAGGAGCCTTTCTCCGGGTCGTCCTCCAACAGGGGGTCGCCGTAAAGGGCGAAATAGGACGGTCCGTAGCGCGGGTTGAACTGGCTCTCGCGGGGCGTCTCACGCCGTTTTTGGGGCATTTGGGAGAGGCGTTCCACGAATGCGAACAACGGTTCTTCCGGGATGCCGGCACCTTCCGGGAATGCCTCTTTTACCCACCCGGCGATGCGGGCTTCGGCCTCGCGAACCTGCGGCGTGCGCTCTTCATACCGGACCGGTTCGCATTTGGGTTTCAGACTGCCGAGTTTGATGAAAAGGAAATCGTCTTCGCGCAGGGTATACGCCATTTCCTCACTGGTCCACCCGAGCAGCTCGAGCAGTTGCTCGTAGGGCATAAGATGCCAGTTCCGGCGGATCACCGTGATATAGGACCGGCGCTGCTGATCGTACGTGATTTCCGGCGGCCCCTCGAGACCCATTGCCCTGCCCATATCGAGGAGTTCCGCGGTTTCCGCACCGGTTGCCTTCGCAAGCGTTTCCATCGGCACAAGCGTCCAGTTGCGCCATACGCAGGCGTGAAGCCTGCTCGGGAAATGGTCGAACACCACCGGCTCGGGCGCGCTACCCGCGGGAAGCTCGACGGCGTGCAGCAACACAGCGCTTAGAATGGCCAAGATCATGACGTACACCCTCCTGAAGAGTCCAGAGCCACGGGTTCCGCCGGCTGTGCAGCCGCATCACCCAGTTACCAGCGGGCCCCGTACGGTTCTCGAACCGGACGGCACACCGCATCATATGCGAACGTCAGTTCGTCGAGTGAACGACAATCCTGAACGAAATGCGAGGCGCAATACAAGAAGCCGCCGTCCGCAAACGTACGCAAGACGTTGTGACGGCACAGCCTTTCGTTGTCCGTTTCAAATGCCTTCCGCCGCGGTTAACCGGGGCGTCTCGACGCCTAAGCGCCGGTAGTAAGCATGCGTTTCGTACTGCGCGCGCAGGCCGTCATTCCCGTTGCTTACATACTGGTTGGACTGGATCTCATCGAGGATGCGCGCTTTGAAAGAATCGTTGACTTGGATTTCGCAGATACGCAGCGCCTCCTGCTGCAGACGCGCGTCGTAGAGGGGAAATGCCACCTCGACGCGCCAATCGAGATTGCGCTCCATCAAATCGGCCGAACTCATGTAAACGGTCAGGTCTTCGCCCCTGCCGAATATGTAAATACGCTGATGCTCCAAGAAACGGTCGAGGATCGATATCGCACGAATATTCGGATGAGGAAGCATCGCATACGTTGTACGTACGACAAGGTCCATCTTGACACCGGCATCCGCGGCTTCGCGCAGTTTTCCGATGATCTTGTCATCTGTTAAATGGTTGACTTTCAGTAAGATGTAGCCGTGTTCCCCCTTTTTCAATTCCCGGTTAATCAGTTTCAAGATGGCTTTCCTGGCATTGAAGGGCGACACCAGCAGGTGCTTGAACCTGGGTGCTGTAACCGCGCGCATCTTGGATGCGTTGTCGAGATAGTCGAACACCCTTTCGGCTTCTTCGGCCAGACTCTTGTCCGACGTGAGCAAGGTGCTGTCGACGTACAGCTTCCCGGTCGCTTCATGAAAGTTGCCGGTGGACAGTCCGGCGAGCCAATCTTTCTTTCGTTTGATCAGCAGCAGCTTGCAGTGCACCTTCATCGGCGGAACGCCATATACCACGGTCGCCCCCGCTTCCGTTAAAACCTCCGAAATCCTGATGTTGTTCTTCTCGTCGAAACGGGCCTGCAACTCTATGGAAGCAAAGACTTTCTTGCCGTTGCGCGCGGCGTTGATCAGTGCGTTGACGACCTGAGACTGGCGCGCCACGCGATAGAGGGTCATCTTGATTTCTTCGACGTCGGGGTCGATAGCGGCCTCACGCAACAATCGAATCACGTTGTCGAACGACTGATAGGGATATGTGAGCAACAGGTCCTGCTCCTGGATTACGTCCACCATGGAGCGCCGGCCGCGGTCGAGGACAGGGTGCGGCGCGGGCTCCATTTCCTCGAAGGACAAATCCGCGCGCCGGTTTGGAAACCCCATGAGGTCTTTCATGTTGTGATATCTGGCGCCTGCGATGAGCGTGTCGTACTTGGTAATCTTGAGTTTTTCGCGTAAGAGCTGCAGCAATCCCATCGGCATTGTTGCATCGTGCACCAGGCGCGTGGGCCGCCCGCCCTTACGCTGCTTCAGTACGCGCTCCATTTTGCGCACATGACCTTCGGAGAAGTCGTTATCCATATCCAGTTGGGCATCGCGCGAGATTTTGAACTCGTAGGCGCCGATGCGTTCATAATCGAAAATGTAGAAGATGTCGCTCAGCGAATGCCGGATGAGGTCGTCTACATACATGATTGCGCCGTTGGGGAGCTCGACGAAGCGGGGCAGCTCGGCCGGTATTTCAAGTATGGCGTAGCGTATGGGTTCGCCCCACATCTTGACTCCGAAATAGAGGGCGCCGTCTATCAGCTGAGGGAACGGCAGTTCCTTGCGAATGATGATCGGCACGAGGCTTGGCAACACGTTCTCGCGAAAGTAGTCATTCAGCCAGGGCCCTAATTCCTTTGCGGAGTGCTCTATGTCTTGTTCATTGAAGATCTTGATACCCTCGACGGCCAGGGTCGAGGTGATGTCTGCATACGCGGCGCGGAAGCGCTCGTCCAGCTCTCGCGCTTTGTGGGCGAGCACCTCGAGAACGTCCTGCATCCCGCTGTGTCCCAGTTCGATACGCCGTTGCACGCTGGCAACGCGCACCTTGAAGAACTCATCCATGTTCGAGGAGAAGATGCCAAGAAACTTCAGCCGCTCCATAGGGGGATTGCGCCGGTCCTCGGCCTCCTGCAGGACGCGTTCGTTGAAGGAGAGGGTCGAGACTTCCCTTATTTGGTGGACATTTCGCATGCGCCTGGATTATAAGAATATACCTTTGTCGATGCCCAGATTCACTTTCTGATGACGAATCTACCCTCGCACGGGTATTATTACTCAAAAAACAGCCCCATCCGGAGCAGCGGAGGTTTCTCAATGAAACACGATTTTCGTCCGATATGCAAGCTCTCAGGTTTTGTCACGATGTGCCTGCTCTTTTCGGCCGTCTTTTGTGTCGCTGGCGGCGCCGTGGAACAGCCTGCGCCCCAAGCACCTGCAACAGCTCAAACGGAGCTGACGGACCAAGAAGAGCCTGTGGGGCCTCTTGTTTGCGACCAGCCCGTGTACGACTTCGGAGAGCGCGACAACCTTGCTAAGGTGAAGCATACCTTCCAGTTGCGCAATTCGGGGAACACCCCGATCACCATTGACCGCGTAATGACTACCTGCGGATGCACCGCTGCCAAACTGGACGCAAAGACCCTGGCCCCCGCCGAGACCTGCCCGCTCGAGGTGGAAGTCACGCTCAAAGGACGCAAGGGGACGTTCCAGAAGCAGGTCTACGTGCTTTCATCAACTGGCGGTTCTCAAACCAAGACGCGCCTTACCATGCAGGGAAAGGCGATCGAGCGCGTTCGAGTAGCTCCCAGCACCCTGAATCTGGGCTATTCAGGGATGGATGCTCCGGCCGAGGGTACCGTGACTATCCAATCGCTCGCGGAGTCCGCAAAGTTCAAGATTACGGACGTCCGCTCTGACAGCCAATATGTCGAGGTCAGCCTGGAAACATCGGAGGATGGAATGAAGCATACGCTTCTTGCGCGGACCAAACCGCCTCTGCCCAAGGGTCCCCACCCGGTGACAATCCATGTAACTACGGACAATCAGGAGTATCCGCAATTTGACATCCCGGTAGCGCTGCGTGTTGTCGACAAAGTTGAGGTCGTTCCCCAGGAAGTGGTTGTCTACGACAAGGGAACCGGCCAGCAGGAACCGGCGGCGATCTTCTTGAACGTGATGCCAGGGAGCGTGCGTGAGTTTGCCGTGAAAGGCGTGGAGACGCCCGTGCAGAGCATCCAGGCGGAAATCATCCCGCGTCCTGGCAACCGGCTTCTTGTGAAGCTCAGCAATGTGCCTGTCGACCGGGCGCTTGAAGGTAAAGAGGTGGTTATTCTGACCGATATCCCGGGCATGGAGCGGATAGCTATTCCCATCCACGTGAGAGATTATCCGAAGCCGGGACCCGGCATAAAAGTACCGCCTTCGGGACAAACCCGGTAGCTCAGGGCCGCGCCTGTTTTTCGTTTACGAAGACCCGTTGAACTGCTTCGAGGTAGGCCAGGCCGTTGCGGGTATCGGGTTCGAGGTAGCTGCCTTCCGTCCACTCGTTCCAGCAGTTGACGGTGATGATGCGCGGGCCCGGGGGCAAGGTATCCGCGAGCGCCTTCACGGCGCGCAGGCCGCCCTCGAAGGCTTCGGGCGTGTTGTTCGAGATCGTTGCCATGAAGGGATACCCGGTATTCTTGAATGCGTCGTCGGAATGACAGCGGGGCGAAGAATCCCATCCCATTGTCACATTGGGGAAATAGGGCACGTTGTATCTGGGCGCGGCCTGTTTCCAGTGGTCAATGTATTTGTCGCGCACATAATCATAGGGCGTCTGCGGAAACTCGGGCAAGGCGACGTGGTGGATCCAGACGTACGAGGTGACGCTGTTGAAGCCCAAAAGGGAAACCAGCTCTTCGGGTTCGGAAACCGCCGTTTCGCCGGGCAGGATGCGTACGCCGAAGGTCACGGCGTTCAGGTGCAGGCCGGGGAACCCCGCCGCCTTGGTCTTTTCCCGAAACCGTTCGAGTGCCTCTCGTGTGGCGTCAAGCGTTCCAAAACTCTGGATGAGGGTGTGCAATTCGTAGACCGAAAAGTACGGTTGGCCGTTGATGAGCCAGTGGCTGGGATGTTTGAAGTAGGTCTCGATGATGTAGTCCGTCATCTTGTCGAAGGTCTCGGGGGTAACCGTTCCCGGGTAGAGCAGTTCACTTTGCTTTTCGAGCCGTGCGGGGTGAATGTCGAGCCAGTTGTGGTTGGCCCACATCAGGGCGAACTTGAGGCGCTCGCGGTTCGGGGCTTTCATGAAGCCGTCCTCGAGACCCCGCTGCAGGAAGGGGCCGTCATCGAACCAATACCAGTCGAAAATGAAGGCGTCAATGCCGTGATCAGCGGCAGCTGCGATTTTCCGGGCCATATCCGCGGGATTTGACTCGTCCGTGTATCCCCAGAGCGGGATGTTTGGCTGGTGATGACCGTTGAATCGCGGTTTGGCCTGTTTCACCAATTCCCACTCGGTCCATCCCTCGCCGTGCTGTTTCGCGTTCCGCGCATCGGGATGGTAGTTCGGAAAGTAGTACGCCGCAATGGTGTACGCATCGTGCATGGATTGCCCCGCCTCGGCGGTCTGCGGCGTCTCGGCCGCGCCTGATGTACAGAAAGCGCCTAAGGTCAAAAACGCAGCAAACATCGCTTGTCTCCTCCTGTTCGTTGGGAACAATGGTAGCTGCTGCGTGTGGAGCAAGCAAGCGGCGATGGGAAGGGGGGGCGGGGTTTGAAGGGTGTGAATGTGTGAAGAGTGAGAAGGGGAGGGTTGGCCAAGCAGACAGAAGAGTGAGCCAAGAGATAACGTGGCCTGGGGCTGACCGGCGAGGGTGCCGGGCCCGCAAGAGCGGTCTGGGGATTGCTGAATAGATTCCGTGTCCACTGATGCATGAGGAAATCCATTGGCTTGCTTGATAGAATGCACTGTGCGCCAGGTTAAACCGAATTCCATCATCGCGGAGGGTGTGTTGATGAGAAAGCCGTGTGGAATGATCCGTTCGACCGTGTTGACAATGGCCATAGCTGTGTCCACGGTGTGTTTTGCCCAAGTCATCGAGGTACCCAATGCTTCCTTCGAGCAGGGACAGGACGGGCCCGAGGGTTGGGCGCTCTCGGGAGGCTCGGGCACGTGGCTGGAAGGCGAAGCGTCCGAGGGTTCTCGCGCGATACAGGTTACGGGAACGGGCAACGACACCAACTATTGGCAGTCAGCGCCGCTTTCTCTCGAGCCGTCCTCCGTTTATGTCGTCACGTTTGATGCGCGAAGCTGGGGCGGAGACACTGGGACGGCCATCAGCGGCCCGCATTTCTGCAACCGTGACCTTGGCTCGCTGACAGAGGACTGGGCGTCGTATAGCTCGGTTTTCTTTACGCCCGCGACGATGGAACCCGGTGCGGGATGGCTCCGGTTTGGCCAATGGCAGGTGGGCGGGGCCATGGCGTTCGACAACGTGTCCGTCTCCGCCGCACAACCGCTCTATGCGGAGAAGGACGGGATTTGCCTGGGCGAAGGGGAGCGCATCGATGGCAACGTTTACGAGTTTGCCGCGCCGCACTACTCCGTTTCGCGCAATCAGTCGCGTCCGCTCATTCGCCATCAGTGCCATTTCAACACCAATCGCTGGAGTTTTGGCTCGGGCAGCGAACTCGTTTATCGGCACCATGTCGCGGGCCGGAACCAGACCAAAGCCGGGATTGAAGTCTCTATTTCGTACTATGCGGGGGGGCGGCTGGTGGCCGAAGCCTCGCGGGATGGACAGGCCTGGCAGCAGTTCGGAGAGGCTTTCGCCGACGGCGCCGCAACGTTTCCGATTCCGGATGCCTTGTTTCCGGCCGGGGAAATCTATGTCCGTCTGCGGGGGATGGTCCAAGACGCGGCGGGCGGGAATTCGGGGCCCTGTTCGTTCACCTTGAACACGTACACCTGCCGGGCCACGCTTGACGGGGCGCCGGTCACGTTACGGGGCGAGACCACGTTCGTAGCTGTTACGGCGGCCGATGCGAAGGTCAAGGCAGCTATCGAGAGCATCGGGGACGCCATGCCCGGGGGAGACAATACCATTCGTCTGAGGATCGAGAACGGCAGGGGCGGCCCTGTCGCCGCCAGGCCCTCGGTTACGGTTATCGGCGAAGGCGGGAAGGTCATTCTGGACAGTCCGGCAGTGCAGATTCCGGCGGGGGCCAGCACGCTCGAAATCCCTTATGAGCTTCCCGGTTCGGGGGCGTTTGTGCTCGAATGCTCGCTCGGACCCGGGGTGGCGTTTGCATTTCGCGCAGACCTCTACGTCCCGCATTTGTTCGAGACGGGGTACGGGGAGCGCGTGCCTGGTTCGACGGACACTGTGACGCTGTGGCGCGCCTCTTCGGGTTGGAGGATCGCCAGGACTCGCCCGGCGCCTTCGAGGCAGGCCGAGGCGGTGGAAGTGCGCCTTGCGCGGAACGAAACCGAGGCTGTTCAGCTGGTAATCTCCCCTCAACAAACGGTAAAGGGGCTGACGGTGACGCCCAGCGAGCTCGAGGGGCCGGGAGGCGCCAAGCTTCCGGCATCGGCCGTCGAGGTGCTTCGTGTGCGCTACGTCGATGTCCAGACCCCGACTGACGAGACGGGCGTGGCCGCGCCGTGGCCCGATCCCTTGCCGCCTTTGCGGGGCCCCATAGAGGTGGCGGCGGGCGAGAACCAGCCTATGTGGGTCCGGGTGAAGACCCCTGAAAGCATTCCAGCGGGCGTCTATCGCGGCACGCTTCGAATACAGGCGGATGGTTTGGATACAGAGACGCCGCTGCACGTCGAGGTGTACGATTTTGCGCTTCCGGAGCGCATGACTTGCGTCTCGGCGTTCGGCTTCTCCCCCGGCCTTGTGTTCAACTATCAGAAGCTGACACAGCCTGAGCAGCAGCGTGCGGTGATGGACAAGTATCTGGCCAATTTCAGCGAGCACCGCATCAGCCCCTATGACCCCACGCCGATGGACGATATCGGCGTGAGTTGGGCCGGTTTGCCGAAGTGGCAGGGGGGGAGTCCCGATACCGAGACGAAACATGCCGGGAACGCCTCTCGCTATCTGGACGATCCCCACGCGAACCTGAACGTATCGATGAGCTATGCGGACCCGATGGCGATACCCGAAAAAGGCTTGCGCCTGCGCTTCTGGTACAAGACGAACCAGCCGGGCCAGCAATTCCTGGTATCGTTACGGCATTTTGACGCGGGCGGCGCGTGGATGTCCGGCAGGAACCGGGACATCGTCATTGGCGGGGACGGCACGTGGCAGGAATTTGAGCGCGTGATCACGGAGTTTCCAGAAGGCGCTCGAACCGTTGCTTTCGCGGCATATCCGACAACGTGGGCCGATGCCGGCGACACGACCGGGTCGATGTGGTACGACGATATCGTCATTGAGGATGCGGGCACAGGGCAGGCACTTGCCGAAGGCGGGGACCTTGATGAAACGGCGCCGGACCAAATCCAGCCCGTCTTCGATTGGGCGGGCTGGGACGCCGCCATGGCGCACGCCATTGACGAACTCGGTTTTAACTCGTTTCAACTTCCGGTGATGGGGCTGGGCGGCGGCACCTTCCATTCGCGCAGCGAGCCCTCGCTTCTCGGGTACGCCGAGGATACGCCCCAGTACCAGCACGTCTTCCGGGCATATCTCCAGGGGCTTCAGGAACATCTGCGCGAAAAGGGCTGGCTCGGCGAATCCTATGTTTACTGGTTCGACGAACCGGATCCGAAGGACTACGAATTCGTGATGAACGGTTTTCGGAAGCTCAAGGAGAACGCGCCGGACATCAACCGCATGCTGACCGAGCAGGTCGAGCCCGAACTGATCGGCGGACCCAACATCTGGTGTCCGCTGACGCCTGCGTATAACTACGATGTCGCGGAAGAACGGCGCGCATCCGGCGATATGTTCTGGTGGTATGTCTGCACCGGACCGAAGGCGCCGTATGCGACCCTGTTTATCGATCATCCCGCGACTGAGCTTCGGGTATGGCTGTGGCAGACGTGGGAGAACAAGGTCCAGGGCATCCTTGTGTGGCAGAGCAACTACTGGACGAGCGACGTGGCGTATCCGGACAGCCTCCAGAATCCGTACGAGGATCCGATGGGCTGGGTGTCGGGGTACAGTACGCCGGCCGGCACGAGGCATCCCTGGGGCAACGGTGACGGGCGGTTCATCTACCCGCCCGAGGCGGCGGCAGGCGGCAACCCGCCGGAGCCGGTGCTCGAGGGGCCCGTGGACAGTATTCGTTGGGAGATGCTGCGCGACGGGGTCGAGGACTACGAGTATTTCGTCATCCTCGCGAAGTTGTTCGCTTCGCGTCGCGAGCAGATTCCGGTCACTGAGCGGAGCGTCTACGAAGGACTGCTTGAGATCCCCGACAATATTTCGAAAAGCCTGACCGAGTTCACCAAGGATCCGGCGCCGCTCGAAGCGCGTCGTGACGCCATTGCCCGGGCCATCGTAAAGCTCTTGCAGATGGGATAAGACGCCGCGGGCGCCGCCGTCACCAGCGGATGCGAGCCTGTCTCAATACGTGAAGCGCTCCCAGTGAAACCGGCGGCCTGAGCACAAGAGAGGGCCGCTCCTGGCAAAAGCGTTCCAGGAGCGGCGTTCACAAAAGCCCCACCACGTTGGGTCAGAGCGTGGCGACCCGGTTTGCGATGTCATCACCGATTTTGGTGGTTGACATTCCGCTTTCTTTGATTTCCTTGGCCGACATGCCGGGCAGTTTGCCGCTTTTCAGGAAGCCGATGCAGGCTTTCTCGATTAGATCGGCGGCTTCCTGTTCGCCGAGGTAGTCAAGCATCATGTGGCCCGCGAAAATGCACGCGAGCGGGTTGATGACGTTGAGGCCGGTGTATTTTGGGGCGCTGCCGCCAATGGGTTCGAACATCGACACGCCCTCGGGGTTGATGTTGCCCCCCGCGGCGATTCCCATGCCGCCCTGGACCATGGCGCCAAGGTCCGTGATGATGTCTCCGAACATGTTTCCGGTTACGATGACGTCGAACCATTCGGGGTTCTTCACCATCCACATCGTGATGGCATCCACGTGAGCGTACTCGCGTTTGATGTCGGGGTAGTCGGCGGCGCCCATGGCGTGGAATGCGCGTTCCCACAGGTCGTAGACGAAGGTGAGCACGTTTGTCTTGCCGCAAAGGGTGAGCGTGTTCGTCTTGTTTCGTTTGCGTGCGAGGTCGAAGGCGAATTTGAGGCAGCGGTCCACTTCGAATCGCGTATAGACCATGCACTGTTCGGCTACCTCGTGCGGCGTGTTTTTCTTCTGGACACCGCCGAAACCCGTGTACAGTCCGGCGGAATTCTCGCGCACGACCACGAAATCGATGTCCTCGGGACCCTTGTTCTTGATAGGAGTTTCGACATTCGGATACAGCTTGACCGGGCGCAGGTTAATGTACTGGTCGAGTTCGAAACGGGTCCGCAGAAGAATGCCTTTTTCAAGAATGCCGGGTTTTACATCCGGATGGCCGATGGCTCCCAGCAGGATCGCGTCGTGTTTGCGGAATTCATCCAACGCGGAATCCGGAAGAATTTCACCGGTAGCGAGGTAGCGGTTGCCGCCGAAGTCGTAGGTGGTGGTTTCCAGGGTGATGTTGCAGCGCGCGGCGGCCGCTCGAACGACTTTCACTGCTTCCGCCATCACCTCGGGGCCCGTGCCGTCGCCACCCATGAGTGCAATCTTATACTTGGACATGCTGTGCTCCCCCTAACGTTAAGGATTCCTGGACCTTGGACACGCGCACCGTGCCCAGGAAGCCGTAATACTATCACGCGGCGGGGGAGTATGCAAAAGGCTGGCGCGGCTGGGAGCCATTCAGTTCTTGTATAGTAATGCCATGAAGAGTAACCGTAGCATCTTGCATGACTGGGGAAAAGACCGCGCCACAGCGCTGTCCCCGCAAGAACGATGGCTATTAACGGATGAGAGTGCCTACGATGGGTGGATTTTTGTCTCTTTCCGGCCGTCATTGATGCCGATTCGCATGGCAGGTGTGAAGGGTGTAAAGGGTGTGAATGGAAGGGCGAATAAGGAGCGCGGTACAGGAGGCATTCAATTCTCAAAATGAGGCCGGATCGCGCATGTGTCGGGCCTTCAGCCCTTCAACCTCCGTGTTGTGCCGTGTCCCAGCCCTTCAGGCTGGGCTGGTATATAGCGCGCCGTTGGCGCTTCGACCGGCCTGTTTTATTTCCCGGCGCCGCAGCTCGGTTTACACCCTCCCGACACTGAAGTACTGGAAGCCGTTGCGTTTGAGAATGGAGGGGGTATAGAGGTTGCGGCCGTCGAAGATGACGCGGCCGCGCATGAGTTCGGCCATGTGGTCAAAATCGGGGCGGCGGAACTCGTTCCATTCGGTGCAGATGATGAGGCCGTCGACTTCCGCGAGTGCGTCGTAGCTCTTGTTGGCCACCTGGATACGGTCGCCATACAGGGCCGCGAGTTTCTTGCCTGCGACGGGGTCGTAGGCATGGATTGCGGCGCCGGCGCCGAGGAGGGCGTCGATGACCCGGAGCGCGGGTGCTCCGCGGAGGTCGTCGGTCCTCGGTTTGAAGGTTGCGCCCCACACGGCGAGGCGTTTCTGCGCGATTGCATCGCCGTAGAATAAGAGGACGCGGCCGGTAAAACGGCGCAACATTCCGTCGTTTACTGCCGCGCACGCTTTCAGCATGAACGCGTCGAGACCCTGTTTTTCGGCCCAGGCGGCGCAGGCGAGGACGTCCTTGGGCAGGCAGGAGCCGCCGTACCCCAATCCTGGGAACAGGTAGGCGGGGCCGATGCGCCCGTCGGCTGCGACGGCCTCGCGCACGTGGGACACGTCGGCGCCGGATGCCTCGCAGAAGGTGGCAAACTCGTTCATGACGGAGATGCGGGAGGCAATCATGGCGTTTACGGCGAGCTTGCTCATCTCCGCGCTGGCGAGATCCATCACAAGGAACGGTTTCCCGGTCCGCAGGAAGGGGGCATAGAGCTCGCGCATGATTTCCTGTACGCGGACGTCTTCGCATCCAATCACGATGCGGTCGGGCCGCATGAAGTCGTCTACCGCGGCGCCTTCTTTCATGAACTCCGGGTTGACGACGACGTCGAACTCCTGGCTGGTGAGTTCTTTCATGCGCTTGGCAAGGCGGGCCGTGGCGCCGACGGGGCCGGTGCTTTTGTTCACAATGATGCGGTAGCCGTCCATGGTCCGTGCGATGTGTTCGGCGGCATCCATCACGGCGGAAACATCGTGCTCGCCGTTTTCGAGAGACGGCGTGCCCACACAGAGGAAGACGAGCAGGCAATCGGCGATGGCCTCCTCGATAGTGGTGGTGAACCGCAGGCGTTCCTCTTCAATATTGCGGGTGAGGAGTTCTTCGAGACCGGGCTCGTAGATAGGCATCTCCCCCTTCTGGAGCTGTTCGATCCGGGCCGCGTCGATATCGGCGCAGGTCACGCGATGCCCCGTGTCGGCGAGACAGGTGCCCACGACCAAGCCGACGTATCCCGTTCCGATTACCGAAATCCGCATGATAACACTCCTTCCGAGAGGCGTATGCTACCACATTGGGCGCGATCGCGGCACCGCTTCGGGCATGGGAAAAACAAAAGCGGGAGCCCGCTACGTTGGGGCTCCCGCGAAAGCGATGCATGGAGGGGGCTCAGGCCCAGGTCATCGCGGTAACTTTCTCGGAGATGATGGCCTGTTTCAGGCACTCGACGGCCTTGCGCAAGCCTTCGTTGTTGGACATGAGCGAATCTTCGTGCTCGATGCTCAATACGTGGTCGTAGCCGACCATGCGCAGGGTGGACACGAAATCCTTCCACCACTCGACGCTGTGGCCAAAGCCGCAGGTGCGGAAGATCCACGAGCGGTTGATTTCGTCGCCATAGTGTTTGGTGTCGAGCACGCCGTTCACACGGGCGTTCTGCGGGTAGACCAGCGAATCCTTGGCATGCACGTGGAAGATCGCCTTGCCGAGGGCGCGCACGACGTCGATGGGCTCCATTCCCTGCCAGAACAGGTGGCTGGGATCGAGGTTCGCGCCGAGATTGTTGCCGCAGGCCTTCCGGATCTTGAGCAAGGTCTCGGTGTTATAGACCACGAAACCGGGGTGCATTTCGAACGCGACCTGGACGCCGTGCTCCTTGGCGAACTTGGCTTGTTTGGACCAATAGGGGATGACTTTCTTGTCCCATTGCCATTCGAGGGCTTCGAGGTATTCCGGGGGCCATGGGCAAGTAACCCAGGAAGGCCGTTTCGCGCCTTCGTCGGAGCCCGGGCAGCCCGAGAAGTCGATGACGGTCTTTATGCCCATCAATTCGGCCAGCTTGATGGTGTCGGTCTGCACCTGCTGGCTCTTCTTAGCGAAGTTCTCGTCGGGATGGAGGCAGTTGCCGTGACAGCTCAGCGCGCTGATGATGAGCCCCTCGCTCTTGACAAGGGCCAACAGTTCGTCGCGCTTGGGCTTGGATTTCAACAGTTCCTGCAGGGGCGCGTGGGGATCGCCGGGATAGTTGCCGGTGCCCACTTCGATGGCCTCGAGGCCCAGCGGCCGCGTGAGTTCAAGGACTTTTTTGAGCGGCATGTTGCTGTAGAGCGCTGTGAGAAAACCTAACTTCATGGTCGTTCTCCCTCCTCTGGTTTTTGAACCCTGGTGGACATGAGAAGATGCGCCGCGCACCCGGCCTGGCGCCTACCGTCTCAATGTCCGTTGAAGTTGCGGTTCGTTCAGTGTAATCGGACATTCCGGAAATTTCACGCAAAAAAGCGTGTACAGCTGAAAGCACACGGAAAACGATTAGGAAATCCAAGCCGGATTGGCGCTGTCTCGAGCCAACCCGGCTTGGTCAGCCTTATCGTTGGAGCCCCGGGCACATGTTCCCGCGGCGCCCTTGGGTAACCGAGTCGGGTCAGCGTTTACTTAACCGTTACCCATCGCTTGGATTTCGCAGCCCTCTCGACCGCATCGAGGACCTTCTGGCATTTGACGGCGTCCGCGAACGTCGGGAAATCATTCTTCTTGCGGTTGAGGCCGCACAGAAATTCGTAGATCTCGTGGACGAACAGGTGCTCGTAGCCGATGAGATGTCCCGGCGGCCACCATGCGTGGGTGTAGGGATGGCCCGAATCCGTCGCGAGCACCTTCCGGAAGCCCTGAAGCGTCTTGGGATCGCTGCAATTGTAATAGTGGAACAGGTTCATATCTTCTTTGTTCCACAAGACCGAGCCCTTGCTGCCGTAGATCTCGATCGAGTTGTAGTTGCGGCGTCCGGGGGCAAACCGGGTTGCCTCGAAGGTCGCGATCGTATTGGCGCCCTTGATGCGCGCGACGTACGCGACCGCATCGTCCACGTCCACCGTGTCGTATCTTTTCTGTTTCTTGCTGCCCTTCGCGCCCCACGCGCCGACGTCGCTGTCGGCCACGACGCGTTTCTTGATAAACGTTTCCATGGTGGCCGCGAGCTCCGACACATCGCCGACGAGGAAATGGCACAGGTCGGTGATATGGGCGCCGATATCGCCGAGTGCGCCGCTGCCCGTGTGCTTCTTCTTCAAACGCCAGACCATGGGGAAATCCGGGTCGGCGATCCAGTCCTGCTGGTAGGCGGCACGGAAATGGTAGATGTCGCCCAGCTCTTTCCTGACGATCATGTTCTTGATGGTCTGCACGGCGGGGGCGAACCGGTACGAGAACCCGCACATGTGCTTCACGCCGGCTTTCTCAACCGCCTTGAGCATGTCCTGGGCTTCTTTCAGCGTGTTGGCGAGCGGTTTCTCGCACACGATGTGCTTGCCTGCCTTAGCGGCTTCGATGGCGATGCTCGGGTGCAGGAAATTCGGAGTGCAGATGTCGATGATGTCGATATCGGAACGGTTGACCACCTCTTTCCAATCGAGCGAGGCCTCTTCCCATCCCCACTTTCGCGCGACTCCGATTTCTTCTTTGAATTTCCCGCATAAGACTTTCATGACCGGCTCGACGGGGGCATCAAAGAACATCCCGACCTTGCGCCACGCGTTGCTGTGGGCTTTCCCCATGAATTGCGCGCCCACCATGGCAACATTCACTTTTTTCTTGGCCATACTTCTCCCTCCTCCACACGAGTGTGGTTGCTGCTGTTGCTTGCTGGACCTCCTATTATAGAAAGGGTCAGCATGAATGCCAAGTGCCATGTGACCCTATTTGAATACGTTGTGTGCCGCGCTTGCGCTGGTTATACTTCGGGCGTATCAATAGGGGTCTTGTGCGGTGTTCGGGGCAGGGACTGGGCGCACGGCTTCCGGAAGACAGGATTGGTGTCGAGCGTATGGAAGTAGTCAAATCGGTAATCCTGGCCGTCGTAGAGGCGGTCACGGAGTTCTTGCCCATCAGCAGCACGGGCCATCTAATCCTGGTCGAGCAGTTTCTGCGGTTCAAACAAAGCGATGGATTTCCGGCCACCTTCATGGTGGTTATTCAACTGCCGGCCATTCTGGCTGTGGTGGTGTATTTCTGGCCGCGGTTGTGGCCTTTCGGCAAGCCGGCAAAAGAGCGTAATGCTATTCTGACGCTATGGACGAAAATCGTGGCCGCTTTCCTTCCCGCGGGGTTTCTGGGTTTCTTATTCGACGATTTCATTGAGGAGAAGTTGTTCAATCCAGCCGTTGTAGCGATCGCTCTTCTCGTCGGCGGGGTGGTACTCATCCTGCTTGAGCGAGGTGACCGGCGGCCGGTGTTTGAGCAGGCTGCCGATGCGGGGTATGGGCGGGCTGTGGCTGTCGGACTCTTCCAGTGCCTGGCCATGATTCCGGGCACGTCGCGGTCCGCGGCCACCATCATTGGCGGCATGGTTCTGGGGGCAAGCCGCGCCGCGGCCGCGGAATTCTCGTTCTTTCTGGCCATTCCGACCATGCTTGGGGCGGCCACGTTGGAGATAGCGAAAGACGGGGCTGCGTTCAACGCGACGGAGTGGGGGCTCCTGGGCATCGGGTCCGTTGTGTCGTTCGTTGTGGCATATGGCGTTGTGGCATTCTTCATGAACTACATCCGCCACCATGATTTCAAGGTTTTCGGCTACTATCGCATTGCATTGGCACTCGCCGTCTTTGCATACTTGTTCTTGGTAGGTTCTGGCGAATAAAACCCTTCGAGGGCGAGGCAGGCATCATTCCATGAATACGGGGACGTCCCGCTACGTCATAAACGTCGTGACGCGCGATCAGGTTGGAATTATCGCCAACGTCAGCGACGCGCTGTTCCGGCTTGGCGGCAATCTCGAAGCCCTGAGCCAGACCGTGGTTTGGGGCTGGTTCACCATGATCGTCTGCGGCGAATTTCCGCGGCGCGTGAGCGCCAAAGAAATCAAGGAAGCAGTGGAAAGCTCGGGGGACTACCGCGCTATCGTGCTGCCCCATGATGGGTTGAGAGAAGGAAAACCGTTGGAAGGCGAGCCGTTTATCGTCACGGTGAAGGGCGAAGACAAGCCCGGTATCGTGCGGCGGCTGACCCGCTGTTTTTCGCAGAGGGGCATAAACATCGACGACGTTTGGTTTGAGGTGCGGGAAGGACAGTTCATTGTTATCTTCCACGTGACAATTCCGGCGGCTGTGGACCCGGGAGAGGTCCGGCATGAACTTGAAAACGCCGCCAAAGAGCTGAACGTGTCGCTAATGGTGCGGCACCAGGATATCTTCGTGGCGACCAATTCATTGTCTGTGCATACGCGTCCAGAGCAGGGATAGTGCCTTGAAGTTTCGGAGGTGATTTTGATGCGAACAACCGTTATCTCAGGTGTTCTCTGTTGCCTGGCACTTGGATTCGGTACGGGATGGGCGTCCGAGGAGTCCTTGCTGGACGATGAACACGTTACCGAGACAGTGGTCGAGAAGATTCTCGATGCGGGCCAAGTCGCGTGCCGGTACGTCTCGGTTGCTACTACCGACACGGATCAGGATGCCGATGAAGACATTCTGCTCGTGGATGCGTTAGGAAATGTGCGGCTCATGTTGAACAATCGCACCAAGGGGTTCTCGAAGCCTGTGTCGATCGCCGGACCCGTGAATGCCGTGCCGGGCCCGGTTTCGCTCGATCTGTCCGACGTTGATCTGGATAACCACGAAGACATCCTGATTTCAAGCAGCATGGGGGAGGTCTATCTGGTGTCCGCGGAGGGCGGCGGGCGCTACCGTCCCAAGCAAAAGATCTCCGATGCGTTAAATAAGGAAAGCGGCTTGGTTCAGGTGCGTGTTTCGGACGTTGATCTCGACAACGATGAAGACATTGTATTGGCGACTCCGGAAGGCGCTTTGTACAAGATCGAGAACGTCGGCACCGGCCATTTCGGAAACGCCTCCCTTATGGTGCAGCTTCCAAACGTCAAATCCGGACTATTCGATTTTGTGTTCACTGATTTGGACTTCGATAACGATGAGGAAATCGTCTTCATCGATGGTATCGGCACGGTTTTCGTGCTGGAGAACCTCGGGGGGCGGTTCGGCGAGCCGAGGCATATCGCCGGACCTTTCAGGAAAGATAAGCCGGGAAGCGTGGATATTGAAGTATCCGATTACGATTACGATGGCGACGACGATTTGATCATTATGGGACCGGCAGGGATGATTGTGCTCCTTGAGAATGAAGGAAAGGGCGTCTTCGCTTCTCGCCCTCAACAGATCGCGCCCCCGCTGGGCCCCGAGGGCGGCATCCATATCATGGCCTTATCGGACCCCGACACGCTTACCGGCGAGGACATTGTGGTAGTGAATACGAAGGGCTCGATATTCCTTATCGAAAACCGGGGGGATGGCGTCTATGACAAACCCCAAAGCATCGCCGAAAACATTAAACTGGCGCCGGGACCGGCTTCGGTGGTTCGCGAGGACATGAACGGGGACGGCGCCGAGGATACGCTGATTCTCGACGGTGAAGGGCATCTCTATCTCGTGCTGGGCGTATATGACCCTGCCGAGGATCTCGAGCGCGACCTGGAGGATGACCTGTGATACCCACCGAGGACATTCTCAAGACGATCGAGATGGTTCAGCTCGAAAACCTGGACGTGCGGGCGGTAACCCTCGGCATCAACCTGATGTGCTGCGCCGACGGAGATGCGGACCGCATGGTGGGCAAGATCCGGTCTCGCATTCATAGCGTCGCGGAAAACCTGGTGACCTGCTGCGACGAGGTGTCGGCGAAATACGGGATAAGCATCGTTAACAAGCGTCTGGCGGTCTCGAAGATAAGTTCGCTGTTGGAGGCGCACGGCGCTCACGTGTGTATTCCTCTTGCCCGAGTGTTGGATGAAGCCGCCAGCGGCGTCGGCGTAGACATCATCGGCGGCTATACGGCGCTGGTGCAAAAAGGGTTCAGCGATGGGGACCGCCGGCTGATCGACTCGATCCCGGAGGTGCTGTGCCATACGGAGCGGGTCTGCTCCTCCGTGAACGTTGCGGGCACCAAGTCGGGGATCAACATGGATGCCGTGTTGCTCATGGGGCGTCAGATCAAACGCACCGCGGAATTGACCGCCGACAAAGACGGTTTCGGCGCGGCCAAGCTGGTCGTGTTCGCCAACATTCCCGAGGACAACCCGTTCATGGCGGGCGCGTTTCTCGGACCGGGGGAGCCCGGTACGGTCGCGAACATCGGAGTCAGCGGGCCGGGCGTTATCAAGCGGGCGCTGGAACGGCTTCTCGAGAGCGGCTGGCGCGTGGATCTCGGGCATATCGCCGAAGAGATCAAGCGGACGAGTTTTCGCGTTACGCGCGTGGGAGAACTCATGGGACGGGAGGTGGCCAAGAAGCTCGGGGTAGAGTTCGGCGTGGTGGACTTGTCCCTCGCGCCGACGTCGCGCGTCGGGGACAGCGTTGGCGAGATTCTCCAGACCATGGGTATTGTCAAGATCGGCGCTCCGGGCAGTACGGCGGCAATTGCGCTGCTTAACGATGCGGTAAAGAAGGGGGGGCTTTTCGCATCGTCCAGCGTGGGCGGCTTATCGGGGGCGTTCATACCGGTCTGCGAGGATCAAGCCTTGTCGAATGCGGTAGCCGAAGGCTCGTTGACGCTCGAGAAACTGGAGGCGATGACCAGCGTGTGTTCGGTGGGCCTCGATATGGTGGTGGTTCCGGGCGATGTCGATCCCGAGACCATCAGCGCCATAATTGCTGACGAAATGGCGATCGGAGTGATCAACAACAAGACAACCGCCGTGCGCATCATCCCCGCACCCGGAAAGAAGGTTGGGGATCGGGCGGTATTCGGTGGCTTATTCGGCGAAGGGGCGGTCGCCGATGTGCGCAATGCCGGGTATTCCAACCGGTTCGTGGCTTACGGGGGACGTATTCCCGCGCCGTTGCACAGCCTCAAGAATTAGCGCCCAGCAAGCCGTTCATGTCATCAAGGCTCTTCTCCGGAAGTATCGTGTGAGCCGCAATCGGTTGAAGGATTCCTGCAGGAACCGCAGCATTTGTCGGGGGACGGTGCTGTTCGAATACGCGGCACTGTCGGAACTCGAACGCGAAATACCCGGCTCGAACCCGGCGTAATCTTCGTGTTCTACGCGTGACAGGTGAGGGCGTCCCAGGAAGCAAATACTTGGCGCACGTTTTCGGGCTTTGCTCCGGGGCCGAATTCGCATTGTGCGATACACCCGCCGTTTCGCCAAAGCGTTTGGTGTACTGTATGGACAGCCCGGTCAATCTCCCCGGGCGTGGCGTGGGGGAGAAGGTGCTGCCGATCGATTTCGCCCCAAAAGGTGATCTTTGCTGAAAAGGGCGCCAGATTTTCGACGCCCATGCAGAAGAGCTGCGAGTTGATGGCATCTACGCCCAGCTCGACCAAATCGGGATAGATCGCAAGAGTATGCCCATCGGAGTGCATGAATATTTTCTTGCCCGCGCCGTGGGCGAGCTGGACGTAATCCCGGTAAAGTGGTTTAAAGACTGCGCGCCACACGGCGGGGTCTATCAGCAGGCTGTTCTGGCCTCCCCAGTCGTCCATAAAGTTCAGCGCGTCTACATCGGTGGCGCCCCATGTCTCGAGCAATTCGCAATAGAACGCATGCATCCTGGCGACGAACGCCCTCATCTCCGCAGGCGGATGGAGCAGGTCCATGTACAGGTTGGCCGTGCCGCGCAGGAACTGTAGCTGCTCGAATGGGCGCGGACAGCAGCCGCCGTTGACAAACTTGTCAGACTGTCCGCAGAACTGGTTAACCTTGTCTCTGTCGATGGTCAACCATTCGCGCGGGAAACGCACCTTCCCGGCATCCGCCGCCCAATCCTTGATCTGGGGGTTCTTAACTTCCCCGACCACGCCTTCCTGAATGTTTTCGAAGACGCAACCCCACTCGTCGACATAGCGGCCGACGCCGTACCGGTCGCCGTTGGTCCTGGCGATTTCGCGATAGTGGCCGGGAGCGCCCGCGAAATCGTCTGGGAAGTCCCGCCGGATGTCTTCAAGAGCCTTGGGGAAACGCTTCTCGGCCCAGGGCAGGGTCCACAGGTTGCGTGGCGCACGGGAAGGGTTCACGAAATTCAGCGTCTGGTGGACGAGTTCCCGGGATGTCGCGGCCATGGCTCCTCCTTGTGTGCATACCGAGTTCAGATTCCCTGGCGGCAGGGCTTTTCACCGGGAAATGGTACGGGAGGCAGGAAGGGGAATCAATGAGGTCGTCGTTGTCAGTCGGACAGTGAGGAACTCCGGGGAGGGCGTATCGCAATATGCCCCTGCAACCGGCGGCGCCTCAGTTCAGGGCGTCTGCGCATTCGTTTGCGTGGCGGAATCCCGGCCATGCTGCGGTCGCAGGCCTCCCGTTCGCGCGAGGCGCCCGGGCAATAGTGCCCGGCGTCAATCGGAAAGGCGGGCATTATGCTATTATATCGGGCATTGGAGCGGTTTCTGGGCTGAGGGCTTTCGCAGGAGGAACTGGCTATGCCCACATACTCATACCAGTGCGATGCGTGCAGGAAACAATTCTCGCTGCAAATGACCATGTCGGAACACGACAAGAAACGGGTCAAATGCCCGAAGTGCGGCAGTCGCAAGGCCCGGCAACAGTTAGGGCTCTTTGGCGTAAAGACCTCGAAGAAGAGCTGACCCGCATGGGTGGCGCGCTATCAATGAAGCCCCAGACCAGAATAGCGGGCCCGAAATGGGGGCACGAGCCTTCGGCTCGGGGGTATTCTGCGGCGCCGTGCCGGACGAAGAGAGGACGCCTGGAGCAGGGCCGCGCGCCGCTTGAAAAAGGCGAAACATCCGGAAGATATCGAGCTGAATTCACGCATTGCAGCCCTGCGTTCCCAGCCAAACGGTGATGTCTGCGCCTAAGGACGTCAGACTTTGTCTCCAGGCGGGTTCCTCGTATAATGGCGGCGGTTCTGTGGCAGAGTGGGGGCACCGCGGCGTGGCGGCTAAGCAACGGAGGAGAGCGTTTCATGGCACAATACGAACCGACTATGCGGCCCGGGCAAAAGAGCGGGGTTCCCGGATGGTTAATGGGGTGCGGGATCGGCTGCGGGATCCTCGTGGTTGCGGCTATCATCGGGATAGTATTGATGGGCGGCCTGGCCTATTTTGCCACACGCAAGGTCATGGAAGAGGGCAAAGGCGAGATTACTGCCGAACTGAACAAGAAATACGATGAGTACGTCCAGAAAGGCCTGATCCCCGAAGAAAACCAGCCTCTCTTCGACGAGTTGCGGGACCTGGCAAATAATGAGAAAGCGTCGTTCCCGGCCATCCTGATGTGTTTCGTCGCGATTCAATCCACCTTCGAAGATGGCGAAGTGTCTGAGAGCGAATTAAAAGCCGCCACGGATGTGCGGGATTACGTGAATGAGAATCCCGAGGTCGGGTTCATTGGAATGGGGACATTTATTGGGGAACACCCTGAACTGCAGAAAGCATTCAACGAGGCACAATACGAATTCGGAGTGCCATCCGAACCCGGCGCCTCGGAGGATTCGACGGAAGGCATCGAAGAGCCTGAAGCGATGCCTGACCAATCCGGCGGTGAGCCGGAAGCGGCGCCTGCGGAGCCGGGCGGCGAGCCCGAAGCAGCGCCCGAAGCAGCGGTCCCGATATCCAGACCGATACCCGGGGCACGGGTTGCTGTACCGTCCGGAGCCCCGGCGGTTCAACCATAGAGCCGACGCGTCTTTCCCGGATGGACCGTGTGGACGCGGAATGAATTAGAGCGCGTTTGGAGGTATTTCCATCGAGCGCCTGACGGGCGGGGTGGAAACAACCGTTGAAGAAGGATGTAAAGGGATGGCAGCGACAGAAAAACTGGCGATAGACGGCGGCACACCTGTGGCAAAGGAGGCATTCCCGTTGGGCTTTCTGGGGCCGGCGGAAATCGGAGAACCCGAGATAGAGGCCGTGACGTCGGTTCTGCGCAACAAGATGGTTTTTCGCTTCCTCGATCACAAGAACTCGTGGTGTACGCGTCTTGAGAATAATTTCAAGAATCTCACGGGCCGGGAATACGCCTTGGCCGTCGGTGGAGGGACCGCGGCGCTGGTCTGCGGTTTCGCGGGAGTCGGGATCGGCGACGGTGATGAGGTCATCATTCCCGGATATACCTACATTGCCACTGCCGCGGCGGTATTAGTGTGTGGGGCGGTCCCCGTCATTTGTGAGATAGACGAGACGCTCACCATGGACCCCCGGGACGTCGAAAAGAAGATCACCCCGCGCACGAAAGCCATCGTACCCGTTCACATGCGAGGGTTGCCGTGCGACATGGATCGCCTCGTGCCGCTGGCCCGCAAACACAACCTTCTGCTCATCGAAGACGTCGCCCAGGCATGCGGCGGATCGTACAAAGGCAGGCCGCTGGGCTCTTTCGGCGAGGCGGGCTGCTTCAGCCTCCAGCAATACAAAGTCATCACGGCGGGCGAAGGCGGCATTGTGGTGACGGACAGCCCCGAAGTCTTCCAGCGCGCGGCGTTGCGGCATGACTCGGCCATGCTTTTCTGGCGTCCGGAAGAGACCAGTGTCAAAGCATTTCCCGGCACTAACTTCCGCATGAATGAAATGGAGGGCGCCCTGGGATGCGCCCAGTTCGAGCGTCTCGAGAGCATTCTTTCTCGGACCCGAAAGGCCAAACGCGCCATAGTCCAGGGTCTCGAAGATGTTGACGGCGTCCGGTTGGCGCCCGTGAACTGCCCTGACGGTGACCTGGGTATCTGCACCATCCTTCTGTGTAAGACCAAAGAAGATACGAAACGGTTTGCCGCGGCTCTGAATGCGGAGGGTATTCCGGCGAACAGCATTTACGACAAGTCCGTGCCTGACCGCCACATCTACTGCTACTGGGAGTACGTTATGGAAATGACTTCGGGCGACGCGCACGGGCGTCCCTGGACCTCGCCGCTGCACGACCAGAGCCGCCGGTACAGCCCGGACATGTGCCCCCAGACCCTTGATGTGCTTGGACGCTCGATCCAAATCGATATCACGCAGCGTTACGAACAGAAGCACGTGGATTGGGTAGTGCAGGGCGTGAAGAAGGTGGCCGCCGCCCTGGCATAGGGTGCTTGAGCTGGGCGCGAGGACTTTTGACTCAAGCGGCTGGCTGAAGACCGGCCGATCGTGGGGGTAGCTCGTCGCCAAGGGAGTTCCTCCCGGGTTCATGAGAGGTTGTGGGGGAGGCATCGTGCCAAAATTCTTGAGCGCGCTGGAAGCCCGCACCATAAGTAAATCCGGATTGTTGATTATGGCCGTCTACAAGGAGTACAACACACGGGTTCGTGTTTCGTGCCGCGTCACGGGGGACCAAGGCCGGGATGTGCGCTGAGCATGTGTTCCAGAGTGGCGCGGATACCATCAAAAGTGAGGTGCTTATGAGTCGCGAATTCAATCGTCGTACCTTTTTAGGCTATTCAGCCGCCGCGGGGGCCGCGGCTGCGATGCCTGTCATTATCCCGTCATCCGCCTTGGGCGCCGAAGACGCGCCAGCGCCGAGCGAGACTATCACTGTCGGCTTCATCGGCGTCGGCGGCATGGGACGGAGCAACCTGAAGAATTTCCTTCCTCTGAAGGAGTGCCGGGTCGTGGCGGTCTGCGATGCCTACCGGGACCGCTGTGAAATTGCCAAAGGCATCATTGACGAGGCTTATGGGGATCAAGGGTGCGCCATGTACGGCGACTTCCGCGAGGTCATCGCCCGGGAGGATATCGATGCCGTGGCCATTGCGGTGCAGGACCATTGGCACGCCCTGATCGCGACCGCTGCCGCGAAAGCCGGCAAGGACATGTACTGCGAGAAACCGCTCGGGGTGTCTTTCGAAGAAAGCCTGCTGATCCGCGACACCATCCGCAGCACGCAGCGGGTATTCCAGACGGGGACGTGGCAGCGTTCGCTCGAGCATTTCCAGCGGGGCTGCACGCTTGCCAGGAACGGCTACCTGGGGGCAATTCATACCCTGGAAGTCGCCGCGCCGGGCCCCGAGTACGTTCCCAAATACGAGGGTTCGCTCGACCCACAACCCGTTCCCGACGGTTTTGACTGGAAGATGTGGCAGGGCCCCGCTCCCGACAATCCGTACAATCCCGGGCGTGTCGAGTGGCCCGACTGGTACCTGATCTGGGATTACTGCGTGGGATTCATCTGCAACTGGGGCGTCCATAACCTCGATCAGGCGAACTGGGGATGCCCCCGGATTGCCACCCAGCCCTTTGAACTGGAGTGCCAGGCCGACTATCGCAACAAGGGTTTCACGGACAACGTGAACGGCTGGGACGCTCTTTTCACGTATCCCGACGGCCTCAAGATGGTTTTCAAGGACAGCGACAAGATGAAACAAGGCTGCCGGTTCATTGGCGACGAGGGCTGGGTTCATGTGAGCCGCAAAGGAATCTCGGCGGAGCCCGAATCGTTGCTGACGGTGGAATTCAAGGAGAGCGACGTCCGTCTCACCGATTCCACCAATCATGCCGGCAACTTCCTCGAATGCGTGAAGAGCCGCAAAGACCCGGTGTCGGACGTCGATGCCGCGCACATCGCCTCGTATCTGGGCATGCTGGCCGATATCTCGGCGCGGCTCGGGCAGAAACTCAAGTGGGACCCGGCTGCCGCCCGTTTCGTGGACAACGACGAGGCGAATGCCAGGCTCCACCGCGACATGCACAACGGATGGAAGCTGTAACCATGCGCACGGGAAAACTTGCGCCCTTTTTGGCCGGCCTGGGTGTGCTGGCGGGGGCGTTGAGCGCGTCCGGCGCTGAGACCCCGTTCGGGTGGCGCGTGGGCACGACCGCGTGGACCTTCAACCGGTTTTCGTTCTTTGAAGCCGTTGACAAGACCGCATCGGCCGGCCTTGGCTATATCGAGGCGTTTGAAGGACAACGGGTGCGCCCCGATTCCGACCTGAAGCTGACTGCCGAGCTGCCCGACCAGGTCATCCAGGAGATCCGCGCCAAGCTCGAACAGTCCAAAGTCTCGCTGCCGGGCATCTATATTGGCGCTATCCCGGGCGAGGAAGAAGCTTGCCGCCGCACATTCAAGTTTGCACGGAAACTGGGTGTGCAATACATTGTCTCAGAGCCAGCCCCCGAGGCCTTCGACCTTGTCGAACGGTTCTGCGGCGAATATGCGATCAACGTGGCCATCCACAACCATCCCGAAGGCAAGTCGCGGTACTGGAGTCCGGAAGAGGCGTTGCGGGCGTGTGAAGGACGCAGCCCGCGCATCGGCGTTTGCGCGGATACCGGACACTGGTTGCGTTCGGGACTTGACCCTTCAGAATCGGTGCGAAAGCTGGGCGGACGGCTTATGTCATTGCATCTCAAGGATTTAGACAAGGCCGCGCCTGACGGGACGGACCGGCCCTGGGGGCAAGGGTGCGGGGAACTCGAAAAGGTCTTGCGGACCATTCGCGAACTCCGCCTCACTCCCGCCCTGTTTGGAATCGAGTACGAATCCAATTGGGACAACAACCTGCCGCAGGTCCGTGAATGTGCGGAGTGGTTCAAGAAGGCTGTTTCAGGCCTCGCCGCGGAGGGGGCACAATAGGCTCTTTGGACGATTTGGGGCGTCTTACCGCACCGTCGGGGGGACGCCCCTCTCATTTTACAGTAAATTCGTAGATGCAGGCCTCGGCCGGGGGCAGCGTTAGTTCCAGACGGGGCTCGCCCCCGATGGGGCCTATCTCCCGGCTGCCGTCAGCGTCGAGTCGCGCTATCGTGCACGAAGCGGGGATGGGGTAGAGCCCGCGAGAAAGGTCGACCGAAACCGGCTGGGGATCATCGCTCACGTTTGCCAGGACAACGGCCACGCCGCCGTCAGCTGCTTGCCACGCGCTTGCCATCACGCGGGGACAGGATTTGCGGTACTGTTTGAGCGCGTTCTGTTGTCCCGCATAGATGGACAGCCGGGAGATGTCGATTTCCTGGTCGAGAATACCCAGGGCAGGCGGCCGCAGCATGGTTCCATGCAGCAGGTATTTAAGTCCCTGGAGGCGGACCTTGGCCAAGCGGGTCAGATAGGCAATTTCCGCGGGACGCTGGCCGAAATGCTCGGGCAGGAAATTGGCAATCGTGGGTTGCTGTCCCCAGACGAAAGCGCGGGCCTGTTCGAGCCGGAATTGTTGCGAGAACTTGGTGTCGAGCAGTTCGAGGGGCTTTTTCGGGGCGAATTCAGCGGGCCAGAGATCATCGTAAGGCGGCATGGTAAGCGACGAGTAGTTGCCGAAGAAGATGGCGTACCCGTGATACACCGCATGGAAAAACGGAATGGGCTCCCAGACGCCCGGTTGGGCATAGCGTTCCATGCTCACCTGAAGACTCAACATCAGGTCGAGGTAGGGCAGCCAGGCCTCACCGCAGCCTTCCCCCGCAAGAACGACGTTTCGTGAGGCGGGGCGGGCTGTGGCCGCTGGGTCAGGCTCCGCGTGGCACCGTTCTCGGATGTCGGCCTGTAGCATGCGGAACCCGTTCATCCAGTATGTCCCGCCCCCGATGGGATGGCCGTGCGCGGGGTCGTAGCACGCAAGGCTCAGGCAAGCCTGGTCCATGTAGATAGCGCTGACGCCGAGATCATTCACGACTTGTTGGGCAAGGCCGGCATACTTGTCGCGCCAGAACGGAGTGCCCATACACATCGCCGCGCAGGGTGCGGGCTTGAAGGTGTTGTACGTTTCGGGATGTACCTTGCCATCGGGACCTTTGACGGCGTACCGTTCGGCGCCTTCCGCTTCCCAGCTGGCGGTAGTCATTCCCCAGAGCCGCTGGTTCATGTAAACCATCGCGTTGACTCCGGCGTCGCGGGCTTTCTTCACGGCGTCGCGAAACGCCTCCGCTCCTTCACGCGGCGGCAGGTATTCGGGGAAACCGATGTCGTACGGGCATCCGTGCCACCAGTGCCAGAAAACGCTCACGGGAACGCCCGACTGTTCCTGCAAATCCAAGGCAGGGCCAAGGACCTGTGCTGACCGGCCGCGATTCCATACCCAGAGTCCCGTAGCGGCAGCCCAGTCCTCGACGGCATTTGTCTTCAGCCGGGCTTCTTTGGCCCACGGCTGATTCAAGGCCCATTGACGGTATCGTTCGGCTGCCGCGAACCAATCACCCTCGAACGCGCCCAGCGCCAAGCGGTACGGGGGCTCATACCGTCTTTCTCCACCCGATCCGCCCTGGGGAAGGTGCAGGACCTCGAAGCCCAGGCGGCCGCCAGCACCGCCGAACACGCAGAACCGCTTCGCGAAAGCCGCCGTGTCATCGGCGCTGAGAAAGATCCCCGGGCCGTTCTCGCGATACAGAGCGACGCACTGCAGCGAGAGCAGTCCCGGATACTCCCACTCCATGCGTCCCGGCTTTTCGGGGTTAGAGAGGAAGCGGCGCGGGTCTTCGGCGAGCTGTCCCATCCAGATTGGCGCGGCGAGGCGCTCGCTTTCCTGAGCGGCGATACCGGGAATTCGCGGAAACCGAAGCGAAGCAAGGAGGAGGTTCGCCGTGTTCTCGATGGCGATGGTCCAGTATGCCGTGGGGTTTTCCGTGTCGAGCGAGACCGTAACGGTGACCTGCAGGCCGGGCGCCTCCGCAACATTGAATTCCTGCCAGGTGAGCACGAGGATGTCATTCGGGCCTTCCTGGCGTTTGCAGACAAAGGATTTGGCATTGGCGGGCATGAGTTCGCTGATCGGCGACGGCGGCAGAAACTGAAGCGACCAGAGTTCGCCGCCGGCGGCAGGGTCGAGAAATGCATGGCCATTTCGCGTATCGGTGAATTCGGCGAGTTGGCCGGTTGCCCCGTCAAAAGCCACCCGCAGCCCTACATTCTCGAGTATGGGCTGGGAATTGGGAACAGCGGCATAGGACCTTGATGCGGGCGCCAGCACAGTCAGCAGCAAGCAGACAATGACAATGGTCCTGAATGTGGGCAGTCTGCGATGGATCATGGGGGAGAACCTCCAGAGCATACTCCACGATGGCTCACGTAACGGTTCAGGTTTGTGGCACATGCTACCAGATGTTGACGGATTTGAGAAAAGGGTCCGGTTTGCATTCTCGGCCTTCTTCGCGGCAGAGAACCCCCGTCCTGGGACGGGTCCGGACCGGGGCACGGACTTTTCTGGTTTCGTTTCTCGGGCGGGATGGTATCATTATGTATAGAAAATGGTTGAATCCCAATGAGGGCGCAGGGAAGTCTCGTCATGAGAAAGGCACGCATATTTCTGTATATCCTGGTATTGACCCTTTTCCCCCTTGTATCTATGGACTGCGCGACCGCTCCCAAACCCGCCCCTGAGCCTGCACCAAAGAAGAAAACGGCGTCAGACTACGCCGCGGAAATAGGAGCGGCACTCAGGGACATGAATGAGAGCCAGGAGGCCCAAGCCCAACAGGGCGGAGGAAAGTCGGGCGCGGGGAAATCGGGTGAGTCCTCTCTCGAGGAAATAATAAACCAGCACGCTCAGGTTCTGGCGAAAGCGGTGAGCAAGAGCATGGGGATCGACTTCGAAAAACGCGTCTACGAAATGTTCGGGGCGCCCGCGCCAGTAAAAGACGAGACGATCATGCTCGAGGCGGTTGATGAGAAGGGAGACGTGTCCGAAGTACCGGTGGTGGTGCAGACGCGTGAACTGCGGTCGTTGACGCAGCGAAGTGTTGCAGAGAAGGCGTTGCGGCTCGTCAGCGAGGATGAGTTGGCGACCGAGTTCTATAAGCAAGTGCCGGAACCTGTACAGGCGGACGCGAAGAATTCGTTTCGGCGTGTCTATGAGGAGGTGGACGCGAAGGCCATTGCGATGGAGGCGCGGCTGATAGTCGCTCTCAAGGGGGGAGATTGGGCCGGGCCCGAGGGCAACAAACCCGCTGCGAATGCCATCGCTGTCCGGGGGCTGGATTTCGACAGGGGGTTGTCGACAAACTCGAACAAGACGTATGACGACACCATGTATCTGGTCGTCGAGTCGCCTTCGGCGCCGCCCGAGGTGTTTGAATACCGGATGACTACGGAGTCCAGCAGCCAGGACAAAGGGGTCGGGCGGTTGAAATCAAAACAGGTCACGTACGTCCGGGGCAAGCACCGGGGCACGGATCCCGCGTACCGTCTTCTGGGGAACGCGGCGCCTGGAACGAGGGTCGGGGTCAAAGGCGAACAGCAGATTACGGGGGCGAACATCCATTCGGCATATGCGAAGCGCCCGATAAACAGCGAAACGCCCCTCAAACCCAACGTGTCGCTCGGATGCCAGGTGATTGCCGCGAGCAAGTCGGATTTCGAGAAAGGGCTTGTCCAGATGCTCGATCAGCGCGAGGTCAAGCAGTTTCCTTACACCATCGTGGAAGACGCGGAATTGGCCGAGTTCGACAAGATCCTGCAGAGCCAGGGCGAAAAATCCGTGCTGGCCGACAGCGTTTTGCGGTGAGACCCCGCTTCACCGGGACGGTGCATTCGTTTCTGCGGCGCGGCTGGGCGGCGAGGGGGAACGCTGCCGTATCATTCCCGCGGAGGAACCATCTCGCGCACGTTTGAGATGAGGACGTTGCGGACGTTGTTTTCGCCGGATTCGTAAGTGATAGGGGGCCCTTCCGCGTCGTACTTGATCACATTCGTGATGATGGATTCGGAGAGCGAGCCGGCGATGAGAATGGTGTGCTGCGAGCGGCTCATGATGTTGTTCACGAAGATGCGGCAGGTATCGCCCAAGGGGGTGACGCCGCCCCACTTCGGATTGTTGTCGCCGATCTTGAGCGCGGCGCGGCACGGTTTCGTCGAGCCGGAGGTATCGATGAGCCCGTCCAGGATGACGTCGTGAATTTTCAGGCCGCTGGCGTTGAGGAACCGGACGATGTGATGGCCGCCGGCGCAATATCCGCGGATGTTTCGCAGCGTGATATTGCGGATGTCGTCTGTTCCATTTCCGCGGTCGATGGCGGCGCTCACCATGGTCGATTCGGTGGAGCCGGCCTCAGCGCCAGCCGTGAGAATGTTGGTGAGCGCGATAAGATCGTCGCCGGAGTATCCGGTGATGTTTTCGATGAGGATATCGTGGCAGCCCTGTCGTAGGTCCAACCCGTCCTGATTGAGAATCGTTTCGGTCTTGCCGTCGATGGCTTTCTGTCCGGTGGACGCGAAGTCGACGTCGCGGACCCTGCCGAACGCGCAGCGTTCGAGCGAAATCGCCCATGCGTGGGAGTCGACCATTCGGATGTTCTCGATGCTGAAGCGTTCGACGAACGCTATCAGGATGCCGATGTTTCTCCAATCGCCGGTCTGGCTTTCTCCCTCGACGCCCGCGTCCGTGCCATAGGTCCGTTCTCCGAGAGTCTTGGCGCTGTCGCCGGTGGCGCGTGGGCGGTCTGCGCCCTCGAGCAGCGCGTTCCCGATGCCCCGGATGTGGATATCGTACAGCGGGGCGATTTCAGCGATGCCGAGGCCACAGTTTGCGCTGCGGATGAAGTTGTCGCGGCAGCGGTCGGAGAGTTTGATATGGCAGTTCTCGAGTTCGAGCGTCGTGCCGCTTTGAACGAGTATCGCCGAGTCAAGCAGCCAGACAGCGCGGGAGCCATCCGCGGCGTGATTGGTTCGTGGAATCACAACGCGCCTGCCGGAAGCTGCCGCTGCCGCAATGGCCTGGTTGATGCGTTCAATGTCGGAACCCTGGAATGCGTTCGGGGTGATTGGCTCGCACGATGCAGGAGCGGCTTCCTCCGCTGGCGCGGGATTTCCGGCAAGAACGCCCAGACACGCCGCCAGAGCGATTGCAGTAAACCAAAACCGATACACAGACGTCATGCCGAGGCCTCCGGTCGTAGACAGCCTTCTCAATGTGCTGCCTGCCGAGTATAAAAGCGATGCGCTGGGCACATCAACGCGCTGCGGGCATCGCGTAGCGTTCGGGCGGCTGCAGGGTGATGCGCGCGCGAACAGGCGCTATGAAAGGCCCTGGGCACCCGAACCGGACGGTGTGCTCGCCCTCGGGCAACTCGAACGTCTCGAACGGCGCTTCGGATGCCGCCGGTTCGGCCAGGGGCAGTCCGTACTGCCGCAACGGTTCACCGGGCCATAGAATGACGTATTGACCGTCGCGGAGGGTGCCCGGGCAGTCGATTCGCCGTCCGCCGATCTCCAGCCAAGGGTCGACCAGGGTTCGGACGTCGAGCGCGGGCAACGCCTTCACGTCGTCGATGGCGCAAGATACCGAGGTCTTGGCCGGCAGACCGTTGTAATAGAAATTGAGGCGCCGGACTTGAGAGTAGTCGATGGGATCCGACTCGGGGCGGGCAAGCTGCTGGTACCGCCAGCCGGCATAGTTGTTCGCGATGTAGAAGTCGTCTGCTTTGACGCCGTCGGTCAGCTGCAGCTTGAAACTGCCGCCGTTGCCGTCGCCGCGCAGCCAGAATCCGATGGCTTTGTGCCATGAGATATCGAGCGGCGGCTCGAATGCCTTGCCGATAACCGTCCAGCCCGCATCGGTACTCAAAGTGCTCTGGGCCGAATACACGGCATATTGGCTGCCTTCCTTCGGGCCATCCGTGGACAGGGCGAACTGTTGCGTGACGCCTTCGAGCGTGGCTCCGGCCTCTCCGTGCGCGATCACGGTCACGCCGGCGGCATCGCCGGGGAGATAAGGGGCCAGCTCGTCGAAGGTTTCCAGGGTAACTGCTTCCTGCGCGGTGTAGGACGGCCCCGGCGCGCTCCATGGGCCCGGCAGCGCGTGTACCTCAACGCCGGCGCGGGCAGGGCCAAGCGGCACGCGAACGGTCCATTGCGCGCTGGCCGGGTCAGCGGGATCTACCTCGTGCCATGGGTCGTAGATCACACGCTGAAACACTTCTTCGCCTTCCGCGCCGAGCAAGCGGTATTCCCGGCGCAAATCGAGCAGTTTTGCGCGTTCCTCGGGCGATTTCTCGCCTGCAAGGGCGGGGTCGATTCGCAGCCGGTTGCGCATGTCTTCAGGAACGCGGCCGGAGAGGCGAAGACGTTCATACCTGGCGATGCGATCGAGAATGTCGCCCGTGAAGGGGTGTTGCCGGGCCGCATCCAGTGATACCTGGAAGGACATCGAAGAGTCGTAGCCGATCGTCGCGCCCAGGACGTATTCGTACATGTCGAGTGCGCAGTTGGGGTCGTATCCATAGTACCAGCCGATATCGAGCGGCATGCCGTTGCGCTTGAACGAATCGAACCAGCCGGAACGTTCGTCGAGGTAGCCCTTGATATCGCCATGGCCGTCCGCCGAAGCGCTGCGCGCGAGGATGTGCCAGGAATAGTGGCTGAAACTGCTGGCCTGGATGAGGATGTCTTT
>Ga0209201_1001044_pt1 | contig 34269 bp, 23 predicted proteins | sample AD_UKC055_MetaG_FD_184411 | JGI IMG/M metagenome (GOLD analysis project Ga0209201, IMG submission 184411) | Active sludge microbial communities of municipal wastewater-treating anaerobic digesters from USA - AD_UKC055_MetaG (SPAdes) (version 2) | ecosystem: Engineered > Bioreactor > Anaerobic >... | reverse complement strand
ACCGTGGAGTACCGCATCCTGCCCACGGGCGGGACCGCCGAGGCCAAGGTCGTCACCGACACCGTGGCCAAGTCCACGGTCAACGCCGCCGGGTGCGTGCTGAGCTTCAAGCAGCTCCCGCTCACCGGCCTGTACGGCGGCCGGCACACCCTGGTGGTCTCGGTGAAGGAGCCGTCGGGCCGGACCATCGCCAGCGCCAACCTGAACTTCACCATCGACGCCGCCAACCGCCGGCCGCCGCAGCGCGTGTACGCGTCGGCGACCCTGGCCGCCGACGACGCCGGCACTTACGACTACCACCGGGCCATGATCTACCTGAAGCAGCAGCACGCCGAGGCGGCCGCCGCGGCGCTGAACCGGGCCGTGCTCAAGAGCCCCGACTTTGTCCCCGCGCTGGCCGAGCTGGCCCGGCTCGAGTTCGAGGCCGGCCGCTCCGCCCGGGCGCTGGAGCTGCTGGAGCGCGCCCGCGCGCAGAAGGAGTACCGGGCCGAGACCAACGTCCTGCTGGCCCGTGTCCTGCTGACGCTGGATCGGCCGGCGGACGCCGGCGCCGCGCTCGAGGCGTTCCTGCGGGGCGCCGTGCCCAGCCAGCGGCAGTATCGCGAGATGGCCGAGATCTACGACCGGCTCGGCCAGCCGGAGCGGGCCGCGGCGATGCGGCGGCAGGCGGGGGAGACGGAACCGCCCAAGTGAGGGGTCGGCCCGGCAGGTGGGAATTTGCGGTTGCAGTCGGCGGGGAGTCCCGCTAAGATGAAGCCGCAACAGCCGAATTGAGGAGGACGACGTGACCAAACGGAGCGAACTCGAAAAACTCACCGCCACGAAACTGCGCGAGATGGCCCACGCGTACGAGGAGATCAAGGGCGCCTCCGGCCTGGCCAAGGGCGAGCTGATCGAGGCCATCGTGGCGGCCATGCGCCAGCGGGGCACCTTCCAGGAAGACCTGAGCCACGCCGCCGCCATCGACCAGCTCGAGGCCCAGCGGCTGAAGGTGCGGACCGAGCTCGGGCCACTCATCCGGAGCAAGCGGACGCTGCTCGCCGCCGAAACCCATGACCACGCCCAGATCAAGGACGTCCGGGCCCAGGTCAAGCGCCTGCGCCGCCGGATCCACCGGATCCGCGTGCAGGAAGCCCAGCTGAAGAAGATCCTGAAGATCAAATCCTGATCGATCGCCCCGCGATCCGCCCGGAGGATTGGCCCATGGCCGGCCCGCGCGACGCTCACCAGCCGGCGGCAGCCGGCGCCCCACCCGAGTTGCTGGAATCGATCCGGCGCCTGCAGGACCGCCTGGCCGGCCGGCTCCTCATCCTGGCGCACCACTACGTCCAGGACGAGATCGTGGCGCTGGCCGACGTCGTCGGCGATTCCCTCAAGCTGGCCCAGGCGGCGGCCTCCCGCCGCGACGCCGAGTGGATCGTCCTCTGCGGCGTGCGCTTCATGGCCGAGAGCGCCGACATCCTCACCGCGCCCGAGCAGGCCGTCTTCATGCCCGACGCCGGCGCCGGCTGCAGCATGGCCGACATGGCCGACCCGGCGGCGGTGGCCCGCTGCTGGGACGAACTGGCGGCGCTGCCGGGGCGGACCCTGCCGGTGACCTACATCAACTCGGCGGCCGAGATCAAGGCGTTCGTGGGCCGCCACGGGGGCTGCGTCTGCACATCGTCCAACGCGCCCCATGTCATGCGGTGGGCGTTTGGGCAGGCCGACCGGATCCTGTTCCTGCCCGACCAGCACCTGGGCCGCAACACCGCCCACGCCCAGGGCATCCCCCCCGGCGAAGTGCTCCTGTGGTCCGCCGACGGGCGCGGCAACGGCCATGATCCGGCGCGGCTGGCCGCGGCGCGCATCGTCCTCTGGCCCGGCCACTGCTGTGTCCACCAGATGTTCAAGCGCAGCCACGTGACGCACTTCCGGCGCCGGGCGCCGGAGGCGCGCATCGTGGTCCACCCCGAGTGCGCCTTCGAGGTGGTCCAGGCGGCCGATCTCGCCGGCTCCACCGAGTTCATCATCCGGGCGGTCCGCGAGGCGCCGCCCGGCAGCCACTGGGTCGTGGGGACCGAGCTGAACCTGGTGGACCGGCTGGCCGCCCGGCACACCGACCGGCGGGTGGAGCCGCTGACCCGCTTCGGCGCCCACTGCGGCTCCATGCGCCGGAACCGGCTGCCGGCGCTGCGGGCGGTCCTCGAGGGGCTGGCCGCCGGCGCCCCGCCCGAACCGGTGGTCGTGCCGGCGGCGGTCGCCGCGCCGGCCCGGCTGGCCCTGGAGCGCATGCTGGCCGTCACGGCGTGAGCCGGCGGACGGACATCATCAAGTGAGGTAACACGTCGTGGACAATGACAACGCCCCCGAGCTCGTCCTCGAACCGGCCGGCCGGATCTGCCTGGGCGAGGGCCTGGCGGACTTTCAGGAGATGCTGGCCAACGCCGTCTACCCGCCGGCCATGTGCGTCGTCCTGCGGCTCGCGGCGGTGACCTACATCGACAGCTCCGGCATCGGCGAAATCCTGAAGCTGTTCCTCGAGCTCAAGAACCATGGCCGCGACCTGGTCCTGACCGACGTCCCCCCGCCGATCCTGAAGATCTTCAAGAGCACCAAGCTCGACCGCGTGTTCGTCATCCGCTGAGCGCCCCGCCGCCCGCCGCGCGCGGCGCCCGACGGCGGGCAAAACCGCCTTGAACTTTTCCCGCCGGCATTGGATAATAGCTTTTTTCAAAACGCTGATCTACACATCCGAACAAAAGGAGATCGTATGGCTGACAAGATGAAAGCGGTGGTCAAAACCCGCCCGGAGCTCGGCGGCGAACTGCTGGAGCGGCCCCTCCCCAAGATCGCCCCCGACCAGGTGCTGGTGAAGGTGCGGGCGACCTCCATCTGCGGCACCGACGTCCACATCTACAAGTGGGACGCCTGGGCCGCCAACCGGATCGGTGAGAAGCGCCTCCCCCAGATCATGGGCCACGAGGTGGCCGGCGAGGTCGTCGAGGTGGGCGGCCACGTGAAGCGGGTCAAGGTGGGCGACTACATCTCGGCCGAGACCCACATCTACGATCCCGGCGACCTGACCGCGCTGCTGGGCCAGCTCCACATCGGCGACCACATGAAGATCCTGGGCGTCGACTGCGACGGCGCCTTCGCCGAGTATTTCGCCGTGCCGGAGTCGGTGTGCTGGATCAACGACGCGTCGATCCCGCCCGAGCTGGCCACCATCCAGGAGCCGCTGGGCAACGCCGTGTACACGGTGCTCGGTGAGGACTTCGACGTCGCCGGCAAGACCGTGGTCATCCTGGGCGACGGGCCGGCGGCCCTGCTCGCGGCCGGCGTGGCCCGCGTCTGCGGCATGGCCAAGATCTTCATCGTGGGCAAGTACGAGTTCAACCTGAAGATCGCCCAGACGATGGGCGCGGATTTCCCCCTCTACGCCAACAAGGACGACGTGGACCGCGTGGCCTTCGTCAAGGACCACACCTACGGCGCCGGCGCCGACATCGTGCTCGACATGGCCGGCTCGCCGCAAGCGCTAACCGAGGGCTTCAAGATGCTGCGCCGCGGCGGCCGCTTCTCCGCGTTCGGCATCGCCGCCGAATCCCCCACCATGATCGACTACAACAACGGCATCGTCTTCAAGGGCGCCCAGATCCACGGCATCAACGGCCGGCTCATGTTCGACACCTGGTACCGGGTGCGCAACCTGCTGGCCACCGGCCGCCTCGACATCCGCCCGGTGATCACCCACATGTTCAGCCTCGAGGACTACGTGAAGGGCTTCGACGCCATGCTGGGCCGTCCGCGCCAGTCGGCCAAGGTGGTCCTGTTCCCTGACGCCGCCGAGTTCGCCGCCGCCCGGAAGAGAATGTAACGAAATTCGAGGGCCTCGTCTCGAGGCTCGAGGCTAGAGGCTAGAGGCTCGTGCCAAGGCAATACCCGTAGTGGAGAGCGACAGGATGACAGATGCTCCGAAATTCAGGAGTTATCAGGATTTACGGGTCTGGCAGCAGAGCATGGCGCTGACCAAGCAGATCTACATATTCACCAGCCGCTTTCCCGACACCGAGCGTTTCGGATTGATCAACCAGATGCGCCGGGCCGCTGTCGCCATTCCGTCCAACATTTCAGAAGGTCATTCGCGTCGTGGGGCAAAGGAGTTCAGCCATTTTCTTTCCATCGCCCTCGGCTCAGTAGCCGAGTTGGAAACACAAACCCTCATCAGCTTCGACTTGGGATTCCTCTCCACGCACGAGCGGGATCAACTGCTCTCCAGTCTCAGCACGATTGGCAAGATGATTCGGGGTCTGTTAAAATCACTGGAACCTCACTTCGTGAGGGACTCAACGTGTTCCGCCTATGGTTTGGCGGATGACTCCGACGTTCCGAGCCTGCTGGATATCACAGACTACGAGCCTCGAGCCTCTAGCCTCGAGCCTCGTTGAACGAAGGTGACATTTTCCACAATCGCAAGGAGTAGTCATATGTACGGAACCATGAAATCCTTCCTCGCCGAGGAATTGAAAAAACTTGAAGAGCAAAAGCTCTACAAGCACGAGCGGATCATCGAGAGCGCCCAGGGCGCCGAGATCGTGGTCAAGGGGAAGAAGTGCCTCAACTTCTGCGCCAACAACTACCTCGGGCTCTCCTCCCACCCCGAACTGATCCGGGCCGCCCACGAGGGGATCGACCACCGCGGCTACGGCCTGTCGTCGGTCCGGTTCATCTGCGGCACCCAGGACATCCACAAGACCCTGGAACGGAAAGTGTCGGAGTTCCTGGGCATGGACGACACCATCCTGTTCTCCTCCTGCTTCGACGCCAACGGCGCCGTGTTCGAGCCGCTGCTCGGCGAGGGGGACGCCATTATCAGCGACGCGCTGAACCACGCCTCCATCATCGACGGCGTGCGCCTCTGCAAGGCCCAGCGGTGGGCCTACAAGCACTCCGACATGCGCGACGTCGAAGAGCCGGACCCGGCCACCGGCAAGACGGCCAAGGGGCTGGAGCGTTGCCTCAAGGAAGCCAATGAGAAAGGTTGCCGCTTCAAGATGATCGCCACCGACGGCGCCTTCTCCATGGACGGCGACGTCGTCCGGCTGAAGGAGATCTGCGACCTGGCCGACAAGTACGACGCCCTGGTCATGGTGGACGACTCCCACGCCTCCGGCTTCATGGGCAAGACCGGCCGGGGCACCCACGAGCACTGCGGCGTCATGGGCCGCGTGGACATCATCACCACCACGTTCGGCAAGGCGCTCGGCGGGGCGTCCGGCGGCTGCATCTCCGGCCGCAAGGAGATCATCGACTGGATGCGCAACAAGGCCCGGCCGTATCTCTTCTCCAACACCGTGGCGCCGTCCGTGGTCATGGCCACGATCCGGGTCATGGACATGCTCTCCTCCACCACCGAGCTCCGCGACAAGCTGGAGCGGAACACCCAGTACTTCCGTGAGAAGATGACCGCCGCCGGCTTCGACATCATCCCCGGCGTGCACCCCATCACCCCCATCATGTTCGGCAAGTACCCCGACTGCTCCAAGCTGGCGGTGGACTTCGCCAACGCCATGCTGGACGAGGGGATCTACGTGATCGCCTTCTCCTTCCCCGTCGTGCCGCGCGGCAAGGACCGCATCCGCGTCCAGATCTCGGCCGCCCACGAGCAGCACCACCTGGAGCAGGCCATCGCCGCCTTCACCAAGGTGGGCCGCAAGCTGAACATGATCAAGTAGACGGTTCCGGATTTCGACCCACACGCGAGGGGCGCTTCGGCGCCCCTTTTTCATTCAGCAGCAAATATGTTTTCAGGTTTTAAGGGTTGAGAGTTGAGAGTTGAGGGTTGAGGGTTCAGCGGTTCGCTGGATCGCCGGTTCGCCGGTTCGCCGCCTCGCCGGTTCGGTGGTACACAGGCGGGACACCTGGACTACATCCGGGCCGCCGATCCTGTGGTAGAATGGCCGGGGTGCATGCCATGCGATCCACGATCATCATGCGATGCAAGATGCTGCTGGCGGCGCTGCTGGCCGGCGCGCTGGTTGCCGGAGCCCAAGACGTCCCCAAGACGAAGGGCGTCGAGGAGACGCCGCCCCGCGGCGCCGCGGTGAGCCTGACCGCCGATGTGTCCGCCGTCCGTTTCAACGCCCAGGTCCGGGACCGCAAGGGGAACCTGATCACGGGCCTGCCCCGGGAGGCCTTCGAGGTCCGGGAGGACGGCCAGCCGCAGGACCTGATCTACTTCGAGGCCGACTCCTCGCCCGTCTCCGTCGCCCTCCTCGTCGAGTTCAGCCGGCCCACCGCCGGCATCCTCCAGGACATGCGGGACTCCGCCTACCTGCTGGTCCGGGAGCTGGCGGCCGAAGACAATTGCGCTCTGGTCGTCTTCAACAACCGCCCCGAGGTCGTCGTCGACTTCACCCGGGACCGGGAGGAGATCCTGCGCGCCGTCGCCCGCATGAACTACACCTTCCTCTCTTCCATCGAGCTTCTGGACAGCGTCCGGTTCACCGTCAGCCGGATGAGCGAGGTGCCGGGCAAGCGCGGGATCGTCCTGCTGGCCACCGGCCTGAGCGAGAGCGGCGGCCGCCTCAACGAGCTGTCCCGCCAACTGCAGGTGATGGGCGTGCCCATCTACGCCGTCTCCATGGGGCAGCACGCGCGCAACCTGCTCGATCCGGTCCTGTCCACCTCGGACCACCACCTCTTCTTCCAGGCGGACCACCGCCTCCGCACCCTGGCCGAGAACTCGGGCGGCGCGGCGTTCTTCCCCAAGCACCCCAGCGCGTTTCCCGACACGATAAAGACCGTCTGCGCCTATCTCAAGCACCAGTACCTTCTGGCCTACACGCCGCCCGATCCGGCGGACCAGAAACGCAAACGCAAACTGGCCATCAGCGCCCGGGCCGACCTGGATCGCGACGGCACGCCGGAGCCGCTGGAAGTGGTTCACGTGCGCCAGTATGTGCTGGGCGGATCGCCCTTGAAACCCTAGGCAATCCAATACATTGGAAAGCATATTCAATATTTTGGATACATCTGGACCGTCCCTGAAAACACCCCGCTCAACACATTTATAATCCTTTTAGTAACAAACAGTTATCACTTTCGCCTCCATGCTAATTTTTTGGTATGATTCTTGCTTATAATTCCGTATGTTTTTTGGTTTTGGGACATTCGGGTTTGTTCGGTGCGCGTTCACCCCAGTCAGTCTTTTTAGTCTGATCGTCTCAATATCTTACCCATCCTTAAAGGAGGTTCCTGTATGAGACATGCGTTCCTCAGGTTTGCCCTGCTGTCCATGCTGGCGGTCCTGTGCGCCGGCCTGGTGGCAGGTCAGGCCACGATGACCTACGGCCGCATCGAGGGCCAGGCCAAGGACCAGACCGGCGGCGTGATCCCCGGTGTGACTGTGTCCGTCACCTCGGCCACCGGCACCAAGACCATGGTCACCGGTGACAGCGGCGAGTTCGCCTTCCCCTTCCTGACCCCGGGCCTTTACAGCCTGAAGGCCGAACTGGAAGGGTTCAAGACCTTCGAACAGACCGACATCACGGTCCGCCTGGGCGGCACCACGACCATCAACCTGGTGCTGAACCCCGGCGAAATCAGCGAAGTCATCACCGTCACCGGTGAGGCCCCGCTGGTTGACACCACCACCACCACGGTGGGCGCCACCATCTCCGACGACCTGTTCACCAGCGTGCCCATGCGGCGCAACTTCACCAACCTGTTCAACATGGCCCCCGGCGTCGGCGATTCCGGATCGCTCGGCGACAACAACCCCTCCATCGGCGGCGCGTCCGGCCTGGAGAACAACTACATCGTGGACGGCGTGAACATCACCAACACCGGTTACGGTTCGGTGGGCGCCTACTCCAACGTGTACGGCTCGCTGGGCTCCGGCGTGACCTTCGACTTCGTGAAGGAAGTCCAGGTCAAGCAGGGCGGCTTCGAGGCCGAGTACGGCCAGAGCACCGGCGGCGTGGTGAACGTCATCACCAAGTCCGGCGGCAACGAGTTCCACGGCGGCGTTTACTTCTACGGCCAGCCCGGCGGCTGGGAAGCCCGGCGCAAGCAGAGAAACGTCTACCGCGTCTCCGACACCACCGAGACCAAGCGCAACGAGTCCTTCGACGTCAGCGCCGACCTGAGCGGCTATCTCTGGAAGGACAAGTTCTTCTTCTACCTCGGCTTCAACCCCCAGTGGAACACCATCACCACCATGGCCCCGGCCGGCCTCGGCCAGTGGGTCAATCCCGGTGAGGGCTTCTATGACCAGGAAGACAACATCTACTCCTGGTCGGCCAAGGCCACCTGGGTGCCCTGGAGCAACCACAACTTCGAGTTCTCCACGTTCGCCGACCCGTCCAACCGCTCCATCGGCCCCAACCGCGGCATGACCTCCACGGGTGACGACAACTACTCCGGCCTGGCCTACGGCTCCTGGAACTGGATCGCCCGCTACAACGGCGTGATCACCAACAACTGGTTCCTGACCGCCTCTCTGGGCCGCGCCTTCAACCGGTTCGAAGAGCAGCTCCTGTACATGGAGCGGATCCGCTACACCGACTACGTGAACTTCGCGCCGGCTCTGATCGCCATGGGCGGCGTGGGCTTCTTCGAGAACAACAACGGCGAGAACTGGCAGTTCAACGTCAAGACCACGTTCAACTTCAGCGCCGGCGGCGATCACACCTGGGACTTCGGCTACATGTACGAGGACGTGGGTTACACCGCCGTCCGCCGCTACACCGGCCCCATGGTTGACGTGCCCGCCTTCGGCAACTTCCCGGGCCTGACCACCTACGGCGGCACCTTCCGCCTGCGCTACTGGACCATCCCGGGTTCCGGCGGTCAGTACTGGGATTCCAACGGCGACGGTGTCATCACCGTGGACGATGCGCTGCTGCAGCAGATCCGCGGCAACGCCAACGATCCCAACATCGTCACCAAGACCAAGTACCACTCCTTCTATATCCAGGACGCCTGGAAGATCACCGACAAGATCACCCTGAAGGCCGGTCTGCGCTATGACTGGCAGCAGATGTCCGGCGGCGGCGACAACGCCATCACCTACGAGTTCACCAACAACTGGGCGCCGCGCGTGGGCCTGATCTACGACCTGTTCGGCGACGGCAAGACCAAGGTGTTCGGCAACTGGGGCCGCTTCTACCAGAAGATCCCCAACGACATGGCCGTCCGCGCCTTCAGCTCTGAAGACGGCGTGACCAACGCCTGGTGGTATGTCAACTATGACGCCGATGGCCGTCCGACCCCCGGCGACTTCGCCCAGCCCGACATGCCCGGCGCGTCGTCCGTCACCCGCACCGGCGCCAATCCCACCTACGTGGTGCCCGAGACCAAGACCATGTACCAGAACGAACTGGTCCTGGGCTTCGACCACCAGCTCAATCCCACCATGAGCTTCGGCATGCGCTACATCTTCCGCGAAGTGGGCCGCATGCTGGAAGATGTGGGCACCCTCACCGTGAACCAGTACCTTGAGGACTCCGAGTACTTCACCTACGTCATCGCCAACCCCTCCTTCTCCTCCGACTACGTCATCAATGACACCGGTGAAATCGGCTCCGACGGCCTGGCCGACGGCTTCGCCGATCCGAAGCGCTCCTACAACGCCCTGGAACTCACCCTGGAAAAGCGCTTCTCCCAGGGCTTCCAGTTCCTGGCCAACTACCGCCTCTCCAAGCTGTGGGGCAACTATGAAGGCCTTTACCGGAACGACAACGGGCAGGATGACCCCAACATCACCTCCCTGTACGACTTCCGGCTGGATGAGAACCTGCTCTACCAGTTCACCCCCGGCTACCTGAACACCGACCGGCGCCACACCCTGAACTTCAACGGCTCCTACACCTTCAACGGCGGCTTCACCCTGGGTGTGGGCTTCCGGAGCACCAGCGGCGCCCCCATCACCAAGCTGGGCGCCCACCCGGCGTATGAGAACTCCGGCGAGATCCCGATGACCCCGCGCGGAGCCGAAGGCCGGACCGAGTGGATCAACAACTTCGACGTGCACATGAGCTATCCGTTCACCTTCGGTGACAACTACCGCCTGCGCTTCGGCGTGGACGTCTTCAACCTGTGCAACTTCAAGCGCATCACCACCGTGGACGAGAACTACGAGAACGCGCCCGGGGATTTGAACGTTGACTATCTGACCCCCACCGCGTTCCAGCGCCCGTTCAACATGCGGTTCTCCATCCGGTTCGAGTTCTAAGAACCGGCTGGTCCGCGTGACCACTCCAGGCGGGGCCTTTGGGCCCCGCCTTTTTTTTTCGTAATCGTAATTCGTAATCGTAATTCGTAATCGTTATCGTAATTCGTGCTCGAGGCTAGAGGCTCGAGACTCGGGGCTCGTTCCCATTCTGACATGCGTGCCGCTGATCGGGCGTTTGAATGTTCGCAGGTTCTCAACAATTGATCGTTGATGGTTGATCGCTGAGCGTTCGGCACGCACCCGGCCCGCAGGGCCGGACCGCATTAGCCAGGGGCGCAGCCCCTGGTGCGAGGCCCGTCGACGCAGGCGCCTGTCTTCCTCACCCCGAGCCCCACCGGGGCGACATCGGGGCGTTCGGAAAACCCGGCGCTTCAACGAGAGCTCGATCGATCGGCGCCCACCACGATTCACGCCACCTGCCTGTCGCCCCGCTGGGGCGACCACGCGACAAACCACCGCCCACCAGGGGCTGCGCCCCTGGCTAATCCGGTCCGGCCCTGGCGGGCCGGGATCGTGGCGCGATGGCTGATTGATAGGAACCCGTCACCGACTTCGGACATCGGATTTCGTGCTCGTAATTCGTAATCGTCATCGTAATCGTAATTCGTAATCGTGCGCGTGATCGGATCTGGGACCTGGGTGCTGGACCCTGGGTGCTGGGATCCGGATTCCAGGTACCGCGAGCGGGAGCGAGCGGCGCGATGGGCCCATCGCCACGCATCACCCCGGCTGCGATTCCACTCCGTCAATGTAGCCAGACTACACAACGATGCGTCGGAGATGAACGCTCGGAAACGTTATCTCTCCTGCTCGTTACCGTAGCGGGCTTCGACATCCACCCAGTTGTCCAGATCCTCACCCTGTTCGTCCCGGACGTACCGGCATGCAGCGTCAAACTGGCTCTGGCGGTACAAGTACACCGTTGACCCGTGGCGCGACCATGGTTTCAGATCGGCTGAGATGAGTCCGGCTTCACGCAGTTTTCGGGTACACCACGACTTGAGCTGGTTCATCGCATCGTCCGGCGATATCGAGCAGGACAGAACGGCGTGGACATGCTCGGTGCGGATGCGCAGCGCATGAAGCGGCCAGCCTCGCCAATCGCATTTGTCCACTATAGCGTCGTGCACAATCCGACGCATGGCGGTATCAAGGGTGACGGGTGGATGCCTCAGCCGGCAGGCTTCTTCATCCTGCCAAGCAGGGGTATGGCTGATGCGAGGTGTGCCGTATTCGTTACGGAAGCGGTCCTGAGAGCCCCGAGGATCGCCGTGGAGCCAGGTGCCACGAGTGCGAAAAGTCAGAAAGCATGATTGCAGGCCGAACGTTTTCATTGAGGAAAACCTCCAGTGGATTCAATCTATATAACGTTTGACTTTAAAATGTTCCGAGCGAGAGACGTTATCCCTGATGGAATCGCGTCACCAGCCGGTTGCTCGCAGCCGGGAGCTCATCCCGCCGCTCGCTCCCGCTCGCGGTACCTCAGGGGTGCCCGCCGGTGGACATTGCCCGTTTTCCTGCCGCCCGAATTTTGGATTGACTTTCCCGGCCGCTTGAATACAATATGGCCTTCCCGCGCCGCGGGAGATTGTCGCGATCTTTCGGCGCTATCGTCTAGGGGTTAGGACGCCGCCCTCTCACGGCGGTAACCGGGGTTCGAATCCCCGTAGCGCTACCAATACCCAAGCCGCCGGCATCTCTGCCGGCGGTTTTTTTTCTCTCGCCGAAACGCGAAGTCGCAAAGATTCTGTGAATGCCGGGGATGCGGGTGAATCACTCCGCGGCGGGATCGGCCAGGCGGCGGCAGGCGGCGGCCAGGTCGGTCTTGGCGCAGAGGAGCTCCCCGAACAGCGGCAGGCGCGGCCGGACCGCGGCCATCATCGCCCCCGCCAGCTCGCGGATGTCCCACTGGGCGTGCTCGTCCAGGCGGAGCCGCGCGAAGTGCGCCAGCTCGCGCACGCTGACCCGGAACAGCACCCGGCGCCGGTGCGCGTTGGTCAGGGCGTAGGCGGCCGCCGGCGGCGCCAGGGCGCCGATGCGGCCGGCCGTCACGGCGCTCGCGTCCGCCAGTTCCCGCAGCGCCGCCGCCTCGTCCACCGCCGCCACCGATGCCGGCACGGTGACGCCGAGCCGCGGGTCGTAGTCCTGCGGGATCAGCGTGCCCATCCGGTGGCGCTTGAGCTGGGCGAAGCACGAGGCGCTCACCACGCACTCGAACGTGGCCGCGGCCAGTTCGAACGCCCGCGGCAGCGACTGCCACGGCGGCAGGTGTTCCACGAGTCCCGCCAGCAGGGCGCGCTTCTCCGCCGCACCCGTCGTCTCAGCCCAGCGCCGGCTCGCCGCCGCCGACCGCCCGCCCGCCTCGTGCATCAGCGCCGCCCAGACCGGCGTCTCGTCCAGGCCCGTGTCGTCCACGACGCGGCAGCCGGCCGCCGCGCCGGCCGGCTCCGGCGCTTCCTCCGCGGCGGCGGCGCGCAGGCGCTCCCGGGTCAGCGGCAGGTCCAGGCGGTGGTGCGCCGCCGGTTCGGTGTACTTGATGAGCGACGGGGCGATGCCGCCCACGGCGCGGCGGAGGCGGTCGCCGTACTCCCGCACCTCGCCCAGCGGGTGCGCGGCCGCCGCCTGGATGATCCGCTCCAGGTTGCGGGCGTTGGCGGTGAGGCCGAGCTGGGTTTCCGTGGCCAGGCTCAGGCCGTAGCGGGCGTCCTCCTTGGCCCAGCCGTCGAGGGTGCGCCGGCCGTCCTTCGCCCCGGCCAGCTCCGGGTGCCGCGTCGGGAAGTATTCCGCGAGCTTGCCGTAGCAGCGGTGGTAGAACGCCACCTGGCGGGCGACCAGCGCGTGGAACTCCGCCTCCAGCGGCGTGCCCAGCACTTCCACCGGCGTGACGTAGTCACCGGTGAGGGTGATGTAGCGCTGCGACTTTTCGGTGTAGGAGCAGAGGCGGAAGCGCTCCACGAACTCGGCGGCCAGGCGGCTGGTGCCCAGGACGTCCAGGTTGAACACGGCGTGCTCGGCCACCGAGGCGTGCCCCAGGCCGAAGATGATGGTCTCGTTGGACCGGCGCGCCCGGTCCACCTCGGCCCGGGCCGCGGCGCGCAGTTCCGGCGCCGGGCGCGGGTCGCGGCTGATGCGGGCGTAGGCGGCCGACAGCGTCTCGGGCGTCAGGTTCCGGCGTTCGGCGAGCGCGGCCAGCTCGGCGGCCAGGGCGGCCCGGTCGGCGGCCGCCGCATCCGGCGCCAGAGCCTGCCGGGCCCGCTCCAGGAGCTCCGGGAACTCGCGGAGGAGTTCCGCGTCCACGTTCAGGCCCGCCAGAATCACGTCCACGCTGTCCCGCGCCTCCTCAGGTTCTCAGGCCCGCCGTCGGGCCGGCCGGCGGCGCCGGCCGGTCTCGCTCATTCGTCGCCGAGGCCGTCCACCTCGGCGCCGGGGTCGATCCGGCGGATGGCGTCCACCACCTCGCGGATGAGCACGTCCGGCGTCGAGGCGCCGGCGGAGATGCCCACCGTCTCGACACCCTCGAACCACTCGGCGCGCACGTCCGCCGCGGTCTGGACCTGGTAGGTCCGCGGGTTGATGCTCTGGCTCAGCTCGGTGAGCCGGCGGGTGTTCGCGCTGGTGTACGATCCGACGATGATCATGATGTCGTTGTGGCGCGGCATCTGGCAGATCTCGCTCTGGTGGTCGGTGGTGGGCTTGCAGATGGTGTTGATGAAGCGGATCTCCCGGCTGAAGCGGACGAGCTGCGGCAGGATCTGCTGCACGTTGCCCAGGCTCTGGGTGGACTGCACCACCACGCCCAGCTTGGGGTAGCGCCGGTCCCAGCCCTCGAGATCGGCCGGCGCGGCCACCACGCGGGCGCCGGGCGCCTGCCCGGCGATGCCCCGCACCTCGTCGTGGTTGTGGTCGCCGATGATCACGATCTGGTACCCCTCGGCGTGGAGGTTGCGCACGATCCGGTGGATCTCCAGCACCATGGGGCAGGTGGCGTCCACGATCTTGAGGCCGCGCGCCTCGGCCTCGGCGTACGTCTCCGGGGTGGAGCCGTGGGCGCGGAACAGGAGCACGCCGGCGGGGATGTCGTCGATGCGGTCCACCACCCGGATGCCGGCCCGTTGGATCTGGTCCACGACGGATTCGTTGTGGACGATCTCGCCCAGCATGTAGACGTCCTGCTCGGTGCGGGCGGCCTGCAGGGCGATGTCGATGGCGCGGCGCACCCCGAAGCAGAAGCCGGCGCTCTGGGCCACCTGGATCTTCATCGGCCGCTCCGCGGCGCCGGCGCCCCGGCGGCCGGCAGGCGGTACAGGATCAGCCCCGCCGCGCGCGCGGTGAACGCCTCGAAGAACCGGCGGGTCTCGGTGTAGTCGGCCGGCGGCAGCGTCCGCCGGGTCACCGCGACCTCCTCCTCCACGCGGATCACGCCCCGCGCCGCGTCCAGGCGGAAGGTCCGCCGGGCCGACCAGGCGGGCGTCGTGCGGGCGGTCTCGGCCGGCAGATGGAGCACCTCGCTCCCCGGCGGCAGCTGGATCTCCGTCACCGTGCGGCTGACGGCCGGCTCGCCCAGGTCGAGCGGCGTGCGGCGTTCCGGTTCGCCGAGCCAGAAGCTGACCTCGGCGAACGGCAGCGGGAGCGACGGCGTGTCCAGCACGACGACGTCGCCCTGCCGCACGGTCAGGTCGCCGCGGGCCACCGCCTGCCGGAGCTCTACGCCGCGGTCGGACGCTTCGAGCCCCGTGGCGTCGCCGCCGCGCGGCACGGCGCCGGCGGCCCAGCGGGAGGCCAGCTCGCGAAAGGCCGCCTCGCGCTCCGCCGGGGGCAGCCGCCCCAGGAGTTCGCGGGCCCGGGCGGCGAAGAGGCCGTTGAGCGCCGCCACGACCTCGATCGCCGCCCCGCCGTCGGCGTCCAGCCGGATGGTCATCCGGTTGTCGGCCGCGTTGGCCGGGCCGGCGGCCGCGCCGGTGTCGGCGAACGCCGTCCGGTCGCGGCCGACGAACAGGCCGTGGTTGTCCGCCGCGGCGGCGCACCAGCCGAAGGTGTCGGTGCCGCCGGCGGGATCCAGGTAGACCGGGGCGCCGTCGGGCAGCTCCAGCCGCAGCACCAGCGTGTCGAACTGCTCCATCGCCGGCACGTCTTCGGCCAGCGGCAGACGGTCGCGGTTGAGGAAGACCGGCACGGCCTCGAGCCCCGCCGCCGCCAGCATCGCCCCGAGCAGCGCCGCCTTGTCCTTGACGTCGCCCGCGCCGGCGGCCAGCGCCGCGTCCGGCTCCGCCGGCCGCAGCCCGGCCATGGGCACGGTCACCGGGACCAGGGCCAGCTCGCGGGTCACGAAGTGGAAGAGCCGCTGCGCCCGCTCCCGGGGCGTGGCGGCGCCGGCGACGAGCGCCGCCGTGCGCGCCGCCGTCGCCGGACCGGGCGTGGCGACGGCCCGCCAGTAGGCGTCGGCGAACGGCGCCGCCGCCTCGCGCCAGCCGGCGTACGACGAGTAGACCAGCCGGGCGGCGGAGCCCGCCAGCGGCGGGGCGAACGGCTCTGTCGCCGCGGCCGGCACGTCCCGCACGAAGAAGGAGTGCAGCACGCGGCCGCGCTCGCTGTGGCGGAGGCTCTGGATGAAGTCGCCGTTGAATGCGCGATACTTCAGGGCGGCGCCTTCGGGCAGCCCGATGTGGAGACGCTTGTCCCGCAGCGGATCATCCGCCTGGAAAAACTCGACCCCGCTGAAGCCGCGGGACGCAGCGGCGGTGGTCCGTTCCATCCGCACCTCGAGCAGCCGGCCGGGCGCCACGTCGGGCAGCGTCACCACCCGCTCCAGCACCTGGTTGTAGGCGGGATCAGCGATGCCGTCGGGCACGCGGTCGCCCGTCGCTGCGGCGTCGGCGGGCACGAACTCGCTGGCGTTTTCATACGTGACCGCCTTGAGGAGCCGGAGCTGCTGGTCGGCGGGGCGCCAGAACATCCGGTAAACGCGGTATTTTTCCGCCGCCGGGGCCTGCAGGATGTGGACGAAGGTGTGGAAGTCCTCGGTGAGCCGGCCGTCGGGGTGCCACGCCACGGTCTTGCGGGCGCGGAGCACCACCGCGTCGGCATCGGGGAAATCCCGGGCGGACGCCAGTTGGGGGAACGGCTCCGTCTCCTCCGCCGCAGCCGGCGTCGCGGCGGGCACCGCGACCAGCGCGGCCGCGAGCACCCAGCCGGAGATCCACCGCCGCCGCCGGGTCTTCATGACCCACCTCCCGGTTGCCGCTCCAGAATGATCAGGCTGCGCTGGCTCCGCACCCAGCGGTCCAGCAATTCGCGGAGCTGTTCGTAGTCGGCCGGTGAGAGCACGGAGCGCTCCAGGCTGAACTCGCTGCTGAACACCACGCGCTCCCCCTCCTGCCGGCAGCTCAGCCGCAGGCGCGCCGGACCCGCCGCGAACTCCACCGGATCGGGCAGCGCCAGCACCGTGCAGCCGGGCGGCGGCGTGATCCGCTCGGATTGGATGACCTGGACCGGCGCGAACAGGTCCATGGGATAGCGCCGCGGCCCCGGCGCCATCATTCGGGGGAGGCCCAGCGAGTAGAGCTCGAAGCCGTTGGTCATGAGGCACGGGCGCAGCAGCAGGAAGCGCCCGGCGGCCAGCGCGTAGCCCGGCGCGTCCACGTCGAACGCCACCGCGAACGGCACGGCCAGGTCGGCCGCATCGCTGACCTGGAACTCCCGGACGCGGGCGCCGGCGTGCACCCGACCGGCCAGCTCCTGCCACACCTGGATGAACTGCGGACCGCTGAACCGACGCCCCAGGCCGCGCAGGATGAAATCGTAGTACCCGGCGCCCTGGATGCCGATGCGGGTGTGCGCGCCGCCGTCGGCGTCCACCCGGGTGTCGGCGTCGAGCCGGCCCAGGCTGCGCGAGGCCGGGCCGGGGGGCACGGTCTCGAGGCCGGCCCCGTCCGCCGTCAGGCGTAACACCGGCCGGCCGCCGGCGTACGTCTCGCCGAGGGTGCCGTGCGCGCCGAAGGCCGGATCCAGGTACGCCGTGCGTCCGTCGGACAGGCGCACGGCGCACAGCGACCGCTCGAAGTAGACGGACGGGATCTCGGGATCGGGCGCGCGCGACACGTTGATCAGCGCCTCGTCGGCTTCCAGGCCCAGCACGCGCAGCATGGCCGCCAGCAGGACCGCCTTGTCGCGGCCCACGCCGTAGCCGGCGGCGAGCACCTCGGCGGCGGCATGGGGTTCCAGGAAGGCGCCCACATCCAGCGACGCCTCCAGATAACCGACGTCGCCGGCGACGAACCGGACCAGGGCCAGAATCCGGCTCTGCTCGCTCGTCAGGCCATCGGTCAGCTCACGAACCTTTTCGGCCAGCGTCTCGTCCGGCTCGAATTTTTGCCGACTCTGCGCCCAGCCCTTTCGCGACAGCTCCGGCCAGCCGGTCAGGGTGCTCACCACCACCCGACAAGCCACCTCGGGCAGGCCCGGCATGCCGGTCTCGCGGAAGATCATGGGCAGCTCGCGGCCCGTCCAGGTGTAGACGATCCGGTCGCCCTCCCGCCCCTGGGTGAACGTCAGCTCACCGTCCCGGACCGCGTGGCGCAGCGGGCGTGACGCCGGGCCGCGGATCACCAGCCGTTTGTTCAGGATGGGGCTCTCGTGCTGGAAGAGGAAAAAGTCGGCATAGTGCCCGGGGATCTGGGCGGCCGATTCGATCCGCACCGTGGTCTCTAGCGTGTCCTGCACCTGCAGGTCCGGGTAGCGGGCCACCAGCCGGCGGTACGGCTGGTCGAACGCATGGGCGGCCGCGCCCAGCGGCTCTTCGCGCGCGCGGTCGCGGTCGAGGGGGATGGTCTCGCCGGTGGACCGGATGATCCGTCCGCCGATGAACTCCACCCGGGCCTGCGGCTGGTAGTACGCCAGTTGGTCGGCGGCGTACGTCTGGAGGCCGCGCTCGTCCAGAATCTGGACCCGGCGCCGGATCTCCTGGGTGAAGCGGCCGTCGGCGTCGAAGATGACCGCGACCTCCTCGTCCAGGACGACGGCCGGCGCGCCGCGGGTCAGCTCCACGTTGACGGGCGCGGCGGCCATGTCCGCGCCCCGGGCGGCCGCCGGCCCGGCGGTCGCGGCCACCGCCGCCGCCAGCGCCAGCCGGCTGATTCCGATCGTCCAGCGTCGTGTGTGCATCCGCCCTCCCGATCGCGACCGATGCATCCCTTTATACACAGGGATCCGGAATCCCGTCAAGCTTTTCCCCGCCCCGGCGCCCCGCGGCGAATCCGGCCGCAAAAGCGTTGCATTCCGCCGATTTTTGATTATAATATCGCCCTTTGAGCGGGCCAGCGTAGCTCAGTGGTAGAGCAGGCGATTCGTAATCGTCAGGTCAAGGGTTCGACTCCCTTCGCTGGCTCCAGTTCCTCTCCAACGGACAACGCAAACAAATCGGCCGGGCCTGCGCCCGGCCGGATCGTTTTCTGCTATCCCTGTGACCATCACATCGTGGGGATGATGGCGATCATCTCGGGCGAGTTCTGGACCGACTTGGCCAGGAAGGGCCGACCGTTGGTGCTGTGGGCCTTCATGTAACCCACGAAGTCGTCCAGGCCGCCCGCGGGGCCGAAGATGTCCGGATCCCCGAGGAAGAACACGCGGGCCCCGAGGGGCGGCACGACGATGTCGGCCAGGGACACGGCCGCCGGCAGGCCCTGGGGGTCGAGGATCTCCAGAGCCACGGTCACCGGTTCGTCTCCCGGGTTGTACAGGACATAGGAGGTCTCGAACGGGGCGATGGTGATGGTGTAGGGGAAGATCAGGTCGAGCACGGCGTCGCTGTCCAGGGGAGTCGCGTCGGCGGCCATGTTCCGGTACAGAAAGTAAGGCGGAATCGTCTCAGTCTCGTCCGGATCCGGAGGGTTCCACAACTGGAACGAGAACGCGCTGCAGACGTTGTCGTGGTCCACGGTCATGACGATCGAGCCGGTGTGGAAGACGGTGTCGAACCGGTCGAGGTCGAGGGCGTCCTCCTCGGACAGGTACACCTCGAACCGCGACTGGTTGTCGAAATCGTACTCCCGCGTGGTCACCAGGTTGCCGTCAAAGTCGTAGAAATCCATCCGGACGTGCGTTTGCAGAATCTCCGGGTCTTCCTCTTCCTCGTCCTCCTCGGCCACCCGGTCGTTGGAGCTGATCAGGATGACGGACGTGTCGAAGCCGTTGCCCACCGCGTAGTACGGCACATGGAACGTGTGCGAGGCGGACGGGAGCACCGGGTTGAGCGGCGGGCACGCCATCACGAAGGAGTTGTCCGGATCGGTGTTCTCCATCGTCAGGTACGCGTACGTGATCAGGTTGTCCAGGTTGAACAGCCGCATGTAGCCGTTGAACGGAAACTCGAGGAGGACCTGGTCGATGCCGCCCACGGAGGCGAGATCGAAGGAGGTGTTGCTGTTCGCCTCGCCGGTGGGATTGAAGAGGATGCGCTGGATCTTCATCTGGTTGTAATACGGGTTGACGAAGTGAATGGTCGACTCGACCCGCTCGTCGGCGAGTTCGGCCGTGGTGTTGCTGAAGCAGAACGGGAAGATGACGTCCTGAGCCATGGGCTGGTCGATCCGCAGGTAGTCGCCCCGGATGATCGTGGCGCCGTCGTCGTCGATGGTGCCGTTGTAGATGAGTCCGGTCAGCGGCAGCTCGGGATTGACCGCCTTGATGAAGCCGTGCTGGTTGACCACCTTGTCATAGTCCGGGATCAGCTCCTTGACCATCTGAACGAGCTGCTCGCCCGGCTGCAGGGTCAAGTCCACGGGATCGATGATGTGCGCCACGTCGCCGGTGTCCACCCAGTAGAAGGGGAGACCGGCGGCGCTGTCATCGTCCGAGTAGGACGTGTTGTTGGTCTGGTACGACTGGAGGCCGAAGGTCACCGCCTCGTCCAGGAGGTTGATGAAGCTGACGGCGGAGAACCGCCCCTCCTCGAGGTTGACGCTGTACCCGCTGGAGAACATCGGCGTGCTCGGCTGGCCCACCACGCTGATGGTCCCGGTCAGGAAGCTGGCGACGCAGAACCGGTCGGTGCCGGGCACCGCCGCCACGGCCACCGGAATCTCCCGCTCGCCGCCGTCGCCCAGGGGCAGCAGGCCGGTGGTGCTGGCGCGGAAGGCCAGCGGCGCCCGGACCAGCGGCTCGTTGTCGGGGATATCGTCGGTCGGCACATAGTTGCTGAATGACGGGAAGACCAGGTCGTAGGTGCCGTCGGCGTTCTCGAGGAAGGCCGTCTGCGTGGTCCGGGCCATGTTGTAGGTCAGCGCCTTGTACCGCAGGACCTTGTACAGCTCGAGAGACGGCCACTTGAAAACGGCCACGGTGGGGAAGCCGTTGTATTGCGAGTAGGTCACCGCATCGTGCGACGTGATCTGGACGCACAAGAATTCGCCGGTCGGATCCAGGAAGATGGCCGCCGGATCGTTTTCCACGTAGAGGGTGATGTCCTTGCCGTCATCGTCCTTGATCTTCTGGCCGGTGGCGGGATCGAACAGATACACCCGGTCGTTCAACAGGAAGGCGGAACCGGAACTCAGGCCCGCCGAGGCGATAAGCCCGATGCTGTCGTCCTCGCTCAGCAGCACGTTGTTCCGGAAGGTGAAATTGGCGATGTGATCCAGGATGGATTCCGCGTCATGGAAGTTCACCTGGCGGAGTTCGGTGAACGTGGCGGTGTCGATCACCGACACGTTCTCGCTGAACGAATTCACGCTGCAGAGGAAGGTTTCGTCGTGGCTCAGCGTCAGCCAGGTGGGGCCGACAGAGGTGTAGTAATACGGGTTGGTCGAGGTGATCCTCAGCGCGCCGGTGACGGTGTACGTGGCGGTGTCGATCTGGAGCACCTCGTCGCTCTGGGTGGCGGAGATATAGGCGCGGGGGGCGCCGGTTGCAAACACCACGTTGCTGCCGAAACCGAAGACGTAATTCGGCATCTCGATGGTCTGCACCACCTGCTGCGAGGCGACGTCGATCACCGAGATGGAACAGCTGGAGTTGAGGTTGAAAAACTTGCCCAGATTGACCACCCAGATCTGGGTCATGGCCGGATTGAAGAACATGAGCGCGGGCCGTTCGCCCACCGGGATGGCCTTGACGATCCGCTGGGCGGGATCTTCGGCCAGCGGGCGGAAGGCGAGCACGTAGCCCTGGTGCGCCTGGTTGGCGGCAACCGAGTAGTTCACGAAGCCAAACTGCCCGTCCGGCGTCAGCAGGATCGAGGGAGCGATGACGTCGTACTCGTTGATCCGGAAACTCAGCCCGAGCGACCGGACATCCGCCGGTGCGGTATCCGCGTTGGGATCGATGATGACCGCGTCATTCTGGGCGAACGCCATTCCGGCAAGCAGCAGCATCACCAGTCCCGCCGCCCGAGCACCCTTGCGAACCAACTGAGTCATTTGTCCTCCCTCGGACTGCCCGAATCGAAAGGGTTTATTGTATCACCGAACGGGCCGTAAATCCATGCCGAAATCCTCATCGCCCGCCGGAACCGAATCTCGACCCCGCTCACTCCCGCAGGCTCGCGGCGAGCGCCCGGGTGAAGGCCTCCCGCAGGCGGGGATTGTCGATGGCGGCCGCACACCGGTCGATCCACGCCGGATCGACCGCCCCGGCCGGTGCGGCCGGCCGCCGCCGTACCGGCGGGCCGGAGGCGGGAAACCGATCCGGCGACACCCGCAGCACCACCCGCTTCACCACCCCCGGCGGGATGAAATCCGCAATCCGGCGGACGATATCCGCTTCCAGTGTCTCGAGTTGCTTCTGCCAGTAGCGATTCTTCACCTGTATGACCAGCACACCGTCCGCCAGCTCGCCCGGGCGGCTGAGCGGAGCCAGGCGGTCCCCCACCAGCCGCGGCCAGATGCCGCCGAGCAGGCCGGCATAAAATACCGGCAGCACGTCGCCGGACGCCGCCCATTGTGTGAGGATCTCCTGCAACATCCGCATGCAACACCTGCCTTCGGTCGGGCCCGATTATCTCACATTTGATCCTGCACCCGGACAGATAGTTCACTCCGCCCCCCACCTGGCGGCCACCTCCGCACTCCGGGGCGGATGCTTTGCTTTTACCCGCCGACCGTCTATAATGGATCGATTGCGGCGGAAGGGTGGTTTATCGTGCGATTTTTCCTTGCCTCCACGTCTCCCCGGCGCCGGGACATCCTGCTCAGGCTCGGCCTGGACGTCACGGTCATCCCGTCGCGCCACGAGGAGGAGGCGGCCGCTCCCGGCCCCATGTCGCCCGAGGCGCTCGCCGCGCACCACGCCCGGGAGAAACTGCGGCTGGCCGAGCCGCCCGCCGGCGCGGGGATCGTCATCGCCGCCGACACCCTGGTGTATATCGACGGCGAGATCCTCGGCAAGCCCGCCGGCGAGGCGGACGCCCGCCGGATGATCCGGACGCTGGCGGGCCGCACCCACCGCGTGGTCACTGCGGTGTGCGTGCGCGACCTGGCGTCCGGCCGGACCGCGGCGGGGCACGCCGTGTCCGAGGTGACGTTCGAACCCCTGGCGCCCGAGACCGTCGATGCGTACATCGGTTGGAACGAGTGGACGGACAAGGCGGGCGCCTACGGCATCCAGGACCGCGCGTCCCTGTTCATCCGGAGCATCTCCGGCTGCTACTTCAACGTGGTGGGCTTCCCCGTCAACCTGTTTTACGATCTGCTGCGGCAGGTGACGGACGGGCGCGGCGCGGCGCTCCCCCAGGCAATGTTTTCACACACAAGGCGGACAGAACCATGAAGCGATTGCTCACGCTATTCGGCATCGTGGCGGGCGCCGTGCTGGCGGCCGGCGCCGGCGGCAGCGGCGGACTCCGGGCCCAGGAAGCCCCGGCCGCGCCGCCGCCCGCGGCGGCGGCCGACCGGCCGTCGGTGCCGGCGGACACGGTCCAGGCCTATTTCTACTATATGCTGGCCCGCGACGACATGCTGGCCGAACGCTACACCGAGGCGGAGCGAAACCTGAACGAGGCGCTGCGCCACGACCCCGCCAGCCAGTTCCTGCAGGTGGAGCGGGCGCGCTTCATGCTGCAGGCGCAGAAATACCGGGACGCCCGGGAGGAGCTCGAGCGCCTGGTCCGGGAGAATCCCGCCAACATCCAGGCGCGCAAGCTGCTGGCGGGCATGTACCTGTCCATGCTGGGCGAAGGACAGCCGGCGGATGAGAACGTCCAGACGCTCCTTCAGCAGACCATCGACATGTACCGGGCCGTCCTGGAGACGGCCCCCGACGATTCGGACAGCCTGTTCGCCCTGGGCCGGATCCTGTTCCGCCAGCGCCGCCTGCCCGAAGCGGAGGAGATGCTGCGGCGCTTCACCGAGCTGAATCCTTCGGCAGCCGAGGGCGCCTATTTTCTGACCCTGGTCTACGCCGAGCAGGGAAAGTACGACGAGGCCCTCACCGCGCTCCGCGTGGTGGAGCAGCAGCGCCCTCCCTCCATCCAGATCCGCGCGCTGCGGGCGGACATCCTGGAGAAGATGGGCCGGCTGGACGACGCCGCGCAGATCCACCAACAGGCCATCGAACAGGCGCCCGACGACTCCCGGGCCTATCTCAACTACGCCCGCCTGCTGCTCAAAGGCGGGAAACCGGCCGAGGCGCTGGCCGTGCTGGACAAATCCCGCGAGAATGGCGTGGTCAGCAGCGACGTGCTCATGTTCTCCGGCCAGATCCACCGGGAGCAACTGCGGTTCGACGAGGCGGTCCAGTGCTTCAAGGACGCCATCGCCCTCGAGCCGACCGTTCCCGACTACCGCTTTCAGCTCGGGTTGACCTATTCCCAGATGGGCGATGCCGCGGCGGCCATCCCCATATTCCAGGCCCTCATCCGCGACACACCGGTCGCCGGCGCCGACACGCCGCCGGAAGCCGCCCGCAACCGCCGCCTGTTCATGCTGAATTTGGGCTACCTATACCTGGAGCAGCGGCTTCCGGAGAAGGCCCTGGAGGTGTTCACCCAGATCCGCCGCGAGTATCCGGACGACCGCGATCCGCTGGCTCACGCGCAGATCGCCGCGATCCTGCGCGCCCTGAAACGCTACGACGACTCGCTGGCCGCGGCGCAAACAGGCCTCGACGTCCTGCCTGACAATCCCCGGCTCATCGCCGAGAAGGCGCAGACTCTGGCCTCCGCCGGGCGGATCGACGAAGGCGTGGCGCTGCTCCAGGACCGGTTGACCGCCGAGCGCGAGGACGACATCCCGCTGTACCTGAGCCTCGCCGCCATCCACGCCGAGGAACAGCGCTGGGATGACGCCCTCCACGCGCTGGAGACCGCGCTCACGCGGCACGCGGGTGACGCCCAGCTGCTGTTCCAGCACGCGGCGGTGCTGGAGCGCGCCGGCCGCTTCGGTCCGGCCGCCGACGCCTTCCGGCGCCTGCTCGCGGATGATCCCGACAACGCCACCGCCCTGAACTACCTGGGCTACATGCTCATCGACAACGACCTGGACGCGAAGGCTGGAATCGGTTACGTGCAACAGGCCCTGAAGCGCGAACCGAAAAACCCCGCCTACCTGGACAGCCTGGGCTGGGGCCACTACAAGCAGAAGGAGTACCGCAAGGCGCTGGACCTGTTGCTGCAGGCGGCCCGGGCGCTGCCCACCGACCCCACGCTCCAGGAGCACCTCGGCGACGTCTACCGGGCGCTCGGCCGCACCCACGACGCCCGCGATTGCTACGAGAAAGCCCTGTCCTTCTCGCCGGAGGCGGACGCGCTCCCCCGGCTCAAGGACAAGCTGAAAAAACTCAAACCCCGCCTGCAGAAGTGAGTCCGCGGTTCGGCGCCCCCCGCCGCGGGCCGCTGCCGGGGACCGGAGGGCCACGATGCAGCGCGTCCGGATTCCCTCACCGGCCGGATTTCTCGAAGGCCTGCTGGAGCTGCCGCCGGCCTACGCCGGCGCCGTCGGCGCGGTGCTGGCCCATCCCCATCCGCTGCCCGGCGGCACCATGCGCAACAAGGTGGTGGTCCGGCTGGCCCACGGCCTGCTCGAGGCCGGCGCGGCCGTGCTCCGCTTCAACTTCCGCGGCGTGGGTGCGAGCGAGGGCGTCCACGACCGCGGCGACGGCGAGCGCGACGACGTGCTGGCCGCGCTCCGGTTCCTCGACCACGCGGCCGCGCCGCGGGTGCGGATGCTGGCGGGCTTCTCGTTCGGCGCCTGGGTGTCGGCCCGGGTGGCGGTGAGCCGGCCCGACATTCCGTGGGTGCTGTCCGTGGGCACTCCCCTGGCCGCCTATGATTACGGCTTCATCGCCGACTGTCCCCAAGCCATCCTGTTCATCCAGGGCAGCCTCGATTCCTTCGGCAGCGTCGCGGACGTCGCCCGGCTGTGCCCCCCCGACAACCCGGCCCGCGCACTGGTGGCCATCGCCGGCGCCGATCACCTGTTCACCGGCCGCCTGCGCCCACTTCAGGAAGCCGTCCGGCGGCACTACCAGCCCCTCTTCGTCGCGGCCGCTGGGACGCCGCCATGACCGGAGCCGACGCACACTGGCCGCGCGTCCGCGCGGCCGCCGCCGCCGCGGGCGTCCCGCTGGTGGGCGCCGCCGCGCCCGCCGCGCTGGACGAGCCGCACCGGCGCTGGCGGGAATGGGTGGCCGCCGGCTGCCATGCCGGCATGGGCTGGCTGACCGCTGACGGCGACGTCCGGCGGGAGCCGACCCGCTGGTTCGACGGGTGCCGCTCCATCGTGGTCGGCGGCTTTCCCTACGCCGGCGAACCGCCGCCGGGGCCCCTGCGGATCGCCCGCTTCGCCCGAGGCGAGGATTACCACCGCGTGGTCCGCCGACGACTGCAGACCCTCCTCAGCGAGCTGCAGCGGGAGGACCCGGCCGTCCGCGGCCGCGTCGCGGTGGACACCGCGCCCCTGATGGAAAAGCCGCTGGCCGTGCGGGCCGGTCTCGGCTTCATCGGCCGGAACACCTGCCTGATCCATCCCGGGCACGGCTCCTACCTCTGCCTGGGCGTCCTGCTCCTAAACATCCCCCTGCCCCCCAGCCCCCCGGCCAACGCCGGCTGCGGGGACTGCCGCCGGTGCCTGGAGGCGTGCCCCACCGGCGCCCTGTCCGAACCCGGTGTGCTGGATGCCCGGCGCTGCCTGTCGTACCTCACCATCGAGCACCGCGAGACGATTCCCGTCGACTTTCGCGGGCGGCTGGCCGGCAATCTGTTCGGTTGCGACCGCTGCCAGGAGGCGTGCCCGTTCAACCGCGGGCCGAGCCTGCCCCCCGTGCCGGAGCTCGCCGCCGCCGAAGACTCGACCGTCCCCGCGCCGGCCGAACTGACCCGGATGAGCGGCCGGGAATTCCAGCGGCGATTCGGCCGGACGGCGCTGGTCCGGGCCGGACGGCGCGGTCTGTTACGCAACTGGGCGGCGCTCGTACCCGAGCTGCCCACGCCCCCGGATCCGGAAATCCTCGCCATCGCCCGGCAGCGCCATCCCCTCGTAAACCGGCAGCTCACCGCATTCCACGAGACGCGGTGATACCGGTCGCTCCCGCTGCCGACCGGCGCGGCGCGACCGGTCTCCGGAAAAACGAACGCTCCCGCGGGATCGCGGGAGCGGATAGCCGGCAACGGACGGAAGCAGCCGCCGCTCAGGCCTTCAGGCTGATGCGCAGCTTCTCCAGCTCCTCCCGGAGGAAGTCCCGCCGGGCGATGAGTTCGCTGGACACCTTTTCCCGGAAGTAATCTTCAGACCGCTTGATCTGGTTGTCCAGGATCTCGTAAAAATTCCGCTGGTTGGCGGCGGTGTTGAGAATCTCTTTGTTGTACAGGATGATGTCGGACACGATGACCCGCGCCAGGCGCTGGGCCTTGCGCTGGGCGGGATCGAGCTCCTCGACCTTCTCTTCGACGGCGGGGGCGATGGTGCCTTCCTCGACCACTTCGTACACTGTGTCCCGCGACGTGAGCAGCACGGGCGGTGCTTCCGCAGCGGCGCGTTCCACCCGGCCCAACTCCTCTTCGATGGCGGATTTTTCATCCCGCGCCGCGGTCAGCCGCTGCTGCCCTTCCATCAGTTTCGTTTTTTCGGCCGCGGCGGCCTTGTCGCGATTCTCGCGGGCGGCCTGCGCCTCCGCCATTTCTTTCCGTGTCTGCTCCAGCCTCTGCCGCAGGGCATCCTTCTGATCCTGCGCCTCGCGGAGCTCGGCTTCCAACTCCTTCACCCGTCGGGCCGCGGCTTTCTGCTCCTGGGCTGATTGTTCAGCTGCCTCCTCGGCCACCCGCAGTTCCTCGACCGCCTGCTCCAACTCCTGCAACAGGGTGTCCCGCTCCTGGCTGGACGCGGTGAGCTGCTGCTCGATGGCCGCGGCGGCCTTGGCCGGCGAACGTTCCGCCGCCACCGCCTTGAGTTGACGGTCCAGGCCCTCGCGCTGGGCGGTCAGCTCTGCCTGGCGCGCCTTGAGCTGGCCGATCTCCTCCTGGACGCTGGCGAGCCCCTCCTGGATCATCCGCAGGTTCTCGTCGCCCTCGGTGAGATGAGCCTGCTTATCCGTCAGTTCCTGTTTGGCCATTTCGAGGAGCTGCTTTTCCTCATCGAGCTTCTCCTCGAGGTGGCCGCGCTCCTCCAGAAGCAACCGGAGCTCCTCTTCGAGTTCTTCGAGCCGCTGGGCATCGGAGACCGAGCTGTCCTCGCGGGTTTTCCGTTCGGTTTCCAAAGCCCCCTGGGCCTTGCCCACCTCATCGATTTCCGCGCGCAGGGCATCCATGGCGTGGTGGACCGCTTCGATTTCACCCTCCAGCCGGGTGATCTGGGCCTGCGAGTCCTTCTGGGATTTCTCGGACATGGCGATGTCGTCGGCCAGGCGGCCCTTCTGGCGCAGGGCCGTCTTGAGCTGCTGGTCCAGACCGCCGCGCTCCTGCTCGATGCTCTGGAGCGACGCCTGCAGGCTCTCGACGGTGGACTCCGTCTCCTCCTTCTCCTTGCGGACGCTCGCGAGAGCCTCCCGCAGCGCGGCCCTCTCCTCCTCGACATCCTGGATCTGGCTCTCCAGGCCCGATTTGGCCTCCATGGCGCCCTGGATCTTCTCTTCCATGAGCGAGATCTGGGCTTCGAGGTTCTGCCGTGACGCGTTGACGGAGTCGATCTCGCGCTCCAGCATCTCCTTCTCGGTCTGCACCTTCCGGCGCAGGTCGGCGGACTTGTCCCGGGTCCGCTGGATCTCCTCGAACTGGTTCTCCAGGACCGCGAGGCGCGTCTCCTTCTGTTTCTTCACACCCTCCACCTGAACCAGGATCTGGCGGGTGCGGGCGATATAGCCGCGGATCTCGTCCGAGAGGTCCGTCGATTTTTCACGGATCAGGCCCAGGAGCGTCTCGAGGTCGGCGGGGTGCGAGGCGGATTCCACCAGGTTGATTTCCGACGCCAGCAACTCGTCGATCTCGTCGAGGGTTTTGCGCTTGTCCTTGCCGGCCAGCACGTCGAACGCCTGCCCCAGGATGCCCTGGGTCTGCCGCAGGTCGTCGAAGATCTGGCGGTCCTTCTCGCCGAATTCGGCGGTCAGTTTCTGGATGCGCTCGAAGTCATCGAGAACCTGCTGCCGCACGTTCATCATCTCGCGCCACACCGCCTGCACCTGCTGCCGTTCGTCGGCCAGCACCTGCGCTCGCTGCGACTGGGGCGGCGGCGCGGTCGCCGGCTCCGGGAGCGCCGGTGGTTCGCCGGCGGGCGGTTCAGCCAGGACGATCTCCTGCGGCTCCTCCGGAGGGACGGCCGGGGCCGCTTCGGCCGCCTGGGTGATGGACAGCGGTTTTTCATCCGCCTTCTTCAGGAGCTTTTTGAAAAAACCCATGGCGCGTCCTTCCAGAAAGTGTTCAGATGCCGCTAGAATAACGACAATGGGCGGTAAAGACAACAGAAAACTTGACGCTGCAAGCGTCCCAATAAAAGGACTTGATTTTTAATCAAAAGCCCTTATTATAGATTCAGAGTCTTCCCCCTATACTTTGCAACACGCTCCGGATAGTTCCCCCCTTACCTATCCGGAGTTTTTTTTCGACAACTTCGTAATTTCAAACCGCCCGTCATCGCGTGGGCCGCGGGGCTGGAGACCGGTCGCGTCCGGCCGGGCCGGAGCGATCGCGTGCCGGGATGTGACCGGCGGATCCGGTCACCGCCGCACCGCCCGCCGGTCGGATCCGACCGGTAGAGGAAAACGGCCGGCAGGCGCCGGTTGCGACGCCGGCCGCCGGATCAGGCCGAGGGCGGCTTGGCTGGGGAGGAAGCGGAAGCCGGACGGGGCTCGCGCCGGGCCATGATCTTCTGATAGAGTTCCACATACTGGCGGGCCGACCGCTGCCACGAGAAGTCCTGCCGCATGCCGTTTCGCATCAGGCGCGTCCAGATGCGCCGGTCGGGGTAGAGGTAGGTGGCCAGGTCAATCTGCTCCAGCAGCGCCTGGCTGGAGTATGTGGAAAAGACGAAGCCGGTGCCCCGGCCGGTGTCCGGCTGGAACGGCGTGACCGTGTCGGCCAGACCGCCGGTGGCGCGGACGATGGGCGCCGTGCCATAGCGCAGGCTGTACATCTGGTTCAGGCCGCACGGCTCGAACCGGGACGGCATCAGGAACAGGTCGCTGCCCGCCTCGATGAGATGCGCCAGCCGATTGTCGAAGCCGATCCGGACGCCCAGGAATCCGGGGTGGCGGCGCTGCGCGTCGAGCAGCTGCTCGTGGTAGCGCGGCAGGCCCGTCCCCAAGATGACCAGGTACAGGCCCATTCCGGCAAGCTCGTCGAGCAGCGGCATCACCAGGTCCAGCCCCTTCTGGTCCACCAGGCGGCCCACCATGCCGATCACCGGGCGGTCCAAATCCGTTGCCGGGAACCCGTAGGCCTCGAGCAGGGCCTGCTTGTTCGCGCGCTTGCCGGCCAGGTCGTCCAGGCTGAAGCGATGCGGGATCAGGGTGTCGGTCTCGGGATTCCATTCACCGTAATCGACCCCGTTCAGGACGCCGTAGACGTCCGCGGCGCGCTGTCGCAGGACGCCTTCCAGCCCGCCGCCGTATTCCGACGACTCCTGGATCTCCTGGGCGTAACGCACGCTCACCGTGTTGATCAGGTCGGCGAAATGGATGCCGATCTTCAGGAAGTTCACCTGCCCATAGTATTCGAACGGACCGTAGGGAACGCACATGCGCTCGGGGATCCCCAGCGCCGGCAACACGGTGGTCGGATACAGGCCGGGGTAGGCGATGTTGTGGATGGTGAGCAGGGTGCCCGGCCGCCGGGATGTCAGCGGGTCGGCGTCCGCCTCCCGCAGGGCCAGCAGGGCCGGCAGGGTGGCGGTGTGGCTGTCGTGGCAGTGGATGATGTCCACGTCCGGCCGGACCTGGTCCAGATACGCCAGGCAGGTCCGGACAAAACCGATGAACCGGTACGCGCCGTCGACGTACTCCTCACCGGTGGCCGGGTCGGTGTAGACGCCGTCGCGGTGGAAGAAGTGGGGATTGTCCACGAGCAGCACCGGGACATCCGCGCCGGGCAGGCGGGTGCGCCACACCGTCACGGGATGCACGCCGCCGGGCCCCAGATCGATCTTGGCGCCGAACACCTTGACCGGCGGCTCCGGCAGTTTGCTCCGGTCGATCTGGCCGTAGGCCGGCGTCATGACGGACACCCGGACGCCCTCGGCCACCAGCGCCCGCGGCAGCGCGCCCACCACGTCGGCGAGTCCGCCCACCTTCGACAGCGGCGCGACTTCAGCTGATACCATCAGGACATCCATGGCGTGTCTCCTCGCTAACGATTGCCGTTGTGGTTGCGCTGCATGAGTTCCAGCTGCAACAGGTTGACCTCCCGGAGGAAGCGGGCCGCATCCTCGGGCGGCGTCGGATTGATGTAGAAGCCCGTCCCCCACTCGAACCCGGCCATCTTGGTCAGGCGGGGGAGGATCTCGATGTGCCAATGGTAGTCCCACTCCACCGTGTCCCAGTAGGATGAGCGCCGGGGCCTGGCTGTGGTATTGGGCACGGTGTGGATGACGAAGTTGAACGGGGGATCCTTCAACCCGATCTTGATGCGCAGCAGCGTGTCCTTGAGGATCGAGGCGAGGTCGGCGCCCTGGCGCGCGTCGATGCGGGCAAAGCTGTGGCTGTGGAACCGGGGCAGGATCGTCACCTCGAACGGGAACCGCGCGGCGTACGGCGTGTAGGCGACGAAGCTGTCATTGGTGCTGATGATCCGCTCCTGGCGCTCCAGCTCGTAGTCGAGGATGTCGCAGAACAGGCAGCGCTGCTTGAGCTGGTAGTGGGCCCGCGCCGAATCCAGCTCCAGCGAGACGGTGCGCGGCGTGACCGGCGTGGCGATGAGCTGGGAATGCGTGTGCCGCAGCGAGGCGCCCGCGGCGCTGCCGTGGTTCTTGAAAATGAGGATGTATTTGAACCGCTCGTCGCGGCTCAGGTCGAGCCAGCGCAGCCGGTAGATGTCCACGATGCGCGCCAGGTACTCCGCCGACATGTCCGCCATGCTCAACTCGTGGTCCGGGCTCTCGATGATCACCTCGTGCGCCCCGATGCCGCGCATGCGGTCGTAGACCCCGGCGCCCTTCTTTTCCAGATCGCCCTCGATCATGAGCGCCGGGAACTTGTTGGGCACCACCCGGATTTCCCATCCCGGCGAGTTGGGCGCGGCACCCGGCGGGCGGACGGCGTAGATCTCGGGCGGCGTCTTGTCCTCGTTCCCCGGGCAGAACGGGCAGAACGCGCCCGGCGGCTCCACCTCCTCGCGGGGGATGATGAAATCCCCGGGGCGCTTGCCCCGCTCCACCGAGATGATCACCCACCGCTGCTGGATGGGATCGTGTCGCAGTTCCGACATGTGAGCTCCCTGCATGCAGTCGCGAATCGAAATACGCCGCTCCGGCCCGTCACAGGGCCCGGAGTTCAACGGTGAGGCGCCAGCGCTGCTGCCGCCCGGTGAGCCGGAACAGGAAGCAGACGGAGAGCCCCTGGTAGGTCTTCTCCATGGCGTCGATGGCCAGGGACACGGTCTCCACCGGCCAGTAACAGACGGTCACCGGCTCCGAGCACCGATAGTGTACGGCGTAGCCCTCGCGGCGGTTTTCCAAACTCCAGCCGTCCACCGCGTCCCAGCGACCCGGCCCGCCCAGGCCGCGGGCGGCGGCCCGGTCCGCGGACGGGAAGCAGCATTTTTCGGGATCGTCGCCGCCGGCGATGCCGAGATTCCATTCCACGCCGAGCCACCCCGGCCGGGGGTCGGCCGGCGACCACTCGTAGTCGAACTCGAGGCGGGGGGCGTCGGCCAACGCCGCCAGCGTCTTGCGGTAGGGGAACCGCTCGTGGGCCAGCCGCAGGTCGACGCGTCCATCGTCCCGCACCTCGGCGGCGAACGTGCCGTCCCAGAACGGGACGGCGCCGTCGGTCCGGCCCGTCCGCAGCGCCTCGGGATCCGGCAGCTCGGGGTAAAACGTCTCCCGCAACGAATGGCGCGGGTGGTCGTCGAACGACAGGTCGCCGGGCGCGCCGGTGTCGCCCGCCGGTTCGCCGGCCAGCCGCACCACCTTGCCGGCCGGAGCGGCCAGATGGTACTTCTCGCGCCAGCGGGCGAGCACGTTGAGCAGGTTCACGCCGACCGGCTTGAACGACAGCTCGGGGATGGCGCCGCCGTGAGACGGCGCCAGCACGCAGAAATAGTCGCGGTGGTTGACCAGGATCTCGTCGCGGAAATCGAGGTCCAGGTCCGCCCGGACGATCTCGGGCGGCCGGTTCGGGTCCGGCTGCTCATGCCGCTCCAGCCCCCGCTGCGCCTCCAGCAGGTGGCGGTAGGCGGCGTGGCGCAGATGGGGCAGGTACAGGCCGCCGAACACACCGTGCCAGAAGACGTCGTTGCACTGGGCCTGCAGCAGGTGGTCGTAGGCGGGGAGCGCCCGCTTGGCGCCGGTGTCGAACCGGCGGCTCAGGTGCAGGATCCGCTTGTGCAGGTAATTGCTCTCGGGGTATTTCACCAGGAAATTGCGCCAGATCCCGCCGCGCACGAACGGCTTCGCCTCCGCGGCCAGTCCGTCCTGCTCCAGGCGGCGGGTCAGGGTCTCGTACTGGAGCGCCCGGCCCGCCGGCAGCGCCCACTGCCCCATCTCGGTGTAGGAGGCGCCCGGCAGGGCGGCCCGCCCGCGCGGGGCGTGGTCCCGGCTGAAGTCGGCGAAGGTGGTCGTGGTCACCAGCTCCGGATGCGCTTCCAGCCAGCCGAAGAAATGCTCCAGCCACTGCCGCCCGTACACCCAGTCATAGGTCCCGGGCCAGGAGCCGAATTTCTCGGCGTCGTCCATCATGACGGTGAGCCGCTGCCCGCCGGCCTGCATCAGCCGGAACGCCTCCTCCACCCGGGGCAGCTCCGCCCACGGGATGAGATAGCGCATCGTCTCGCTGATGGGGAACACGCCGACGGCGCGGTCCAGCTCCTCCACCGTGAAGTAGCCGTCCAGCTCCTCCGGCGTCAGGCCGGCGGCGTAGAAGTGATAGTCGTCCAGCGACACGTAGCGGATGCCCGCCGCGGCCAGGTCCTGGACCATGCCGGGCTCCCAGACCCGCTCCGCCAGCCAGACGCCCTGCGGCGCGCGGCCGAAGCGGTCCGCCACCAGCTCCGACAGCCGGCGGATCTGCTCGGCCCGGTCCGCCGGCGGGATGACCGGGAAGATGGGCTCGTACATGCCCCCCGACAGCGGCTCCACGCGGCCCGCGGCCACCAGTTCGGTCAGCTGGTCCAGGTAGTCGGGATGGCGCGCCGCCAGCCACCCGAACAGGAAGCCCGAACAGTGCCACACCATCCGGAGCGAGGGGAAGCGACTGAAGGTGTCGAGGAAGGGCCGGTACGCCCGCCCGTAGGACTCTTCCAGCACGTGATCGAAATTGCCCACCGGCTGGTGAAGGTGAACGCCGAGGACCAGCTGCACCGGCTGCACGTCGCCCCCTAGACCACCCAGTAGTATTTCTCGAGATCGTCGATGGCGATCTTCTGGGCCAGGAAGCCCTGGTGGGGCATCCGCTCGGCCAGGTTGTCGCCGATGAAGATCTTG
>Ga0209201_1001038_pt1 | contig 34339 bp, 23 predicted proteins | sample AD_UKC055_MetaG_FD_184411 | JGI IMG/M metagenome (GOLD analysis project Ga0209201, IMG submission 184411) | Active sludge microbial communities of municipal wastewater-treating anaerobic digesters from USA - AD_UKC055_MetaG (SPAdes) (version 2) | ecosystem: Engineered > Bioreactor > Anaerobic >... | reverse complement strand
GCTGAGTGCAGAGCCAGTATCGGGGAGTTTATCCGCAAATACAATGAAGAGAGGTTACATCAGAGCTTAGGGGCATATGATACGCTTATTATCAGCTACCAGTGAGTGCGGCATGTTAAAGGAAATACACCTTAAAAGAAGGCTATATTTGGTCTTTAATATTAGACCATGTCATAAGTCTTATCTCAGACAATGGGTCGCAGCCAACCTCTGTAGCCTTTATGACAGAGACAGCTGGGCTGGATATTAATCAGATTTTCTGTTCATATGACAATCCACGGGGTAATGCTGAGACCGAAAGGGTTATACGGACCATCAAAGAAGAGCTGCTGTGGTTAAATGAGTTTGGCTCCTTTGAGGAAGCTGAGTCCAGAATCGGTGCCTGGATAGAGGAAGACTATAATCGGCTCTATGTCAGCTCGGCTTTGGGGTATTTAAGCCCGGAAGAGTTTGCTCAGCAATGGGTTCAAACACAAGAAGCTACATCGGCAGGAGCTCAAATATGAACCGGGTTAAAGCCGCACCCTGTAATCCAAACGATATTGATTATTTTTGTGAAAAGAACTCTATCTCTCAAAGCGAGAAAAAGTGTCTTGCTTTTCGGGGTTCACTACAGCCCTCTATGAAACCAGGCTTACTTCTCATATTCGTTTCCAGATTGGTAAACTATTGCGTCTTTTTTATTGCTATATCCATTAGGTAATTTGACCACCTGTTTCCCTTTAGCGTCAATTCAAGCCAACCTTTGAAGAATTCATAAGCGCTAATCTTCCCAATACTGAGTGCCTTTTTTATCTATATATCCCCGTTTTCCTCTAAAGAAAACTTCTGAAATGCCGCCTGAGAAACTTAGAGCAACATTATAAACCGGCGGTATAACTATTTTCCAACTTTTGTCTATAAAACCAGAATTATAATATTTATATCTTTCTTTATACTCAACATCAACAAAAACAACAAACATAGCAAGGCCCTCAACAAATCCCTCCAAAACCGAAATATCTGGGGATTCATAAGTTGGTTGAATGATAAATTTCCCTTTTCTATCTATAAAACCCCACCTGCCATTTAATTTTATTGGAGCCTGACCATCTGCAAAACTACAAGCCCTATCATAAATTGGCTCTATAACCATCTTACCTTTTTTATTTATAAAACCATATTTATCATTGAGACTAACCACTGCCAGCCCCTCTTTAAAAAACCATGTTTTATCATAAATTGGCTCTATAACCATTTTCCCTTTTTTGTCAATAAAGCCCCACTTCCCACTGAGTTCAACTGGTGCTAGGCCTTCTGTGAACCAAAAGGTATCATCATAAATTGGCTCTATAACCATCTTACCTTTTTTATTTATAAAACCATATTTTTTATTGAGACTAACCCTTGCCAGCCCCTCTTTAAAAAGCCATGCATTATCATAAATTGGCTCTATAACCATTTTCCCTTTTTTGTCAATAAAGCCCCACTTCCCACTGAGTTCAACTGGTGCTAGGCCTTCTGTGAACCAACCGGCATGACCATAAATTGGTTCAATAACCATTTTCCCTTTTTTGTCTATGAACCCCCATTTATTCTTGAGTAGGACGGCTGCTAAACCTTCTTCGAAAGGTCGCGCATCATCATAAGTTGGCTTTATTACCAATTTCTTATTCCAATCACAATACCCCCACTTATCACCAGCTCTATATGGAATAAGAGTAACAAGCTTTTCTCTTCGGACACTTAAGCCTGCGCCTGGCTTTATAACCTTAAAGAAGGCCAAAACACAGATTAGTATTCCAACAATAATTATTACTGGAATAATTATTTTCTTCGGCTTTCCCCCCTTTTTTTGAACAGTTCCTTTGACTTCATACGCTAATTCCGCCCCACAGTAAGGGCAGAACTTAGACTTTTCTGGTATTTCCCGACCGCATTTTGAGCAAAACATTTTTACCCTCCTCTCCTAATTAACTCTTATCCTTTGTGCTGTCGGCACCATCAGATCCTTGGATGTCATATCCACATACTTCACAGAATTTATATCCCTCATAGACGATAGCTCCGCACCCGGGGCATTTCCCTGTGGCATTTTTGCCCTTAATCTTCGACGCTTCTTTAAGCTCGAGATCGCCAAGCATCTGCTTGAGTTCGGCAATCTTGCCTTCTTTGCCTTTTATTTCATTGCTCTTTTCTTTTAATTCTGCCAGGCGATCGTCGCTTAACGTGTTGTTTTGAAGAGAGATGTGGGTCATCCTGCCAAGTTCTTGAAAAAGAACGTTTCTCTCTTCTTCTATGGACTTAATCTGGTTTTTTATCTTCACAGATTCAGCAAATATTTCCGACTTGGTCCTAACTTTCTTTACCGTCTTCGAAGCGTCGTTGTAAAATTTGCCAAAAATGTCTACCATCTCTTTCCTCCTTCCCTTTAATTAATTTTTTAACTAATAAATCTTGCATCAGTCAAGCTTTTTTCTCATTCTAAACCAATCCTTGCTTGATATCTGAAGTTATAAACACTTATGACTCAGCTTTCGTTTTCTCGGTGTTATTAGCAATAGCGGCTAACGCTCTAAACTGTTCTGCTAGAAACCTGGTAAAGATTACAATCAGATAACCAATAATGGGCATAAGGAATATGCCGGTCCAACCTAAGATAGGAAAACGAAACCCAATTAGTTTTAAAAGCCAATAAGCATCATTTCCTAACAAAATCATTGAAATCAAGACTGCCGCGAACCCGACAATAGCAAAGAGTGTTCCGAACCACTCACCCAAGGTCTGGATGAAATGAGAGAATATTGGAGTAGCGACGAATTCGTCTCCTTTCGAAGAATCTACAGCCAGTTTCATCATTCTATCCCACCAAATCTGAAAGCCTATCCAGCCAGCAAATGCGATAACAGCCCATACCAACAAAAATGCGAGGACAAGTCTGAAGGGGCCTTTAAAAACACTAGTTTTGGAGAATAAGATGTACAAAGGAAAAATCAAGTTGATTATAGCGAGCAGGCCATAGAGCCAACTAAATGGCCGACGGAAGAAATGCCCCTGGTCAATAAAAGACAGATAGGGCTTAATGAAAGTAAAAAATTTATTTTCCATCTTTGTCTCCTCCCTTAATATTTATTGGATGAACGCCAGCAGAGTGATGTTTTGCCGAATCGAGTATATCATCACCCTTCTTAAGAAAAATCTTGCCATTACCCATTTGCCACTATAATAAAATTTTGTTTTCTTATGTGTCAAGCAAAGCAGCTGACAACGCATGATCTCAAATTTAATTAAAATTATCTTGGCTCTTATTGTGATATTCGATCATTGAACTTAAAACAAATTTTCCCAGGTAAAGAAACTTTTCTGCCTGCTTGGCTGTGCATTAAAGCCTTATCATTTGTGATTTTTAAGGGTTCTATTTGCCTCACTGATCAGCTTTAATTGTTATAAGCCAGTCGGCCACCCAGCCTTTCCTCACCTGCCCGGCCGCTTGCCACTCGACGGCATACCAGCCGTTCTGCTTGCCTCTGATTTTTACGACCGAGCCCTGGGTTAATTGGAAAAGAACAGGAGCTTTTAAGTCTGGTGCTTGCCTGACATTAACCACCGGCTTATTGATCACACCGAGAATTATTTTTTCTTCTGGCTGTTCTTTGACCTGAACTTTTGCTTCCGGCGGTTTAACCTGAGCTGTTTGATAACTCGCCCCTCGCCAGTCATAAATGCGCCAGATGCCGACGGAGATAACCACCGCCAGAGCCGTCGCCATAAAGACCAGCAGCCACTCTTTCGCCTTCGTCCAGAAGCTTACTTTGAGATCAAGCAGCCACTGGCCATCAGTAACCGCTGTTGAACCGGCCATCGCCCTCAATCTTTCCAGCCGCTCACTCGATGGCGGATGGGTGTCATAAAGAAAGTTGATGATTTTGCTTATAAATTTATTATCGGCCATTGTTTGACCGTTCAGCCACAACGGCCTTAATGTCGAGACGGTAAATCCACTGAGAGCCGGTCCACCATCAACCTTAGCCAGCGCCGAAGCGAGCGCCAGCGGATTTCTTGTCCACTGGGCGGAACAGGCATCAGCTAGAAATTCGCGCGCTTTAGAAATAAAACTTGAGGCCGCTTTTACTCCGATAGAAACTATGATCAGCACCAGGCCAACTAACAGAATATAAATCCCAACGAGGTAAATCCCATAAAACAAAACCGCCAGGCCGATGAATGATACCAGGCAGCCACCGGCATCTTCTGCTTCTTCTGCAAATTTTCCTACCAGCCACATAACCAGAAATAAAAGCAGCAGAGCCAGGTAAACAGCCAGGCCTGCAATTATCCCCGCCGTCATAACAGCCCAGACAAAACCAATGGCCTGGACAGTAAACCAGCTATCACCGTTTTTGAGATGAGCCATTTCATGAGCGATAACTGCTTGAAGTTCGTCACGAGATAATTTATTGAGCAGGCCTCTTGTCACGACAATGCTGCCTTTCTTTACTGACCGGCCGCAGGCAAAAGCATTCGGGCTCGATGATTCGAGAACATAAAAGCTGGAAGGCCGGACTTCCGTCCCCGAGGCCAGGGCCATTTCTTCACCGAGAACGGCGAGCATTTTCAGGTCATCGCCAGTAGCTTTCTTCGCCCCGGCCAGACCAGGAACTACCGACTGAGATGAAAGATACAACACCACCGTCAGAAGCAACCAGAAAGAAACCGCCACAGCTATTCCCCACGTAGAAGCACTTCTTATGTTGACAGACTCAATGCCTTCGAGATGGATATATTGCAGGAAAGCGATGTTGACAATGACCATAAGAGACCCCAGGATAGCCATCCAGGCGATTCCCATCAAAACAAAAAACGGTGTCTCCCATTGCCGCTTGTTTTGTTCTTCAAAAAATGAAGTAGGAGTAGTTGCCATGGCTGTTATTTTATTCGATTATATCGCTTTTATGGTATGAAATATCAAATTAATATGGTTGTTAATAGTTTTTTGGCCGGCTTTCCTGACCCACAAGCTTCAACGACAGGCAGAGTATATCCCGACTGCTCACCCCAAAGCCGTTACCTCCCCTACACTCAGTCTTCAGATGCCGGAGACAACCACGCTGTCAAACACCAGGCTTGGAAAACGCATCTGGGAATAAGTGTACGGATCGTTGGCTGCTTCGACCAGTCTCGGCCAGAATTTCAGATGGTTATCAGCGATATTCATCTCCGAAACAGGATGAACAATCTCCCCCTTATCAAAAAGCTGCCCGATGATGCCAATAGAGAAATCCCCCGTCGTTGAGTTGGAGTTCCCGCCGATAAATCCGGTGACAAAAATTCCACGGCCCAGGTCTTTCATAATCTCTTTGACCGAGCGCTTTCCGGCCGGAATAACCAGGTTAGATGGGCTTCCGGTTGTTGGCTCCCAACCGAGCTTCCGTCCATAATACCAATCTACGTAAAACTCCCTGAGCACTCCAGCTTCAATCATGACCATCTTTTTGGCAGCTATACCCTGGTCATCAAAGGTCCGACTGCCCAGACCGCCAGGAATAAAAGGATCATCGATAAGAGTTAGCTTCTCGCTCCCCACTTTCTGGCCCTTTTTGTCCGCTAAAAAAGACTGCTTCTGCTGGATGCTACGCCCGGACATTGCCTGGAGGAGTCCACTGGTTACCTGGCCAACGACCCGGTTTTCAATGATAATCGGCAACGTCTCTGTTTTAATTTTCTTTGCCCCGAGAAGGCTTAAAGTCCGGGAAGCAGCCTCAGCCCCAATCTCCTCCGGCCTGGGCAAATCCTGGCGGATCATAGCTATGGCCACATAATAATCGGCTGGCCGCCGGTCACCTTCATCTTTAGCCGTCATTTCAGCCGCCCCATAAAAAGCAGTGTATTCAACATAGCCGTCAAAGCCATTGCTGGCCATCAGCACTTGCTCAGAGTAGCTGTCATAGCCGCTGGCAGAAACGGAAATGACCTTATCGCCTCCTTTGGCCAGGCAGCTTTCCTCAATTGCCCGGACAAAACTGTGCCGGCTTTCGGGAGTCAGCTTTTTATAATCAGGGTCATATTGCTTTAGGTCAAGTGTCTTACGCCCCTGATAATATTTCGGGTCGGGCAGCGTCCGCAGCGGATCTTCCTCGAGCAGCCTGGTTGAGGCGACAGCCTTCTCAATAAAGCTTTTCAAAGCCTGGGGTCGAAGGTCTGAGGTGGCCTGAAGCGAATATCGATTATTGACAAAAATTTCTACCTGCAGCCCACGGCTCGTGGCTTCCTTGATACCTTCAGGCTGGCGCTCCCGGTAGCTAATCTCTACGAATCGTTCGCCGTTGATGGACACCCGGCAATCATCTGCCCCGGCGGCTTTGGCTATTTTTATTGCTCTATCAGCCAGATCATACAGTTCTTTTTTCATCATTTTTCTCCTTTCCTCAGCCTCTAACTCCACCAACGGTAAGTGACTTCACCAGGCACGTCGGCTGGCCGAAACCAACCGGCACAGCTTGCCCACCTTTGCCACAGCTCCCGCCACCGCCCTGAGCAAACTCAAAGTCCTTAGCCACCATGATGATATTGGCCAGCATTTTGGGACCATTGCCCATGATATTGACATCCTTAATGGGAGCTCCGAGCTTTCCATTTTCGATGAGACGTCCCTGCGAGACATAAAAGGCAAAGTCACCTTCCCCTATCTTTACCTGGCCGTTGGCCACATCCTGAACATAGATGCCGTTGCCCGCAGCTTTGATTACATCTTCAGGGCTGGCCTCCCCACCCAGCATGTAAGTGTTGCGCATGCGCGGTATGGGATAGTGCTGATAACTTTGGCGGCGGCCACTTCCGGTCGATTTCACACCGTAGGAGTGAGCCGAAATCCGGTCATGGAGATAACTTGTAAGTATCCCCTTGTCAACCAGAATCGTCTTCTGGGCCGGTGTTCCCTCGTCATCAAAATTGATTGAGCCGGTAAGATAAGGAACAGTGCCGTCGTCAATGATGGTCACGAAGGGCTCGGCCACCTTTTTGCCAAGCATGGTGCAATAAGTCGAGATTTTTTTGCGGTTGAAGTCGGCCTCCATGCCATGACCGATGGCTTCATGGAGCAGGACACCCGTCACACCCGGCCCGAGGACTACTGGCATTTCGCCGGCCGGAGGCTGAATGGCCTCAAAAAGGACCAGCGTCCGGTCCACTGCTTTCTGAGCCAGTTCCTGAACAAGAGCAGGCGTGTAATAGGAGAAATCCCGCCGTCCGCCATAGTTCCAGCCTGACCTTTCCCAGCGGCCGTTTTTCTCTGCCACCACTGTCGAAGAAAGATAGCTTCTCGGCTGAAGGTCTTCGGCTTTAATCCCATCGCTGGTGACAACCAGAAGGCGTCTTTCCTGATCGTAAAAGTTAACCATGACCTTGCGAACCTGAGGAGACAGACTGAAGCACTTCTCGTTAACCGCCCTCACCAGTGGAAGTTTAGACTCGAGCGGGACTGAGGAGAGCAGCCTGGTCACAGGATAGTAGTTCTCAGTTTTAGGAGGAACAAACCTGGAGGCTGGCTTCTGGCCAGAGCCACTGGCAATGGTGGCGGCGGTCGAGGCAGCGGCCAGCATAGCCTTTTCGCTCAGGTCCTGAGTGAAACCATAACCAACCTGATCGCCCTTAACAGTCCGGATGCCCACGCCCAGGGCGACCTCACAGGAAGCCCGGTTGACTTTTCCATCCTCCAGAATGAGGAAATTGCTTGTGGTGTGCTCGAAGAAAAGATCAGCAAAATCACCGCCCTTAGACAGTGCTTCACTTAGAACTTTCCGGCAGAGCTCGTCGCTCACGCCAAACTCCTTTTCAAAATAGCCACCGTTCTTTTCGTCGGCCAGCGCCGGCCAGCCTTTAGGCAAAAGGCTGGAGGCAGCAAACGTCCCGGCTATCGCTGTGGCTCCTGTTTTAATAAAAGACCGCCTGCTCATGTTCGTCATTAATCCCTCCTCAAAAATTTTACAGATACAGGACATATATCATACAAATAGCCAGTTTTCTGACAAAATAAAAACTGCACTTTATATACTATACGTAGTATAAGCAAAAAAGGTTCTTTCGAACATAATATTTTCCTCAAACAGGACCGCTGCTGGGCTATCCCCAACAAAAAGCCGGCACGTCTGCCCTGATAAAAATATGGCTTGACACTCAAACTATTTCGGAATAAACTCCGAATTGGTTAAACTAATTCGGAGTATGGTCCGAAATGGTAACAGTTAAAAGAATACTCAAAATATCCCTCCCCAGCAGGCAATCGGCTTTTCTCTGGGGCCCTCGAAAAACTGGCAAATCCACTTATCTCAAGGAAACTTTCCCGGAAAGTATTTATTATGATTTTCTTAAAACAGACGTAGCTCTAGAACTTACCAAGAGGCCGGCATTATTGCGAGAGCAGCTATTGGCTAAGGACGAATCAAGCCTTAAGTATCCCATCGTCATTGATGAAGTTCAAAAGGTGCCTGAGGTTATGGACGAAATCCACTGGTTAATAGAAAACAAAGGCTTGAGCTTTATCCTATGTGGTTCGAGCGCCAGAAAACTGAAAAGAGGTAGAAACAACCTGCTGGGCGGCAGAGCCTGGCGGTATGAAATGTTTCCGCTGGTCTCAGCCGAACTAAAAAATATTGATCTACTTAGAGCCCTGAACCATGGGCTCATCCCTGACCATTATTTCAGTCACGATTATAAAATGTCATTACGAGGTTATGTTCAGGATTATCTTAAGGAAGAAGTTTTCGCCGAAGGCTTAATCCGGAATGTGCCAGCTTTTGCCAGGTTTTTTGATGCTGTTGGATATACCCATGGGGAGTTGATCAATTTCTCTAATATCGCCAGGGACTGTGGCGTTGATTCTAAAACAGTAAAAGAATACTACCAGATACTAGCTGATACTTTACTTGGGCGGCTGATTGAGCCATTCAGAAAGAGGCAGTCGCGCCAGGTTATAACCAGAGCACCAAAGTTTTATCTTTTTGACGTCGGTGTAGCCGGGGCGATTATGAAGCGTCAGATTTCAGAAACACGAGGCGAGCAGTTTGGCAGGGCCTTTGAGCATTTTATATTTATGGAAATTCAGGCTTATAGTTCCTATAGCCGCCTGGATTTCCCTATTCATTTCTGGAGAACAAAATCCGGTCAGGAAGTGGATTTTATCCTGGGAAACGGCGAAGTGGCCATCGAAGTAAAAGGCCAGAAGCTGGTTGATAATAAAGAGCTAAAATCGTTAGCTGCCTTTATAGAAGAGAACCATCCTAAGAAGGCCATTGTTGTCAGTAATGAAACAGAAGCCCGCCGGGTTGGATCAATATTCATTCTGCCCTGGCGCACATTTTTGAATGAACTCTGGGCTGGAGAGATAACCAGTTAGCTTGTTTGGGATCCAAGAAAAGAGTGATAGAATAAGGTTCTTTAAGGGATATGGGATTGTAAAAAGGGGAATGGACAATGGAAGAAGTGAACTGGAACAATTTCAAAGCGAAGTTTCACGATCACGAGCAAACGGCTTTTGAGCGGCTTTGCTATCTACTGTTCTGTAAGGAGTACGGCAAGGACACCGGTATTTTTCGTTTCAATAATCATGCTGGAATTGAAACGGATCCAATAGAAAAAGATGGCCAGGTAATCGGCTGGCAGGCCAAGTTCTATGATACGAGGCTATCAGAGCATAAGGATGAGCTAATCCAGTCAATCGATACTACCTTGGCGAGGCATCCCGAGGTAAACAAGATCATTTTTTATACGAACCAGGAATTTGGCCAAGGCAAAAAAAAGTCTGATCCTCAATACAAGACGGATATCGAGAATCATGCCAGGGGAAAAGGCATCAATATCGAATGGAGAACATCAAGCTTTTTCGAGTCTCCGTTTGTCTGTCAGCAGAATTCTAGCATAGCTCAGCATTTCTTCAGCCTGAAGAAAGGGATTTTGGATTCTGTCACTGAGCTATCGAGATATACCGAATCTATTTTAAAGCCGATCCGCTCGGAAATATCGTATGACGGCAAAACAATAAAGCTGGATAGGTCTGCGGCTTTGAAGATCCTCTTGGATGTGAAGGATAGCTCTTCTCCCATAATTCTTAGCGGCGGAGCCGGCGTCGGTAAGACAGCCGTGATCAAGGATTTTTATGATGCGTTCAAGGAATCTCATCCTCTGTTTGTATTGAAGGCAACTCAGTTCAGAAACATTTCCCATATCAATCAGCTATTCAAAGATTACGGAGAGATCACCGCGACAGACTTCATCAACGAGCATAAGGATATTGGAAAGAAATACCTCGTCATTGATTCAGCGGAGAAGCTGGCGGAAATCGAAGATCGGGAAATTTTCAGAATATTTCTCTCTACCCTTTTGGAAAACGGATGGACGGTCATTTTTACGGTCAGATATAGCTATTTGGACGATCTCCGCTTCCTGTTGAAGGAAATCGGGGTCAGTTTTACTTCTGTCAACATACCTGGTCTCACACGGGCGGAGCTAGAACAGATTGCTTCTGATCACGGCATCAGACTTCCCAAAAATGAGAGGCTTAAAGAACTCTTAGAGACACCGATTTATCTGAATATATACCTGCAAAACTACACGAGCATGCGAGATGATGTTAACTATTCGGATTTCCGCAACATTATCTGGGAGAAGCATATTCAGGACTCAAGCCACCACTCGGGGAATCTTCACAGACGGAGAGAAGAATGCTTTCTGATGATAGCTCGGAAGAGAGCGAATGAGGGTAATTTTTTCGTTAAGTCTGAGAATTGCGATCAGGAAGCACTTGAAAAATTAGAGGCCGATGAGATCATCCAGCATGACCCCAATGCCGGTGGATATTTTATCACTCACGATATTTATGAAGAATGGGCCTTGGACAAAATTATCGAACAAGCGTTCATTGGGGCCTCGGATTATGGAAATTTTTATCAGACAATAGGAACATCGCTTCCCGTCCGTAGGGCACTCAGGAATTGGCTCTCCCTTAAGCTTCTCATGAATGACGAGAGCGCCAAGCGTTTGATCGAGTTCACTGTCAAAGACAGCGGTATAGATGGGCACTGGAAGGACGAAATATTGGTCGCGGTGCTTTTATCTGATTATTCCCGCATTTTCTTTGAACGCTTCGAAGATGAGTTGCTGGAGGGATTGGATGAGGAGTCTTCAGGGGTCGTGAAGGCTCTCGGTGACGGCTTCAAATACGAGAACAGGTTACTGCACAGGATTCTCTTTCTCTTGCGGATCGCCTGCAAAGCTATAGATGAAGATTTATTGAGACGCCTCGGGTTGACAAGGGCCGGGGCGGTCTTGCTGCAGACCGTTTTTACTAAGCCAAAAGGAAGCGGCTGGGACTCAACAATTGCCTTTATCAACAAAAACAAGGGAAAGCTACGGTTCAGATATATGAACGCAGTTCTTCCTGTGCTGGATGATTGGAACCTAAGCCATAAGCAAGGAGAGACCACGAAAAATGCAAGTCAAGTAGCATTGTTTTATTATGAGGAGCTGACTAAACAAGAAAGTTTCTACTTCAGCTCCCGCGACGATACGAAAGACAAGCTTATAAGGGCAATCCTTAACGGTTCGGGCGAGATCAAACCCGAATTAAGGGCCATTGTAAATAAAATCGTAACCAGAAAAGACACCAGCCACAGGGGCCGATATTACGAGCTTGGGAAGGCAATCCTTTCGTCGATTATCAGTAGCTCTGTGATCTCTGAGCACCTCCCTGAGGAAGTAATAAAGCTTGCTGAGCTCTTTTGGGTTTATGAGCCCAAAGAGGATCAATACCCGTTTTCCAGCGCCAGGATTGACATCGAGCAATATTTCGGTTTGTCAGAAGGCCATCATGATTATTACCCCGCGAGCGCTTTCCAGACCCCCATCTTGCCGTTACTGCAGACTTATCCTCAGAAAACGGTCGACTTCATCCTTTCCTTTACAAACAAATCGATCGAGTATTTTGCGAAATCAGAACTCGGTCAAAATGAAGTGAAAACTATTAATGTGGTTATCGATGATTCCGGCAATACCGTTAGGCAGTATATATGCGATAGGATCTGGAATTTATATCGGGGCACTCAAGTAGCACCTCCTTTACTCGAATCCATCCACATGGCACTGGAGCGGTGGTTGCTTGAAGTCGCAAAATTGGCAGATTCAAAAATCACCGAAAGCTGGTGTTTGTATCTGCTCAAGAATTCCCGCTCAGCCTCAATTACGGCAATTGTCGCAAGTATTGTTCTCGCTGAACCATCAAAACTATTCAATGTTGCGAAATTGCTGTTTCGCACCAAGGATTTGTTTTTTTACGATACAGCAAGGATGCAGTTGGACACGACCGCCAAGGATCTTTATGCCATGAGCTACGATCCGACAGGCCTATTTATGAACGAACGCCTTGAGACCTGCGACGATAAACACCGCTCGAACTCGCTTGAAAATCTTGCCCTCCAGTATCAGCTATCTTCCACAGAAGGTGAAGAAGAGGAAATGCTCAGGCAGAGACAAGAAATCATTTGGAAAATATTTGATGATCACTACAAACGGTTGCCTGAAAAGTCCAATGAGACAGAAGACGACAAGACCTGGAGACTGTGTCTGGCGCGCATGGACCGACGAAAGATGAAAATCACGACGGAGCAAAAAGACGACAAAGTTTTTATAAGTTTCAATCCGGAGATCGATCCTGAGCTGAAAAAGTATAGCGAAGATTCCTTGGCCAGAAACTCGGAATCAATGAAGTATATGCCATTGATGTTATGGGCGAGGAACAGATTTGAAAGAAACGAAGATTATAAAAAATATCCTCAGTACGAAGATGATTACAAGCTAGCCATTTCAGAATCGAAGAAGATTGTTGAGGGATTGGAGGATGACAAAAGTGAAGGCCAAAGTTTCACTTTGTTTTATCGCTCGGTTCCGTCTTATGTATGCGCCGTATTGATTCGGGATTTCCTGGATAAGCTAGATTCGGAAGAAAGAGAGTTTTGCAAGGATGTGATCATCAAGCAAGCCGCAGCGCCTCTCGGAGACGCCTACGGCTATCAGATTGGCGATGGCATTGACGCAGCTATCAACGCGTTGCCTTTGTTGCTGAATTTGTTCCCTGATGATGCAGCCGATATAAAGATGATACTTCTTTTTACGTTGTTCGACTCAAATCCGATCGGCGCGGGTCAACAGTTTTCGGACTACACCATAGGAGCAATTTTTGACGTATTATGGAATGAAAGCCATGCTGACGCAAATTCAATATTTATAGGGTTCCTGCGGCTGAAGCCGTTATACGATAAGCTATTGGACTCTTACCAGCAAGAATATTTTAGACAAGAAAAATACGATCTTCCTAAATCCAAGGTACTTGAGGCGTTTTATGAAAAGTATCATGAAGAAATTGCTAGGGTCACTAATAATGAAATTAATTACTCAGAAATTGATGTCAATCAAATAGATCTTGATACTCTAGTTACGGCATTCAGGCTTTTGCCTATAGAAATATCGGACGAGGTTCACAAAACATTCATGCGACAGGTTTTTCCGATTTTTTCCAAGGAGGTATTCAAGGACAGGCATAAAAGAGATAAAGAACACCAATTTGATTACATGGCAAGGCAAACATTTCTGGAAAAGCTTGCCTATATCGTCCTATCAACCAAGGCCGAAGAAATAGAATCGTATCTTAGGCCATTTTTGGACGACTTCGAGGGTTCAGATGGTGCCGAGGACTTCTTCAGGGAATTTGTCAATGCGGAAGATAGGGTCGCGCAATATGAGCAGTTTTGGATTGTCTGGAAACTATTTTATCCAAAGATAGTGGCCCTGGCTAAAGGCAAAGGCTCCAAGTTCTATTCAAAGAAGATAATACGTAATTATCTCTTGGCTGGGGATTACAGGAGAGAAGACGCGAGGGAATGGCATACTCTAAAGGATCGCGAAAAATCATTCTTTAAAAAAGTATCCGAGGATATAGGGAGCAGCCCTTCAGTCCTGTATTCGCTGGCAAAACTTTTGACTGACATAGGGAGTGCCTTTGGAGACGATGGGATACTTTGGATCAGCGATATGATCAAGAACAATCCTGGCTTGTCTTCAAAAGAGCTGGAAGTGAATACCGTGTATTATCTGGAAAATCTTGTAAGAAGTTACATTTTTAAAAATCATCATAAAGTCCGAACAACGCTTCGCCTAAAAAATCAAATTATGATCATTTTAGATTTTCTTCTGGAAAAAGGTTCCGTCACAGCATATTTGCTACGAGAAGACATATTATAAAAAAGATCTGCGAATATTTCTTTGGCAAAGTGCAAGAAACTCTCCACCAAGAATCATTTTGGGGAACGGTATAACCTCCTAAACTCGCCTGACGTCTTATACCTTATAAATCTTGGAATTTGGCCAATGATTTATTTTTCCTAAGCCCTAACTGGCCATGTCAAGTTTAGTTTGCAATTTGGCCATCGTAGACTCTCCATTTATTCACCTTAACTAGCTGCCTGGGCTTGCTCTGACTCTAACAACTGCCCGAGCTTATCCGCCCTGATGTAAGCATACTCATTGGCCCAGTCCTCTGAGTACTCTATGAGGTAGGAGGTAATAAGCCTCAGATAAGACTCAACCGAAGGGAAAACTCCCACCACTCTGCTCCTCCGCCTTATCTCTCGATTGGTCCTCTCCAGACCATTGGTCGAAGAGAGACGACGTTTGTCTATCTCCGGAAAGAAGTAAAACTGAAGTGAGTCCTCCAGTCCCTCCTCCAGACAGCGCATAGCCTCTGGATAGCGACCCTCATACTCCTCGATTATCAAAGCAGCCAGCTTCTCCGCACTCCTCTTGTCCGGTTGAAGCCAGATCTGCTTCAGCTTCTCTGCCACCCGGGCTTTATCCCGGTGCGGCGCTCTGACCAGGATGTTCCTCATGAAGTGAACCTTACATCTCTGCCAGCTCGACCCCACCCATTCCTTCCTCACTGCCGCCTGGATCCCAGCATGAGCATCAGAGATGAACATCTTCACCCGCCTGACTCCTCGTCTCTTAAGCTTCCTCATAAACTCTCGCCACGAGTCCTCCGTCTCTTCCCACATCGGCTCCACTGCCAATATCTCCCTCTGGCCATCTTTATCTACCCCATAGGCTATCATCATCGCCATCGACACTACCTTCCCTCCAGCCCTGACCTTCTCATAGATCGCATCTACCCAGATAAATGGATATTCCGCCTTTAACTGCCTTGTCCGAAACTCCTCTACTCTCCCATCCAGCCCCTTCGTTATCTCCGAGACCTCTGAGGCCGAGATACCCTCTATCCCCAGACTCTTAGCTAAACGCTCTATCTTCCTCGTCGAAACCCCATTAATAAAGGCCTCCTGGATCAGACTGATCAGTGCTGCCTCGCTCCTCTTCCTCTCAGTGACAAAAAACGGCACATATCCACCTTTCCTCACCTTCGGCACCACCAAATATAAAGTCCCTACCCGACTGTCCAGCCTCCTTACCCTGTACCCTGAAAAATAGGTCTTCCTCTCCCCACTGTGTTTCCCTCGCCCTGCTCCTACCTTGGCCTCAGACTCTATCTTCATCAGCTCCCCTAATAACCACTCCAGCATCGCCTTCACCGGATCCTGCTCCGTTAAAAATCCTGTTAGCAATCCTTCCAGTAATGCCTTATAATCTCTTCGAGCCATCGTATGTAAGCTCCTCCTTTCTTGAGATTAACTTCTTTAAAAGGAGATTCTACGATGGCTCACTCCTTTAATCCAATTTGCAAACTTCCTTATACACCAGCCCCTAACTTTCCTGTAAAACCGGAAAAAAGGTTTTCATTTCAATTTGTCTTGGACAACGTTGATGTTCTTATAATCAGAAATTTATAAGTCTAAATAGCTCTTCTGGCCAATTTGGGTCTTCTAAGAATAAAACATGATTGTTTACACAATCGTCTCTGCTCGGATGATCATCCCATCGTTTAATAACTTCTCTATAAGAAGTTTCTGAAAGGATAAATGATTCCAATACGATGTTTTTATTATTAAGCTTTCTTTCCACATTTTTAATCTCTTTGCTAAACTGGACCTTTTCATCATTGAATCCTTTTGAATGCTCCAAACCCTTAGGATCTAAAAAAACAATTGCCTGCTTTCCTGTCATTTCAGTCGATTGCCCAGAATTTATGGGCTCTTTTGCCCACATAATAAAATCCGGATAAAACTGGGACCAAGTCAGTTGAAAACCCAAGCCTGAAAAAGGAATATTTCTCAGCAAATAAACCTCAAACTTCAATTCTCGCTCGTGCTGTTGCAGATATTTCTTTAGGTCAGCCAAAAAAGTTTTTTCACTCTCCACTAATCCGGGCGGAGAAATCTTCTCAATTTTTTTATTTTTAACAAGTATTGGCAGATAGATAGAGTTATGAAAATAGATTCTCGGTAAATTGTTGTTCTCCCCCTTAAGCAACCTCCCTAGATCGTTTTTAAGCTTCCGAATGTCCTCTATTAATCTTTTTTCTTTTCTGTTGACCTGAATTATATAGCCTTGTTTCCCTTCTGAAATTAAAGGCAGTGGTATCTGCTTGAATTGTTCATATCGCAAATTATTCGTTTCAAAATGCTTAGCATGTTTCCTGAAAAACAAATCGATATATTTTTTTAAAATTAAGAGGGCCAGATCCTCCTGCCGCCTGATATCCTTTTCACTTTTTATATCAAAGATTTCTGGCAAAGACAGAATCCCATATCTATCGGACATCAAAATGCTCCTTAAGATCCATTGGTTAAAGACCAAATTCCAATAATTCCTGGCCAATTTAAATGTATATAACTCTTGCCAGATTCTTTGCCAGTCAAATAAGGCCAAAATATCTGGGTCGAAGTGGGCTTTTGCTTCACCTGGTTTTAACTCTGTTTTTTTAACCCCTTCTTTTCTGTCTTCAGACTGCATTATTGCGACCTTCGGCATGAGGTCTAATGTAACGTAAATTCTATCATCAATAGCTAACCTTAATATTTCTTCCTCTTCATATTTTTTCTCAGGTCTGGTAAGTGTTATAAGCTCATTCCATCTGTCTTGATGTTGAGGCTCCACTGGAATTTCGATGGTCTCTAGTTCCACTTCTTCTTTGCCTATTGCCTCCAGAAATCTATTTAAATAATCAGCCCTAATGCCATAAACATTGAGTCTTTCTAAAAGTCGGATTTCAGGATTGTCAGCACTTCTCTTGAGAGACATGCCTTTGCCTTTTAATCTCACCCCTCTACCAAACAACTGAATTATCTGCGGTCCTTGTCCCTGGCCAATATTTAAAAGTCCCATCGAAGAAACACGCCAGGTATCCCAGCCTTCGATGAATTTCTTTGACCCGATAAGAATGTTTATACTGGAATCAGCCCTTTTTATGTCATCAAAAAGTGAAGATGAAATGCTGTCTGACTCAATTTCAATTCCCTTCTCTTCCACCATCTTTTTAAACCCTGAGACTTCGCCGATATTGATAACCCCAAAATAATCATTGTCTCCGATTCTCAAGCCCAGTTCGCCTTCGGCATTTTTCAGTTCGACCAGTCTGAACTCCCCCTTGCCACCGAAAACCTTTCTAAACAAATCGTCAAAATCTATTTCCCTTCCTCTTAGATAAGCAAACCTATCGTGAAAAACATCCTGGTCATCTTCATTTTTAAGATTCGTCTCCCCTTTCAAGATTTTATCTACCCAGCCTCTTGTCCAATTTTCTTCCCGGATGGTCTTACTTACAAGGTCCACTATTTGGACAACATCTGATTCTTCCCCTCTCCCGGTAACAGTAGTGCCGACAAAAATCCATAGAGGCTTTTCGAGGTTATGATCCAAAGCTTCCCTTTTATGCTCTTCATAAACTAGCAGCTGTTCATAAAAGGACAAAAGATTAGCCGTGAACATTATCTCCTGGAAATCCTTATCGCTTATTTCCTTCTTTTCAATATTCAAAACAGAGAAATCCTTGCCATATCCGTCGAGATAGAAATACTTATACGAATAATCAAAGACGATAGATTTGGCATATTCTTCAAGCGTCTCTTTATTTTTTTCACTTAGAATCTGTCCAAAAGTTGCACTGTATTCAAAGACAAAACCCTTTTCAGCCAGTCTGTTTCTAAGCTTGGCCCATTTTTGTTCTTCTGATTTTTTTCCTTTGTGGCCTTCATCTACAAAAACAAGATTCCTGCCTTCAAAAGCATCTACGGGAAGTGTAACGCCACCACCTTTCTTCTCTTCAACAAATTTAGTCATTTCAATGACTAAAACTTCGTTTTTGCCTTTTAAGCCCCCATTTTGACCGCCAGAATAAAGCCGAGCTGATATACCGCTTTTTTGTAACTCCTCGAAATGCTGCCTGGAAAGCCCCTCATTCGGAGTGATCAAAATAATATTGTCTGGAGAAAATAAGTCGTAATTAAAAAACTGGTAATAATTTATATGGGTAATCAGAGTCTTGCCAGAACCAGTAGCCATCCAAAAAGCAAGCTTTTTTAAATCTTCTTCTTCAAAATCATCGATTAATTCTATCTCTTCACTTATTTTGTAACCCTTCAAGAAAGTATTGAGCTCAATCAAAAAATCAGATTTTTTATTCTTTAGATTATCCAGAACGATTTCGGCAAAAAGAACAGCTAAATACTGAAAGTATTTTAAGCTGACCTGTTGACGCCTGAAATTTATTTTCTTCACATAAAATTGAATATTCTGGTCATATTCAAGAAGAGCATCTTTTGATAGCTGCAGCCCGTCAAGTCCAATCAAGCTCTTTACAAAATAGCTCCTTCCATCAGAATCGATGCCCTCATTTTTATCTTTTAAATCATCCAACAAATCCTTTATGTCGCTCACTCCAAATTGCGAAAGCAAATATTTATTTAGAACAAGATATTTTTCTATCTCCATATTTCAATTCCTTCTCTTAGAGCATAATATGTAACCTCCCCAACATTATCCTTTGATTCTTCCAGCTCTTCCTCTGATTTGAGGATAATATCATTAGGAATACCGAGCCTGGCCAGCCTTATTTTTATAGCATCAATAATTTCCCACTTCTCCATAAAATCCATTCTCTTATCAATAACGACGAGAATATCCCAATCACTATCAGGTCTGTAGCTGCCTTTTGCCCGGCTTCCAAAAAGAAGCATTCTTATTATTCTTAGGCCTCCGCCTTCTACCTCTTCCTTAATTATTCTTTTTATCTCCTCCATATCATCCTTCCATCAGTTTTTTGAACTCTGGTTCAATATAGCGGATTTCTGCTGGATGTTGGCCAAGTTCCGGAGTTAAAACACTTTGACCATTTACATAAACGATATGTGGTGCCCAGGTTTCAAGCTCGTCAATAATAAACTCTTTATCTCTTTTCAAGTCATCATCACTCCAAGTATCTTCATAAGGCCTCCAGACGACGGCTATGTCTTTTCCGTCTTTCTCGCCGAGGATAAATAGATATTTTCTATGGTTATCTCTTGTCTTTATTTTTTTAATCTTTAATCCAAGTAGATAATTGAAAGTTTCTGGAACATCCACGATAGTCTCTTGGGGCTCGCCGACTTCTTGCAGGTTGACTTTAAGCTTATAAGCAAAGGGATTTTTTAAGTACTCAATGTTCAGAAGGTAGGGACTTTCTCTTGTTTCAAAATCCAGAAAATATTTCAACAGGTAATCATCTCCGAATTTTAGCCCAGCCTGGACACTCTCTTTAAGTTCAATATTGTCTAGGGCATCTTCATATTGCTCTAAAACCTGATACTTGAAGAAACCACCCGATCTTTCCTCATTATACCTTTCTATGACATCCTTTATTTTCGATATTCCAGATTTATCATAAAACATAACCGTCTTCATTCTTGGCATTATGATATTCCAGAAATGTTCGCCCATCTCAACACCTATCCATTTTCTACCAAGTTTATGTGCTACTGCGGTTGCTGTACCACTACCGAGGAAGAAATCCATAACAATATCGTTTTCGTTAGAAGTTGATTCTACAACCCTATATAATAACTGCTCAGAGTTCTCAGTCTGAAAATTCCAGCCAAATGAATAACCTGGAATATCAGTCCAATCAGTATCTATAGGTTCTCTACCATCTGTTTCGACAAGGTACTCAACTCTGGGCTTGTCTTGAAAGCATTGAGGGCAACCTTTCCACGTTCCTTTATAATGTAAATATCCACAATTACTACATCTTATTCTTATCTTACCTTCTTTTTCTAATTGGTTAATTTTTTCTTGTCCAAAAGTCCATGCCCTTCCAGGCGTGTGGGGATACAGGGCAACACCGAAAATCGTTCTGGGCTTCCCTCCTACTTTTCCAGCAGTCATAGATGTCATATCATGCCACCATGGTTCTTTAGGCTTAAAAAGCCTTTTTCTAAACCCTTTAAATAAGAAATGTTCTGTTGTGGCATAATAAAATAAAGAATCCGTAGCCGTTGGAAATCTATTAGCTCCAAACCCGGTTTTTACTATCCTATTAACTTGAATTTCATTTAAGAAAATAGGAAAGGTTTCATTCATTAAAGGTCTTACGATCCAATTTCCGTTATAATCACATCTGACAAAAATACTCCCTCTATCACTCAGCACACCTTTGGCCAGACCCAGCCTGTTTTCAAGTATGCTGGCCCAAGTAGAATCTTTGTATTTCACATTATAAAGATAATCAGCGTCCTGTTCTTTATTGAACGGCGGGTCAATGTAAATCGTCTGTACCTTTTCTTTATACTTCTCCAGGATCAAATTCAATGCCTGCCAATTTTCACTCTTAATAAGCAAGCCATCTATGATCACATCGAGCTCATTGTTTTCGGTAAGCCTCTCAAGGAGTTTTTCTTTAAATTCCTGGCTGAAATTTTTAGTATCTAACGGCAGTTTTTTATATTCTATTCCTGTTAAATCTCTTTTAAGAATCAAATCATCTTCTTTCTCGACCATGCCGAACCCCAGCTCTTTCCACTCTTTTAATTGCTCCTGAGCCTTCAAAATGCAGCCAATAACTTCGTTTAGGAAATCTTCTCCAGCATAATCTTTTATCTTATCGAGGGAAATCACATATTCGGTATTTATCACAAACTTCTTTTTCTCCCAGAGCCTCTTCTGAAAGTCTTCTAATTGCGAAAGAAAGTCAATAATATCCTCCCCGATTTCTTTGACGACCTTGGCTCTGGTTATATGCTTATCCAGGAATTTTTCTTTTTCGAGTGTCTCAATGGATAGGACCTCAGACTTGATAAAATAATCCAGTTGTTCTGAGAGGAACCTTTTGAGGTTTTTATGAATAAAATAATCCCTGGTGTTTTTTGAGCTAAATCTATTTAGTTGATAGAGAAGAAGGGGCTTGTCATTTTTATATGTCTTCATCAAGAGTGCTTTGATCTGGGTATTTTTTATCTCTTCTAAAACCCTATCAAAGCTTTTCTGGTTTATCTTCTCTTGCTTAGAAGTATTGCTGCCACCCTCCACCTGATAAGCCTTTACTTCCTCTTCGTTAAGTTCCCTGTACTGGAAACGGATAATTATGCAGTTATCTTGGCCTATTTCTACCGGATTTTCATCATCAAGCACAAAGAATCTTTCTTTGGTAGCTTTTTTTGAGCCTACTTCTTCCCTGGCTGAAACGACTCGGAAAATTGCTTTAATACTATCAGCTTTAAAGGTGTAATCCCGGAATAGAAGCCCGGTTTTTGTGTAATATTGTTCATAATTGGCCCAGTAGAGTTTCACTTCTTCGCCGTTATAGGGGATGGCATATTTGTGGCCCTTTATTGAGTAGCGATACTGCGGAACAAAATCCCCATCTTCGTAGTAGCGGGAGAAGAAATTATATAGATCGTTAAAGACCTGGGATTGTATCTCATCTATGGCTTGAGCCTCATCTTTTCGGGCTTTTATCTCGAGAAATTCCTTCCCTAAAGGTGTATTTTCAAATTCTTTTCTGAGGTCTCCAGATGGAGTAAGGGCCTGATCCCCCAGGGTCTGGGCAACCTTCTGCCTTATTACCTCAAAACTCTGGTTAATAGCTTCTTGGCGTTCAGTCTTATGTTTCGAGAAAGCAGCTTCTACTCGGTTTTTGAGGTCCTCCCGAATAAAAGTCTCAATTTTAGAGCGTTTATAATTCAAAATTCTGTATATGCCGAAATCTAAATCTGAAGCCTCAAATTGAAAAAGTTTTTCTAGTAAGCCCTGAAATTTTTCAAAATTACCCATTATTGCCTCTCAGTTCAGTCCATTTTATCGACGTGTAAATATTTACAAAATTAAATTCAGTTTAAACAAAATTAAAACGATTGTTAAGTGTTTTTTCCTTAAATCAGATTAAAAAACTGAAAATACAAGGGCCAAAGGCCACACCCCCTTCCGCCGCCTACTCAGAGCTGGCAGTCTTTTCTACATAGACTCTGACTTTTTCGAGGGAAGAGCGGACACCGCTTTTATACAGTGGCTTTCTGATAAATTCTGGCACAGGGAAACCGGGCACCACCCGACTTCCGTAGCGGCCAATTGTTTTTCCCTCGCCAGCCGGATACAGCCTCCAGAAACCAGACAGATCTTTTAAATCATGCGGTGCCTTTTTATCGAGTTCCCACCAGAGATAATATAACTCCGGCAGGAAGTGATGAACGACGGTATATCTGACCTTTTGCCCCATGACTTTGACCTCAAATTCTGTCCGATTGAAATCTTCTCCTGCTTCAAGCACCCTTAACTTCTTTATTTCTTCCAGGTACTCAATCTGCCTGTCTGTAGCCGAAAGAATTTCCCAGGCTTGCTCCACCGCGACCTTGAACATGACTGCTGCCGCTATGACTGAATGCCCATCCGGCGTAACTTCAGGCGAGGAGGTCATGACCACTTCGCCGGCCTGAAGCTTTTTTATCTGCTCTGGTGACAAACCTTTTAAGCCATCCGGCCCAAAATCAGGTATCCGTAACGAGGAGGAATTTTCTTGTGCCTGCCGCTGCGGCTGCATTTGTCCTTGTCTTTTTTCATCTCCCAGGATCCCCAATCTCTCGCCTGGTAAATATCCAGCAAAAAGACACGGCGCAGAAAAGACGAATAAAAAAATAAATAAAAAGTCGAATTTTAAATCGCTTGTTACCAACCTCCGGATCCGACCTGAACGAATTTTTCTCACCTCCTCATTAAATATCGGATATTTAAACTTTTAAATCAACCAACGTTTAATCTATTCTGATAGCTGCCGGGCAAAAAATAGCAGAGAGGAATTTCCCCTTATTTCTTTTTGCTTTTTATTTTTACATTTGATGGATGCTATGAATTTCCATGACCGATACCTCCCATAGAAATTACCTGCTCACTGGAGGTTTTCCTCTCTTTTCCGGCCTTTTAACTTCTTGAAAATTGATTGTGATATTTTTAGTTATACTTGACAACTGGTTAATATTCAGCTATATTTCATCGCTCTCGAAGGGCAATAAGGGCGGTAAAGGGGTTTGTGGCGGCTAGGGCCGAAATGTCTGCGATATAGCTATCAAGCTAGACGGACGGACTTCAGGCCTGGCTACCTGAAAAAATAATCTGGGCGAGCCAGGGTTTACCGGGTAACCAATTAACCCTGAGCTAGATAATGCTGTCAATCTAAACTGAATTTAATTTTTTTGAAAGGAGTTTTGCATGAAAAAAGCAGTTCTCGGATTGGTAGTGGTTCTTTTCGTTTGCACACTTGCCGTCTCGGCTCAGCCCGTCGGCAAGAAATTTGAGTTAGGTCTTGGCTGGTCTTTTTCCAGTTACAAATGGAGTGACGCGCCGGAGTCAGATTATGTCATCAACATTCCTCTGCGTTTCGGCTATTATATCTGGAAGGGATTGGAAATTGAACCAGAGTTGATGCTGACCAAGATTAAACACGTGGATCTTGGCTATAACCTGGTGGCTAATGTCTCTTATAATTTCAACCTCAAGGGAAACCTGAGACCATTCGTTCTGGCTGGTGTCGGCTTTGGCAACGGATATGGGATAGCTTCCATAGCCGAGGGCGATTCCAGTGTCGATGCTACTCTGGTTAATCTGGGTGCCGGCGTTAAATATCTGCTTGGTAATGTTGCTGCTCTGCGTGCTGAATATCGCTATACGCATAACCATATGAAACAGGATATGGAAGAACTTTATGGCATAACAGCCGAGCAGGCCGGATCAAGCATAACAGAGAACTTAAACGAACATCAATTCCTGGTCGGCATTTCTATTTTCTTTTAAATCTTGAGGAGAAAGCTGACCTGATTTCTGATTAATTTCAAACTTGAATATCGAAGGGGAGCTTTTCCAGGCTCCCCTTTTTTTTATTCTCGCCTGAGTCAGCCAGTTATAAAGATGAACAGCCCGGCCCATGATTCATTCTCAGAACAACTGGCAAAAATTATTACCTCTTATTTGCGAAGACCGCTGATCTTAGGCGCCCCCCGCCCACGTTGTTTTTTTAACCCAGAGGCGACAATCGGAACATACAGCTCTCCAGGACCTGTTTCGATTGGCACCTCGCCGCCGCCACGCGGCCAAACCTCGTTCCATTTCCACTCCCCGCTTGGAGGCCGTATCTTAATCTCATTATGTTGGGTTATTGACCGGCCAGGCTGATTGTGTTTAAATTATTCAGTGCCGCCGGGGTGGCGGAATTGGTAGACGCAAGGGACTTAAAATCCCTCGGGGTGTAAGCTCCGTGCCGGTTCGAGTCCGGCCCTCGGCACACCTCTTCTTCGTCCTATCTATTTGACTGTTATCAGCTGGCCGGATGAATAAGCGGTAAACTCCGGCGCATACATGGATTGAAGGACAGCCGGCCCGGTCTTAAATGTCCCGGCCGTCGCACAGCGCAGACGGTAGGTGAAGGTATATTCACCCTGAGGCAGCCACTCGATAAAGAAATTCGTCCCGCTGTCCCTTATCTCCTCATAGCGGGGTAAGCCGAGCTCATATCTCCAGCCTGAGGTCAATCTTACCGGCTCACAGCCGGCCGGTCGCGGGTCGCGGAGATGAACATATTCAGCGGGATGCCTGGATTTAATGGTCAGCCGCACTTCTATTTCATCGCCAACCGCCAGCACCGCGCCTTGAGCTATCGGCTGAAGCACAATCCCCTTCTTCCCTTTTTGAATCCGCCTAAAATAGCTCCGCTCGACACCAAACAAATCGCTATCGCTTGCCGCCGGCATCTGCTCGGTGCTGAAATGCCAGGTAGCACTGGCCAGGGCCAGGGCTTTCCCCTGCTTTTCAAACTTAACCGTGGCACAAGGCGGGCCGAGCTTTTCGCCCGAAATAACCACCTGATTCTTCTTGCCTGTGTATCTATCAGGCTCAAAGACAAAAGTTGTTTTCTGGCCGCACATTTCTGCCGTCACCGTCTCGCGCGCGGCCAGAGCGCCAGTCTTTTTTAGATACGAAGCCACCGAATAAAGAACTTCGGCCGTCGCCCTGGTTGACTTCCAGTGGTTGAGCTTTTTATTGAGGAAAAGCCACTGAACAATTCCCGCCGCCCGGCTATCGGCCGGGTTAAGCTCGAGCAAAGTGCGCAGGGCAAAAGCCTGGCTTTCAACCATATCGTTATACCAGAGCCAGCTTCTCTCCTCAGGCGTCCAGCTTGTCCCCTCCTCTTCGGTGGTGCGGGCTCTATCCATAACGCTTTCCCAGACAAGAGTAGCATCGGCCGCCCGGCCAGCCCTTTTTAGAGTTAGAGCCAGTAACCCTCTAAGATAGAGTGAACACTCGCGCCAGTGCTTGAAGGAATAATCGAGCATCCGGACTCTCTCGTCCTGATTGAAAGCCTCGCCCGTCCAGCTTTTATCGGGGAAATTGGTCAGAACATAATTAAGCAAAACGATTAGCCCCGGGCTCTCGCCGTCTTTTTTATCTTCTTTCATCTCTAAGGAGAGTCTCTCTATATAGTATTTGTGCAAATACTCTATAGCTTTAGAGACGGGCTTTTTGGGCATCCCCACTCCGAATTCAAGAGCCCTCGAAAAGCCGTTGACAATATATAGAGTCATATAGGGTGATTCCGGGCCGCCTGGCCACCACGGGAAGGCACCAGAGGCGAGCTGTGCATCAAGGAGCTTTTTAAGATTGGCTTTCCGCTCGGCCTCGGCTACCTGCGGGTTAAGAACCCTGGCCAGCTCTTGATCCGGGCCAGTTCCAGCACTAACGGCAGAGCCAGCACCGGCTCTCGCCTTATCCCTGACACCACCCCGCGCCTCTTCCAGCCAGGGAGTTTCCTCGAGGGCCATCTTACGGTTTGGATCGCTCCGGTCAAAAGCCTCATAAGCCGTTTCTCTTTTGCTTAGTTCTTTCGCCAGGCGCGCCACTCCCGGATACTGCCCGTAGAGGCTGGTCAGGATGCTGGTCGCCAGGAAGCGGTTAAGGGTTTGTTCAGTGCACTCATAAGGATAATTGATAAGGTAAGGCAAAGCCTCAAGCAGGCTATAAAAGAGCTGCCCATCAACGGTTATAACCAGCTGTTCATTGAGACGCGTCGGGTCACTGTCGGAAGCCATCTCCTCAAAAACCACCTGACGCGGCTTCCCATCCTTAAGAGCCACAAAGCGTGACTGGGCAAGATGCATCCTGCCGGGAAGTATAGGCAAGGGCCGCAGCTCGCCATCAGATAGATTACCGGCAGTCGCCACAACCTTAAAAGCCACCGTGCCCGGGCGGGCCGGCGTTTTGAGTGGAAAAGTGACAACGCTCCCCTGCCCCGGTTTAACCGTAAAGGGTTTTCTATCGCTCCCGGGCGCAAGCCCAAAAGCTCCCAGCAGATTTTCGTCCGTCTGAGGATCGGTGACTTCGAGTGTGACCTGTCCTGAAAGCTCGCCCGCGGAAGAGTTCTGGACCATGACCTGAAGGGCCGCTACATCACCTTCACGTAAGAAACGCGGCAGATATGGCCTCACCATGAGTTCCTTGACCGATTGGGCTTCAGCCTCAAGAGATCCAGCCGCCAGGTCGCGGGTCACAGCTTCGACCAACACCCTCCAGGCAGTGACCGAATCAGGCACAGTAAATTCGATCGTGACCGAGCCATCACTTCCCGTGAGGAGATGCGGCTGCCAGAAGGCCGTTTCTGAAAAATCCGACCTGAGCTCCACAGCCTTTTCAGCTTCAGTCTTCATTTTGTATTTTTTCTCATCAAAATTCTCACTGACCCGGGCCTGGGCCATTATTGTGCTTTTAGCCTCAAAGATAGGGGCCTCAGCCTCGACTATCACCTCGTTTCCACGGCTGGTGGCCACTCCTCTCCCGCCTGCTTTTTCTAAAGCACCAAAACCTCTGGACGGATATCCATAGCGGAAGAGAGAAAAGAATTTGTCCTCTTTTAAATGTTCAGAATCGGGCCTAAATCCCCAGTCTGCTGATGACACTTCGAGCACTCTGTCTGGATTTTCCAGCTCTATCTTCCAGGAATTGGAGGCGGTCAGCTCTGGATAAAGAGCTAAAACTGAAGGCGAACGGTGCGCAGCCAGGAGGTCAAGGCTTTTGTCATACATATAAGCCAGAACTTCAGCCGCCCCCTTTTCCGCTGGTCTGTTGTCTGCACTTTCCACCTTCACTTTCCAGGTTTCGGCTTCACCTGGTTTGAGTTTGTCCCGGAAAGTGGCGAAAGACAGCTTCAACTGCTTGTTATCCCAGGGCACAAAGACCGAGGCCTCTTCACTCATAAATTGAAAATCGCAGAGAGCCGTAGCCCGAATACTGAATCCGCCCCTGAGCTCCTCGGTGACAGGTACCTCGATAATTATTTTATCCTTACCGGCGGTCAGCCAGCGGCTTTCTTTGAGGCGATTGCCACTCCAGAATTCAAACCGGATGGGTTGGCCCTCAATACCACTCGAAACTAAAAGATGAGCCGTCTCGCCAACCCGCTGGCTCGGCTTCTCAGCCTTTACCACTAAGGGGAGTTTAAGCTGCGGGCCTGAGTCCCCACCGGCTACCAAAAAGCAGATATCATCCCGCACAGTCACCCCAAAATCGTCTTTGGTTTCGTAGATGAATTTATAGGCTCCAGAGGAAAGGCCCGGGACCTCGGCCATAGCCTGCCCTTTAGCGTCATGCTCTGCCGCCCCATGAGCTACTTCTTTCCCTTCAGCCCACTGTTCCAGAACCTCTTCCGGGCTGATTTTTTCCCAGCGCGGCCGTTGAAGATCTCCGGTAGTTGGTGGGAAATCCGGGTCAACGGTACCAGGTTCCGGAGACAAAGGCTGCTCAGCCGGTAGAAGTGTTTTTTCAGGCTGAACAAGCTCAACAACCCGCCAGGTCCCCCGGCCAGGCTTCGGAATTCCATTTAGGTCAGTCCGGCTGATAGAGAAAGACGCTTTCTCACCGGTCAGATAAAAGCCGTTAGCAGCTTTAACTCTGGCTTCAACATCTATGAAACCAAGATTGAAGCTGCGCTCAGCCGAACGAGTTTCGCCGCCCTCGTCTATAATATCCGCTGATAATCTATATGAATAGAACAGACCGCCCTTTTTAGCCTCCTCAGATTCTTTAGCTTCAGGCGTGAACTCAACTTCAAAAGTTCCATCGTTGGCCAGCTGGCCTTCACCTCCAGCTATGACCTCGACCTCAAGGCGGCCTCTGATTGAAGACCAGGATCGCGCCAGAAAAACCGGCTGGCGTTCTACCTTCCAGATAACTTTTCCTCCGGACAGTGGCAGGCCAAAATAATAACGGGCATTGAGCTTCAGTTTAGCGGGGCGATTAAGGCGGAGCGGTTTTTCGGGGTCATTAACACTGACTTCGAAAGTCGGCCGCTTATATTCCTCGACCTGGATGTAAACGGCACCATAGGGTGAAGAACGCAGTTGCCAGATACCGAGCTGCCGCCCGGTGGCCGGAATTATGAACTCACCACTGGCCGTACCAAAACTATTGGTCACGACTGTTTCCTGGGCCACTTTCTCCCGGTTCTCATCCTCAAGCCAGACAGTGACGTTAGCTCTGGCCTCAGGAGATACCTGGCCTGATTCTGTTTTGCCTTTATAGCCGAGGATTTTCCACAGGATTTTCTGCCCGGGACGATAGATCGACCGGTCAGTATAAATAAGCACTGACCTTGTCTCCCGGTCATCATTTTCCCAGATAGTAAATGTCTGGCGGGAGGAAAGGCTAAAGTCCTCATCTTTTTTTACCGTCTGGATGTAAACCAATCTTGTTCCTTCTTTAAGTTCGAAACGGGCTAGCCCGCTGTTATCAGTCGTCCTGGAATCTAACTTTTTAAAGTTTGACTCTTCACCCAGGTTCCAATCGGAGCCATAAAGTTCAACTGTGGCTCCAGGAACCGGTTGGCCAGTTGTTCCAGAAAGGACCATAACCTCTTCTGCTCTGGCTTCCTCATTAAGGCGCGCCAGAACTGCCAGGTTGCTCAAGCTGACCAAAAAGCCGATTATCTTGTTGTTATCAAGAGCAAGGTCTTCCCTGGCCGAGGCGACGACCAGGTAAAAGCCAGTTTTAAGATCGGCAGGCAAGCCTGAGTAGGTAGTGTGGTTTCGGTAATCACCTCGCTTTTCAAGGTTAACCACCCAGGAAACGTCGGGACGGCGAGCAGCCAGTATTTTGGCTCTCTCCTTGCCTTTTATAACTGAAGAAAAATCCCAGGGGACACTGTTCATAAACTTCTGAAGTACACTCTCCCGGTCGATGGCGAAGGCCCGGAAGTAAAGACGTTCAAGATTGCGGTGGGTAATGCGGATCGAACGGCGTCCGGGCAAATCAGTCCGCATAGTTTCAATCCAGAATTCCGGTCGCTCGATGTCTTTCACTATTTGGAGACATTTGTAACCACCCCAGGAAAGTGGAAAACGTTTCGCCCCCTTAAGAGCTATTTCCCTGGCCCGAATAGGAGCATCTGGTGAATCTTCGCGCATTACCCAATAAGCCAGCTGGGCCTGCCCCATCGCCCACCAGGGTAAGCGGGAATTGGCCGGGGATGCCAGATAATTTTCAAGGTGACGCCTGATGGCAGCCTGATCGTCCTCTCCTTCAAAAAACATATAAAGAGTCTGGACAAGTTCAAAGCGAGCTTCCAGAGAAGCTTCCAGGCGACCCGAGCGCCGGCACCAGTTTTCATGCTCGCTGAGAATAGTCACGGCCTTTTCAAGGGGATGAGTGGTGGGAGAGGTAATAATCCTGAGAGCTTCTTTACCGCTGGTTTTCCCAGCTGAAGAAAGGAAACGGTTGAGGTCAAGACGCCAGATACCGTTTGCCTGGCCTGGTGTCCAGAAATTAGAATCAATCAGAAAATGCCTTAACTCGTAAACAACGGCATCTCGCAGGGTATCGCGGACGCCAGACGGGTAATTGCCAGCTTCCCAGAAATCAGGAAAGTCTGAGATCCGGGCTGAGGCGAGCCGGTTACGGTCCTTCCAGGCACTAAGGAAAGATTGCCAGATTTCCGCCGAGAACTGGTCTTTAGTCCAGGTCTTGAGGTCGCCGTGGTGGGTGCTGCCTTCAAACTGCTCTCGCTGACTTATCTCCCAGGAATTACTCCCGAAGTAATCAAAAAGAGATTTCCCATAAAACAGGCTAAGTAGATCACGCTCTAAAGGAGATGCGGGCCAGGGCTCGGTCATCAGGAGGTCAACTGCTTTTTCTATCTCGCCCACTGCGGCCCGGAGCTGAGCTTCAGTTATAAGCGCCCACGTGCAGAGTGAAGGGTCGTTGGCCTTGCGAGCTTCTTTTCGAAGAGCGGCACACTCCTCGGCAGCAGATTGTAATTTTTCTTCAGCGATGAGCTGCTCAATTTTCTTCCGGCCGGTAAGTTCCTGGGCTTCAGAACTACTATTATTGGCTGATAGGTCAGCAGAATTCTGATCTCCATATTTCAGGCTGGAACTGGAGAAAGAGGTGTGCTTACTAACTGTAAGGTCAGAATATCCACGCGCTTTACTTTTGAAACTGGAAGAACTCCCCTCATTGGCTGTAACGGCAAAAAATAGCATAGCCATAAGGCCAGCGAGGAGAAAGACGGAGAGATGAGAAATAAGTTCTGGTTTTTTCCCCGATTTTGCCTTAGCTGAACTTTTATGATGGCGATGGATAAACATCACAACCCCTTGCCTTGAGATTTTGAAAAGCCCCGCTGGTTCTCAGATTCTAAAGTCTAAGTCTTTACAGGCTTCCTGCTGGGAAATCAACTCCGCCTTCTGCCTGGCTCCTCCATTATAGAATTCAGCCAGGAAATTAGTCAAAGCAAATAATTTATTGGAAATTATGGCGGCTTTAAATGCAGCTTCGTGCCTCACCTCTAAAAAAGAAAAACAGTAGACACCTTTTATATTTTCTTATTTTCGGTTCTGACTGCCCCCCATTATCTATACGGCGACCAGATGATAGAGGTATTCTTAAAGGCGGCGGTTTCGGCCCGGTCAAGCCCAAGGACTAAACACCAGTAATTGACCGCCACTTTTCTGAGATTGCGGCGAGTCATAAGAACATCTATAAACTTCTCCATTCCATATTTTTCCTGGACTTCTTTAATGTAATCAAAACCACCGAAGTTTATAGCCCTTTCAATTTCAATCTCCGGCGTGAGTTTTTCTTCAAATCTGTCCCAGAATAATTCTTTTCTCATCGGCTAAACTCTATAAAAAAATCCTTGATGTCTTGCCATTCTTTATCCGTAATCGGTCGAAATTCTCCCGATTTATCAATCATAATAATCGACTCAAGCTCTGGTTCTGCGTCATCAAAGTAAACCATCGATGTCTTTAAATTATAATCGTACTTTTCATCGAGCCCGAACTTGAGTCGCACCAGACGCGATAAGTCGCTAAAGGAATGACCGCTCTTTTTAACCAGATAGAAAAGATCAATGAAATCTTTGGCTGATCCTCGTTGAGCCAGGGCCAAGCCTTTCATCGCTTCCAGGTCATCTGGTGAGGCCAAATTGACAGACAAACTTCCTTCCAGGTTAAAAGCGGTTACTGGAAGCAAGAGTTTATATGGAAAATAAAAGAGAGAAAACTTCAGTTTTTCGGATGAAAGGAAAAGAGTTATTGTATCTTTTTCCATAAGTTCGATATCAAGGTGTTCAATTTTCTCCCTGAACTTAACAACTAGTGAATTTGGATTAAATGGTTGTGGAGAAAAAAAATCGAGGTCTATTGACAGACGGTGACGGAAATAAAAATAAGCGGCTGTTCCACCAGCCAGATAACAATCAGCAGGGAGAAGCTGCGATTCAGCAATTCTGGCCAGAATATTGTTGAGAGTAGCTAATTTCTGGCGGGGATCCATATTTTTATTTTATCATGAACGCAATCTATATCATATATTATAAGGAAACATAGGTTGTGTCCCCTGTGTTCAGCAGGTCAGGTGGAAGGCGGCGGCTTTTTTCCTGTCGGTGATTTGATTGAAGGTTTCTACAGCTTGCCCTGTCGGCTGGCAGATGACTTCAATTCCGGCTTCTTCTAAATACTTTATGGTTTCAGCCGGTACAGTCATAATGCCATGAGCACCTGTCCCTATGACCAGCACGTCGGGCTTCTTTTCGATGACGGTCATCAGGTCTTCTGGCTGCAGGTGATGCCCCTGTTTTCTCCACCAGTTGGGGAAAATTTCATCGCCGGCAACAATTAGGTCAGAGGTATAAGTCCGGCCATCAATGACCATCCGACCAAATGAATAGTTTTCGATCTTCATTCTCCCCTCCTCAAAATCAATCAAAAAATAAGGACGGGGGCGGCATTTTGGGGAGCCGGCCAAAAAGCTTTTTGTAAAGTTCAGGATAGCTGTCCTTGCCGCCCAGCAGCCTGGCTGCCAGCGGGAAAACTTTTTTAGCCAGAGCTGACATCCGGGCCGAAACCCGTCTGATCTCCCACTGAGCGCTGGCGTCCTCCCGGAGTCTCGACAGATGATAAAGCTCTCTGACATTGGCTTTGACCGTTACCCGCCGCCGGTGGGCATTGGTCAGGATATAATCAGCCGCTGGCCCGACCGCCTCCTTCAGCACCCGCCACGTTTCATTAGTTTTTCTGATTATTTCCATAAACTTTTTCTGCTCTTTTATTTCTTTGATAGATGGCGGAACCGTCACGCCTAAAGCCGGGTCATAAGGCTGAGCCAGCAGCGTCATCATCCGATGACGTTTAAGCTGAGCAAAACACGAAGCAGAAACAACTACATCATAAGTCAGCCCGGCCAGCTCGAATTCACGCGGTGGAACATCATAAAATTCCATATTCTCAAAGACGCGCTTTACCAGCTCCAGCTTTTGGCGCTGGCTGAAGCGGTTGACTTTCTTTAGAGCTTCTTTGTAAGACAAACCAGCAGTCGAAAAGAGCAGCCCGGCCAGAATGAGTTCATCGCCATTTTCTGAATATTCAACCAGTTCAATTTCTTTTGGCTCTAATTGGCCAGCCTTCTTCGTACGCATCTTCTCTACGTCCAGAAGACGCTGTGCCTCCCGACCGACATCAGTCATCATCTCAGCTTCATAGGGCGAAGCCTCAGTAAAAAGAATAATAGATGGCGCCACTTTTTTAGCCAGGTCATAGAGCTGGCGTCTCAGCTCCTCCAGCTCGGCGTTTTTCTTAGCGGCGAGGCGCCTGATGATTAGTTCCAGGTTGCGGGCATTGGCGGTCAAGCCCAATTGCCCCTTGGTCGCCAGACTCACCACATAGCGGGCATCCTCTTTGGCCCAGCCGTCAAGGATCGGTTGATTTTTCGGATTGGCAGCCTGCTTCTCATATTTTTTAAAAAAATGCTCACGCAGCCGTCCATAAAAATAGCGGTAGGCTTCGTTCTGGGCTTCAATTGTCTCGACAAAAAGTTTCTCAAACTCGGACCCGGCCTGCTTGATCTCTTCCGGTAAAACATAATCGCCGTCAAGAGTTATATAGCGCTGGGATTTTTCGGTGTAAGAACAGAGGCGGAAATGTTCGACCTCCTCAATGGCCAGACGGCTCAGCCCGATCAGATCAAAATTGAAGACAGCATGCTCGGCCACTGAATGATGACCCATCTTGAAGATGATATTCTGATTCGAGCGGCGGGCTTTCTCTACTTCGGCCCTGGCCACTGCTCTTAGCTCATTAACCGGTCGTGGGTCACGCGAGATACGGGCATAGGCAGCGGAGATGGTCTCGGGAGTAATATCCTGCCTCTCGGGGGAATTTTTCCTGAGCTCTTCAATAACTTCCGAATCTAAATTATATCCGGCCAGAATAATTTTCATGCCTTTAAGATAAAAGGAACCCTCCTGATTGTCAATTAGCTGTGAGCTTTCCATTCATTGCTCCTCTACATGGAATGCCTCATTAAGAGTTCACTTTTCAACTGTAAATAACAAGGCAATTCAAAAGCTTGACAGCACTATCAAAGG